>VTLG01011332.1_pt1 | contig 25393 bp, 37 predicted proteins | sample 4694571 | NCBI WGS metagenome assembly VTLG01 (sample SAMN12604809, study PRJNA352737) | marine metagenome | biome: ENVO:00000447; feature: ENVO:00000209|ENVO:00000569|ENVO:01000036; material: ENVO:00002151; isolation source: viral sequences binned using virsorter ...
AATACATCAATAACATTTAGTGGTTCAGATGTAATCACGATAGCTACAGGTGGTTCTGGTAGATTAACAATAGGTGATGGAGCTTTATCTCCTGTTACAGATAATCAAATAGATCTAGGTACAAGTTCACTAGAATTTAAAGATGCATTTTTTGATGGCACAGTAACAGCTGATGCTTTTGCAGGCCCATTAACAGGTAATGTTACAGGGAATGCTAGTGGTACTGCAGCTACAGTAACAGGTGGAACTCAAGCATCAATTACAACCTTAGCTAATGCAACAACAGTTGGAGCATTAGATGCTGGATCAATTACTTCTGGTTTTGGAACAATAGACACAGGATCATCAGATATTACAACAACAGGATTAATTAGTGGTGGTTCATTAGATATTGATAATGTTTTAATTAATGGAACAACAATAGGACATACAGACGATACTGATTTAATAACTTTAGCAGATGGAGTAGTTACAGTAGCAGGCGAAATATCAGTAACAACACTTGATATAGGTGGAACAAATGTTGCTTCAACTGCAGCAGAACTAAATATAATGGATGGAGATACAAGTGCTTCCTCTACTACATTAGCTGATGCAGATAGAGTTGTTGTTAATGATAATGGCACTATGAAACAGGTTGCCTTAACAGATTTTGAAACTTATTTTGAAAGTGCAATAGATACTATAGCTAATCTTGAAGTTAGTACCGAATTACAAACTCCATTAATTGCTTATACAGATGGTGATGATGCAATCACTATAGCCGATGGTGGTGGTATAACAGCAGCAGCAGGTATAACTTCTACAGCAGCTGCTAATACATTTGGAGCTACAAGTTTTAATGATGCTGCAATAACTAATGTTGGTGATATAGCTTTGGATAGTATTTCATCAGATGCAGGAACAGGTACTGCAATAACTTTTGGAGCAGGTGTTGTTGGGAATACAGTAGCAGAAGCAGCAAGTGGAAACTATACACCTGACATGTCAAGATATACAAATTTTATATTAACAGTTCATAATAGTAACAATTGTACTTTAGTAGACCCAACAGATGAAACAGCAGGGCAATCTGGTATATTTGTATTTGTACAAGATGCTACAGGTGGTGGAACTTTAAGTCACGCTGAAAATATGTATTTTACAGCAGGTGGAGCAGCTATAACTTTAAGTACAGCAGCAAACGCAATAGACGTAGTTCCATACTTTGTACAAGCTGACGGAAAAATTCACTTAGGTAAAGTACAATTAGCTTTTGCAGATGCATAATAAAGGAATAAAAATAAATGCCTATATCACAAGGTTCAAATTGGTTTTATGATACAGCAGACGCTGCTTTTTCAATAGATTATTCATGTGCTTTTGATAGAGGAAGTACAGAATACATGGTTAAAGATTGTGCTTCTACTGAAACAGCAGAACGAAAAACTTTTACTATAAGTGTTTGGATTAAAAGAATGGAAATAGGCTCCCTAGCTTCTGTAGCAGCAAGTTATATTTTTGAAGCAGGGGAAACAGACTATAACCAAACGGGTAGAACAGTATTACAGATTAGAGATGATTTTATTAGATTTATGTCAGGTAATACTTATTGGTTTACTACTGAAAGTTTATACAGAGATAATTCAGCATGGATGCATATAGTATTAGCAGTTGATACAACAGATGGTACTGCAGGAGATAGACATAAACTTTATGTTAATGGGGTTAGAGTAACAGATTTTGATAGTGGCAATACTACTGATCCAAGTCAAAACCATACTCACGCATTTAGTCTAAATGAAAAACATACTGTTGGTGGGGGTCATGTTGATACTTATTATAATACTGATTTAAAAATGGCAGAGTTTCATGCAGTAGGGGGTGTAGCCTTAGCACCTACAGCATTTGGAGAGTTTGATGAGGATAGTGGGATTTGGAAACCTATAGAATATACAGGAACAAGTGGAACAGGAGGTACCTCTCACGGAACTAATGGTTGGTACTTAGATTTTGCAGATTCCAGTAATATGGGAAATGATGCAAGTGGGGGCCTTGATTTTACAGAAAATAATATAGATTCAAAGAATCAAACAAAAGACAGCCCTACAAATAGTTATTGTGTTTTAGATCAAGATGCTAAACAAAATTATGATACTGCTACACAAACTATAGATAGATATAATACTAGGTTATTTAATGCAGCTGATAGTTGGTCAACTACATTAGCTACTCATGTTTTTACTTCTGGAAAGTGGTATTGGGAAGTAGAGAGCGGAAATAATACATATTGGGCATCAGGGATTATGTCCGTAGATAAAACTCATTTATTGTATGAAAATACTTATGCAGAAGCAGTAGCTTATAGAGGTTGGGACGGTGGTGCATATGCGAGAGATGGAAATGCATCTGTTAGCACCAATTTAGGAGCACCTGACTCTACTAATAAAGTGTTTAGATTCTTTGTAGATATGGACAATAATAAATTTACAGTAATTACCATGTCAGGTACTACACTAATAGATGAACAAAATATAGGTGGGTGTTCAGAAAATAATCAATTATCTGTTCCTTTTATAAGAACCTATAATATAAATAGTGGTAATAATGGTCATGGAGTGCAGATCAATTTTGGTGGTGGAACATTGTGGGGGGCTGATGCAGCGGTAGGTGGTTACTATAATACTGGACAATCATTATTTACAGATGCTAATGGTTATGGAGAATTTGAATATCCATGTCAAAGTATAAATAGTAAGGACTACTATGCCATTTGCACAAAGAATATAGCGGAGTTTGGATAATGGCGTGGCCTGATTTTGATCCTAAAGAGCATTTTAATGTAGTAAATTATACAGGTAACCATGTGTCTGGATCACAGTCCGTAACTGGTGTAGGACATCAACCAGATACTATGTGGTCTAAATCTGTTTCTACAAGTTGGGGGTGGCAAAAATTTGACTCTACTAGAGGTGGAAATTATAGACAGAAAGTAGGACATTTAGGAAGTTATGTGGAAGATAATGATACTGATAATGTTACTGCATGGGGGTCAGATGGATTTAGTTTAGGTGGAGACAACCAACTTAATACTAATGGCGAGCTTTACCATGCGTTTTGTTGGAAAGCTAATGGCGGAAGTCCAACTAATAATACAGATGGAAATATAACTACAAGCGTGCAAGTCAATTCCACAGCTAAATTTTCTATATTTACTTATACAGGAAATGGAAGTGGAGCAGGACAAACAATAGGACATGGTTTAGGAGTGTTACCACAGTGGGTACAAATCTTTAGGAGAGATGCAGCATTTTTAGCAGGTTACCATGTTGGTATGGGTTTAGTTGCAGCACCATCTATAGCAGCAACCAGAAATTTTGAGTGGTTTGCAGGCACGCCTTCTCCACCACATGATAACGCTAATGCTTGGAATGATACTGCACCAACGACTTCTGTAATCACTTTAGGCACAGCAACGAATACTGATACAGCAACTTATGTAGGATATGCGTGGGCAGGAGTACAAGGATATAGCCGTTTTGGAACAGCTTATGGAAATGGACAAAGTGGAGATGGGGGCCCTAAAGTTATTACAGGATTTAAGCCTAAATATGTGTGGATAAGAAATGTATCAAGAAATAACAACACTCCATATTATGCAAGCACAGATCTATCGTCATTAACTGGAATTGATAAAACTTATGAAACTAATCCAATAACAACAGGAATTGCATGGGACGGAGCGTATCAAGCAAACCATGCTCAATGGTTAGGAACAGGTTCATCAAGTCCAACAGGCACATCGCCTGTATATTTTACTGCGAATGGGTTTAAAATTAGAAGTGCAGATGGTAATGTAGCATTTGGCCCGTCAGCTTATGGAATAAATCCAAATGATGATAATGAATATTATATATATGGGGCCTGGGCGGAATCGCCTTTTGTTTCATCTGATGGTGTAGCAGGAACAGCAAGATAGGAGAAAATTATGTGGGCTTTAGTAGAATCAAATAATATAAGTAAAATATATACAAGACCAATTTCATTATCACTTAATGGAATTAGACATTCAGCTAGTATATTTAATCTATGGACAGAAGCACAATTAAAAACTATAGGTATTTATGAGATTACTGTAGATAGAAGTAATTTAAAAGATGCAACTTATTATAGTAATACTGCAATAACTTATACCTATAATAGTGGTAATGATACAGTTACAGGTGCTTATGGAACTGCAACGGCAAAAGACTTAGCTACTTTAAAGGCACAAAAAAAGAATTTAATTGATGAAGAAGCATTTAGTATATTAAAAGATTCAGATTGGTTAGTAATAAGGGCAGCCGAAGGTGGAACAGCCGTTCCTAGTGCTTGGGCAACATGGAGAGCAGGAGTAAGAACTAAAACCAATGATATGCAAACTTTAATAGATAATGCAGCCGATGTAGATGCTCTAGCAGCTTTATATGTTTATAATTTGGATGATCCACCTACAAGACCTTTAGGTGTATTTCCAGATAAACCCAGTTAGAAATAAGGAGTAAATTATGACTGAAGAAAAAAATGAAGTAGAACAACCTAATATTATTAGCTTTGATGGAGAGCAGTATTTACTTACTGACTTAACTCCAGAAATAGCTGGTATGTTTAATATGTTACTTCGTATTAATAAGGAGTTGGAAGAGGCAGCTTATATTGTGCAACGAACACAGGGTTCTCAATCTTTCTTTGTGAAAGAAATTAAGAAGGCTCTTGTAGATGCAGATATAAAGCCTATCCCTCCAGAAGAGGAAGAGGATGGAGATAAGTGAGAAGGGAATAGATCTTATAAAAGAGTTTGAAGGACTAGAACTCGTTAGTTATTTATGCCCCGCTAAAGTATGGACCATAGGGTATGGACATATAAAAGGAGTGGAAGAGGGTATGGAATGGACAGAGGAGCAAGCGGAAGGAGCTCTTAAAGAAGAACTATTAGGCTTTTGCAAATATGTAGAGGAGTATGTAAAAGTACCATTGAATCAAAATCAATTTGATGCTTTGGTTTCTTGGACATATAACTTAGGGCCTACTAATTTAAAGCAATCTACTATGCTCAAAGTGTTAAATGAAGGTAATTATGATGAAGTACCAGAACAGATTAAAAGATGGAACAAGGCCAGAGGGCAAGTTCTAAATGGTCTTGTACGTAGAAGAGAAGCAGAAGCGGAGTTATTTGTGAGTTAAAAAATGAGCAATGGTGAACACGAAAGACGGCTAGAGAGAGTCGAGATGAAAATTGATAGGTTAGGAGAAGCCCTCGTAACCATGGCTCGTGTAGAAGAGAGAGTAACAACAGTATTGAAACAAACTGATAGGTTCATAGTTAGGCTAGATAGTATGGAACGCAGAATGGAAGATGTAGAAATACAATCAAGCTTAAATAAAAAATTCGTGGGAGGAGTTGAAAGATTTCTTTGGATTCTTATAACTGCTGGTATTACAGCAGTATTTTTCTTTTTGAGGTAACTATGGCGGATAAAACAATAATAATAAACACGGATGATGCTGCAGAGGAAGAGAAGCCTTCTGCCCCTACTTGGTACAATACAGCAGAGGGATTTGATAAATGGAGAGTATTCCCAAGACTATTAATTACTTTATATGGATATGCTTTCTATATGACAACAAGCTGGTTTATGGCTTTGCCTGATCCTACTAATGCTCAAAGTGCTTTTGTATCAGTAATAGTAGGAGCTGGTGCAGCTTGGTTTGGTCTCTATGTAGGGGGCGGAAACAGTAATAAATAGGAGGTAGTAATGGGATTTCCATTTGAGCTGATAACCATGTTGGGCTCAACGCTTATATCAGGGGCTATGAGTATGATGTCTCAGAACCTTAAAGCTAAACAAGCCCAGCAAAAAATGTTATTAGCTAGAGGAGAGTTTCAAGTTGAAGCTTTCAAAGCTGCAAGGGAATATGGCAATGAAGGGTTTCAGTGGACAAGGAGAATAATAGCTGTCCTTTCGGTATTATCCATTGTGGTTTTACCAAAAGTTGCGGTTATATTTTTCCCTGATCTAGCTGTTACAGTAGGCTATACGGAGTTTAAACCTGGGTTTTTATTTATACCAGAGAAGGAGTCTATGAAATGGATAGCATTTAATGGACTAGTTATTACTCCATTAGATACTAACTTAGTTAGTGCTATAATCGGGATGTACTTCGGAGGAAGTTTAGTTAAGAGATAATATGTATTTTAAGGTAACAGAGTTTAATGGTATAGCTCCAGTAGTTTCTTCGAGACTACTGGCCGATGGTGTAGCTCAAACTGCTGAAAATGTTGTACTAAACAGCGGACGTGCAGTGCCCCTTCGTACAAATTCACAAGTAACCACAGGCTTTTCTAGTAGTGTTACTGCTTTATCTAATGATACTAGAACTTCTATTTGGAGATATACACCGGAATCAACTGACTATTGGCTCCAATGGAATGAAGATGTAGATGTCGTGTATGGTCCTTTACCTAAAGACGCTTATGATAGGGTGTATTTTACTGGGCAAGACTACCCAAGAGTAGGGAGTGAAGCCTCAATGATAAGTGGTGCTACTTATCCTGCAGCTAGTTATAAATTGGGGGTACCTGTTTTGGCTATCCCTGGTAATTTTGCACTTAGTAGAGCAGCAAATAATTTAGCCACAGAAACACCTAATACAGTTTGTTATGTATTTACCTATGTAACTGGGTTTGGGGAAGAGGGACCACCTAGTGTAGCAACTGATACTATTGATGTAACAGATACACAGACTGATGGTAGTACCAATCAAACAGTAACTTTATCAAATTTACCCGCTGCTCCTAGTCCTAATACTAATTTTGCTACTGGGCATAAAATGCGTATATATAGGTCTAATACAGGATCAAATACTACAGCTTTCCAATTTGTGGGGGAGAGTACAAATTTTGGTGGTAATTTTACGGATTCATTAGACGGAGATGAGTTAGGTGAAGTTATCCCTTCAACCTATTGGATAGGCCCTCCTGATGATGACAATACTACTTACCCAGAGGGGCAAATGAAAGGGTTAGTAGCCATGCCTAATGGTATATTTGCTGGTTTTGCTGGTAGAAGATTATGTTTTTCTGAGCCTTATTTACCACACGCTTGGCCTGTTTCTTACAGAATTACAACAGAAGATAATATAGTTGCCTTATCAATGGCAGGTAATACTCTACTTGTAGCTACAGAGGGTAATCCATATGTAGTTGGTGGAGTAGATCCAAGCTCTATGCAGGCAGTTAGATTGGAAGCAGCACAAGCCTGTGTTAGTAAAAAGAGTATGGTGGATATGGGAGACTATGCTATGTATGCCAGCCCAGATGGATTAGTAGCTGTAGCAGGTAACCAAGTAGAACTTGTTACAGAACAACTTATAGATCCTAAAGACTGGTTAAGTACATACAATCCAACAACTATACAAGGATTTCTTCATGAAGGTACATATGTAGGGTTTCATAGTGTAGGAACAAATGATAGAGCGGGGTTCATGTTTGATCCTCGTAGAGGTAAAAACGCTTTTACTACATTAACAGTAACAAGTACTACTGATCCACGAGGCGGCTATTACGACCCACAAGACGGGCAGCTGTACCTTATTGATACTACTGCAACTAATAGAAAAATACAGAAGTTTCAAGGTAGTAATACCCTCTCTACACTCAAATGGAAGAGTAAAAAGTTTGTAACCCCTAGCCCTACAAGCATGGCTTGGGTGTCCGTTACAGCTGAAGGGTACCCATTCACTGTAAGTGTGTGGGCTGATGGTACACTCATATACGCAGGTACAGTTACGGAGAGCTCAGGTACAAAAACTTTAGCTGTTTCTACACCAAGTGGGATAAGTAATTCAACTATTTACGAGTCAGTTATGCGGTTACCTAGTAATGTAGCTAAAGAATGGGAGGTGCAAATTGAGAGTCAATTCAACATAAATGAGTTATGTCTTGCTGAATCAATAGATGAAATACGCGGGACATAATGGCTACATTTAAAACAACACCAACTAAAGTACCTCAGTTACCTGACGTTCCTGCAGATGCCCCACCTTCAATTAAACAGTGGATGTCCGATGTTAAAGAAGCTTTTGAAATAAGGCTTGGGAGAAGAGGAGACCAAAGAGATAGAGCGGTTACATTAAGAGAACTAATTGATTCAGGATTAGCCAAAGATTTAACTGATAGGCCCTGGGATCCTAACTCGGAGGGATCTATAGACTTTACTGCTATTGAACATTACCAAGGGCCAGAGGAATTGGATACCCCCCCTACTCCAACTAGTCTTACTGCAAGTGCTGGGCTAACTAAAATTATTTTAAGTTGGACTTCTGGTTGGACTGTATTTTCTAATCACTCATTAACAGAGATATGGAGAAGCAGTAGTAATGCTTTAGGAAATGCCACAATAATTGGTACAACTTCAGCTGGCTTGTTTACAGATAATGTAGACCCTTTAACAACTTATTATTATTGGGTTAGGTTTGTTTCTACTACAGGGGTTGTAGGACCTTACTCTAGTAGTGCTACAGCAACAGCAGGCCAAGTTACTTCTACTTTTCTAGCTGATAATGCTGTTATAGCTGCGAAAATACAAGATGGAACAATAGCCGGTACTAAGTTTGCTAGTGCTATAAAACCCGTAGAAGTATTAGGTTCATTACCTTCTGCCGGCACACAAGGGCGTACAGTATTCTTAACAAGTGATAATAAATTATATAGGGATACAGGCAGTGCTTGGACAGCCGCTGTACCTACTTCAGACCTAACAGGGACAATTGCTACTTCTGCTTTATCTGGAACTATATCTGAAACCCAAATAGCAGATAACGCAATAACTACAGGTAAAATAGCAGCAAATACTATTGTTGCTGGGGACATAGCGGGTAATACAATTACAGCTAGTCAAATTGCTTCAGATACAATTACAGCGGGTCAAATAGCAGCTGGTGCAATCAGTGCTACTGAACTAGATACTGGTGCTGTAACTGCTGGTAAAATTGCTACAAATGCTATAGTTGCTGGGGATGGTGTTATTGGTAATGCTGTTATTCAATCAGCTATGATAGATAGTGGACAAATAGTAGAAGCTAAAATTGGAAATACTGAAATATCTACTGCTAAAATAAAACTTGGTCATATAACAACAGCTTTAATAGATACTGCTGCTATTACCTCTGCCAAAATAGCTACTGCACAAATAAATACAGGACATCTAACCAACCTCTATGCACACAAATTAACTGGGGATGTGTCTAAATCAACTTCAGGTTCACTAGCTAGTTCAATTACATTTGCAAACCAATTAGCTAATAACGCTGTTTATGGGTGGTTTGATGTATTAACTCTCTCTTTACCAAAACCAACTCACTCGGATGGTTGGGCTCCATATGCTAGTTTTAATATAAATAGAGTAGCCACAGATAAAAACTCTTGGTATCACGTTCAAATAGAAATGGCAGCTTGGAATGTTAATTCCGTAGGAACAACATCTACTGAAACACCTACCTTAGATGCAACTCCTAATGCTAATGGAACTGGTTATACTGGTGCTACTATTTATCATGATTATTTACAATTTACTCCAACTTATTCTAATAGCAATGCTACGTTAACAATAAGCAATTCAATATTTATACAAGATATTAATACTGAAGCAGGTAGTACTACAGCAATGTCTACAGATTTAATTGCTGGTAATGCTACAAATGGTTACTATTTATCTGATGGGACAACTAGAAAAGGAATTGAAAGTTTCTTACCCGTCACAAGCGGTGGGAGTATTACTGGGTATACTTTCACTTATGAGGACGCTGATACAGCCCCCGTATCTGGTTGGTCGGGAAGCCAAGCTTTATATTTTAGTAAGGCTATTACCGCTGGTAGTACAGGCCCCTATGTAAGGAAATCGCTAATTGACTGGATAGCAGTGGACTCAGCTTATAATGATTTCGCTATTGCTGGGGTTTGGTCAGATACTTCAAGTACTAGAAATGTTGGACATGGAGTAAAGGCCAGAGTGCAATATAGATCAAATCATGCTGGTTCATGGGAACAGGACTCTGGTAACCTTGTTCTTCATGATGCTACAGGCTTTTTAATGGGAGTAAGATAATGGCTTGGGTTCAATGGGTTGATGGTAAGGTTGTAGGAAATGCTCTGTTTGATGGAAAAGGTACTGGAGATAATTGGAGAGAAGTAAAAGAAAGAACTGTCGGTACTTCAGAAGATCAGATTACTGAAATTGTAGAAGAGGATGGGGTTCTTTATAGACAAAGTGTGGACCTAACTTTAACTTATAAAGAAAAAAGATTAAAAGAATATCCACACTGGAGAACTCAATTAGATATGCTTTATAAAGATCAAGTAAACGGAACAACTACTTGGAAAGATAAAATTACGGAGATTAAAAATAAATATCCAAAAGAATGATCCTCTATCTAGAAAAACAATTAGATGAATGTTATAGAATTTATTGCTTACACCAAGTAAGACAAGACATGCCGTTTATGTCTAGAGAGAATTATCGAGTACAATTTGAAGAAATAATGGCAAAAATATACGAAAATGCGGAAAGCTAGTAGAGCATTTAGAATCGTTCCATTATATAATGATGAGAATAAGCGGAAACGCAAAAATAAGAGAACCAGCATAGGAGCAAGTAAAAATAGCTACGGAGCTGGATGTAACAAACGTGATTCGCGTAAGCGATATAGGGGACAAGGTAGATAGATATGCCATACGGTAAAGGGACATATGGGAAGAAACGCGGAAGACCCCCAGTTAAAAAGAAAGGAAAGAAAAAGAAAAAGTGAGTAGACCTAACTCCTTACGCAGATGGATTCTGCTAGGAGTAATAGGAGTTTTATCAACAGCAACGATAGCAGATCAAACTGGTAACTGTACTGCAGGTACTGATAATTGTGAGCAAAATAGTTTAACCACAACTAATACAACCACAACTACTAATACCAATACAAACACCAATACTAATAATAATACCAATACAAATACCAATACTAATACAAATACGAATACCAATACAAACGTAAATACAACTACAACAACTGCTACAAATAGCAACACCAATGTAAATACGAATAGTAATACGAATGTAAATACTTCTACTGCTACAACTGCTAATACAAACAATAATACAAATACGAATGTAAATACTTCTACTGCTACTTCGACTAATACCAATAACAACACAAACACAAACGTAAATACTTCTACAAGTACAGTAAACTCTACTGTTAATCAGAACGTAAACAATACAAGTACTACAAACAACACTAACAACTCTACGAGTACGTCCAACAATACAAATAACAATACAAATACTAATGTTAATCAGTCTACTTCTGAGTCAAATGTAACTACTGATAACAAAAATACTAATAACAATAACAACAATACAGTTAGTGATAATACAAATAGGAACATTAACCAGAGTAATTCCACACAAACAATTAAGCAGGAAATAACTAGCAAGGCACCGCCTGCTTCAGCAATCGCTCCATCAATAATGAGCTACAGTCAGGACCTATGTACCACGGGTAGATCTGGTGCTTTTCAAGGCCAACTTATAGGTTTCTCAGCTGGAAGAACTGTTAGAGATGAAAACTGTGAAAGGTTAAAACTTTCTAAGTATCTCTATGACACTGGTATGAAGGTGGCCTCGGTAGGAATCTTGTGCCAAGACCCTAGAGTATTTAAAGCTATGGAAATGGCAGGAACTCCTTGCCCATATATGGGTAAAATTGGTAAAGAAGCGGCTGAAGGTTGGAAAAATAATAAAGAAGACCGCCCTGACTACCAAGAAGTTAAGAGTAAGTATGTAACTAAATGTAAACGTACAAGAAACTTAAAGGGTAAAAAGAAATCTAGGAGTACCTGTGTTAAAGAATTTAATAATAGCTAGTCTATTACTTATCTGTAATACGCTTAGTGCTGATTATATCTATGAAGCTGATCAAGATTTATATGATCTAAGAAACTATTCGGGTACTACCAACTTAAATGTTGGTGATGACCAAGTATCTGCGCAATTTAATTTTGGTTTTGATTTTACTTATTATGGTAATACTTTTACCTTTGCAAGAATGGCAACCAATGGTTGTCTCCATTTGGGTTTAACCTCAACCGGTTATAATGATTATTGTGGAGACTACACTCCAGACCCTTTACCCCAATATCCTAATACTCTGTTCCCTTTCTGGACTGATTTAATAAGGGATAATGGGTCTAAGATGTTGGCTAAAAATGTCTTAAACTCTAATAATGAGGATTTATATACGATCTTTGGCTGGTATAATCTTAGAGAATATAATAGAAGTAATACAGACAACAGTTTTGAAGTATGGTTATATCCAAATAATACTTTTGAATATAGATATGGTGCCTTAAACATTGTTCAACATGATGTACTCATAGGTGAACAAGGACCAACCACCTCAGACATATATCAATATCATTTCCACGATGAGTGTAGCACAGGGACTACTAATACCTCTTCCTGTGTAAACCAAAGTTGGAACCAATCAACGATGAATACTACATTAGAGAGTGGGGGTTCTTTGTATGGAGTAGGCACAGGAAATGCACTGGATTGTAGTAACGCATTAAATGATGAGGCTTGTCCAGGCTATGCAGCAGCTTATTTAACGCAACAATGTAATTTAGATAGTCTTTATTCAACTTCTTGTCCATTGTATTGGGATGCTTATGATGATCAACAGTGTCAAGAGGACCCACAGTATGCCCCTTTTTGTGCTGGTTATACACAAGAAGCATCAGTGGCTTACTATACTGAAGAGGAGTATGACTACGGCTATGAAGATGAAACTAACTATGGTTATGAAGATGAATATTATGTAGACAGTTGTATAGATAACCCGTCATATTGTTATGATGATGACCCTTACTATGGAATGGAATTTACTGATGAAGAATGGTATGAAATAGATCTACAGGAGTTTGGTCAGGAACAAATAGATGAATGGTATGGCACAGATGTAGCATTTAATGAGGAAGGTTGGATAGAGTGGGATAGTTCTCCCTTAGATACGTGGGGTGAACTAGATATGCAAATGGACATTTATGATATAACCATTGAAGACCCCTATGACATACACCATGAATTAGAGTATATTGAAGAGCCTATAGACGTATTTGATGCAGAGGAGTTAGTTGATTTATACGAATTTGATACAATTTTAAGAGAGGAACTAAATTATGAAGAAGAAGAAAACTACATTGTTTTCGAAACTATTGAAGAACTTGATGAATGGTTTGAAGAAGAACTGGAAGAAATTTCAGAGTCTGATGAAAATCAACAGGTTGCAGAAAATAGTGAAGATGGCTATACCGAAGAAGAAATCTTTGAAGAAGAAGCCGTTGAAGAAATCTACGAAGAGCTTGAAGAAGAATACATCGCAGAAGCCGAAGAAGAAGTAACCCCACACGAGGAGGAGGTAGAAGAAAGAATTGTGGAAGAGGAAGGGAGTTCAATAAGTAGAGAAATGGCATTGAATGTAGTAGCAGGTACAATGCAAACTGCTATGAATAGTGTCAGCGGTACCACTTCGGGCTCCACAATTAGCGCTACAGGCCAAAACTCCATTTCAGGTAATACTAGTGGTGCGGGCAACTCTTCGTTTTCTAATGCTACCTCTGTTGCAGCCTCTTCTTCATCAAGTGGGGGCTTCAGTACTAGCAGTTCACCTAGTATGTCAGATCAAATTGCTTCCGCCTCTGTTCAAACTAACACTATATTATCAATGAGTTCTGATACAGGGGTGGTAAGTAATGTGTCCGTTGTCAGTTCTCCTATGCCTACGGTCGATGATTCACCGCAAGTGGCAGTAGCAGAAGTACAAGTTCAAGATATGCAGACTCAAATAGATACAGCTGTAGCTGATGTCTCAACACCATCTGAAGCAGACCAAGTAGCAAGTACAATCATATCTAGAAATATAGAAGTTCAACAAGAACAGGCTGTACAAGAACAGGAAGACACGGGGCAGTATGGTGATGAATCTGCTTTAGTTGCTTTATTAGGATATTTGCCTGGGTTTAACTCTTATAGAGAAGCAGAACTACCCCCACAACCTACTTGGTATGAACCAAGAACAGTTTATACAGACTCATATATAACAGATAATATATCAGCCTTTTACGGTTTGGCGGGTACAAGTTTAACCAAATTGGGAGATATGATAGACCAACAACCGGATTTATAATGAGAGAACGTATGATAGATGGAGCTATTAGATGTATATATGTAATGTCATGGATTTATATATTTTTATTAATTATTGTAAAATATGCATAGGAGATAAGTATGGAATGGTTTAAATCAAAAGCAGGGCAAGTAATAGCCTTAGCAACTATTGTTAGCACATTAGCAGGTTTTGGATATGCGGGTGCTGGATATGTTAATAGATTAGAGAATCTAGAAAAGAAAGTAACTGGTATAGCTTCAACTAAATCAGGACTTCAAGATATTGAAGAAAGATTTGCTGGTATAGAGACTTCAGTTGAGTATATTAATAAGTCAATTGATGAGGGAATTAATGTTTCATTAAAAGCACAGGCTTCAACTGTTAGCTCTCTTAAAGCACAGATAGAAGGTATCTCTGTTGCAATAGATGCAATAGAAGAAGATATAGATAAATTAGAGACTAGTAATAACCCTTTAGCTAACTAATGGATAATTGTTATTTAGGTTGGTTCTGGGATAGTGAAACTAAAACCTTTAAGCGGTGGGACGATTTAATGGGGAAGAAAAAAGTTAAAGAAGAATATGAGTACTGGATATAATAAAAAAGATGATTAATAAACCCCCTACCCCAAAAGGAAAATATAAAAAGAGATCTGGGAAATCAGTGTGTAAAGCTAAATACTCAACTGTACCTAACCATAAAGGGGGGAATTAAATGCCAAGCAGTCCAAACTATAAAAGAGATTATAAACAGGAGGCTAAATACCATGCTTCACCCAAACAAAAAAGAAGAAGAGCAGCAAGAAATGCGGCCCGTAGATCGGCTATTAAAACGGGTAGGGCATCTAAAGGAGACGGTAAAGATATACATCACCTTGATGGGAATCCTCATAATAATAGTTCTGGTAATACTGTCGTACGCAGTAGAAGCAGTAACAGATCGTTTGCTCGTAATAGCAAAGCAGGTAAAAAATATACTTAATAGGAGAAAGTAATGTCAAAAACTACTAGAAAAAGAACCCGCAGTAAAGGTGGGCAGTATATAAAAGATGACCCTACAACTTCAAAGAATGAAGCATGGTCATATACTGGACCAAGATACTTGTGGATTGGACATGAAGTTACTGAAAGATTAAATAATTATTTAAAGTAGTTATTTCTTTTTAGTGGCTTTTAGCCACGCTTCATATTCACCCTTCTTTGCCCGCTCCCAGCCGGCAGATTGGGTGCGATGACACATATTAAAAGCAGTAGCCATAGGCACACGTTTAAACTCTACATTTCTAGGGTTCTTATAGTTATAGCGAAGTTTGCTACGTTTAACGTAGACCATTGTGGCCAAATTAATTCTCCATAATTGTTGACATATTAAATTTTAGTCTTTATGTTCAATATAGTACATAAGTACTTTTAAACAATTATATAGGAAAAATAAGATGGCTACATTTACTTCACCCCAGATTGATGGTAACCAAGTATTTAAACCTTTCCCTGATGGGAATCTAGGTGTTAGATACGCTAAATACTCAGTAACTGCAGCACCTAATGCTAATGACGTTTACCAAATGGTTGACGTTTTTGCTGGTGAAACAGTTCATGATGTAAAAATCAAATCTAGTGATCTTGATGGTGGTTCTGGTCTTGTTTATGGTGTTGGTGATGGCGGAGATACTGATAAGTACATCGCTGCTTCAACATGTGGACAAGGTGGTACTGCTGATGAGATGGATGCTGACGTAGCTCCTGTGGACTATACTTCAGATGATACTATTGATATCATTTGTGAAGTAGCACCTGGAACTGACGTTGCAACTGGAACACTAGAAATGTGGGTTTACATATCGTAAGATAATTTTCTCCCTCCCATGAGAAAGTTAAAGGGTCTACTGCAAGATGCGGTAGACCCTTTTTTCTTTAGTGTTTATTTACCGGTAATAATAAGTAATAGTCTATTTGTAGTACTATTATTTCTTATCTTTTGGTGAAGGTCCTTTTTCAGGAGTTACCACTGTAGGCCCGTTGACTTCTTCTTCAATCTTATCGACTACAGTTCCTACTGCGTTAACAGGTAAAGATATAGCTGTTTGGGCAACACTTATAGTGTCATCCACCAGTGCTCCTCCTACTGTTTTACCTGCATCTATGGCTGTTGAAAAAGTCGTACAGCCACTAAGAAGAAAAAGAGATACAAAGGCAAATGAAAATGTCTTCATGTCTTTTTTCCTTTTGGTTATAGATATATTGTGTTAAATTTTCTCATCTAACACTCGTTTTCACTTCTGCATTATACCACCCACAGGAGTTGGTCTCCAACCGACAGGCACACATTGCCTAATGGTATAGCCATCTCCAGCGTTTCTGATATTAATAAGTTTCTTTTCTACTTCAGTATATCTAGCCCATTGACGTACCTCTGTTTCAAGCCTTCCACAGCCTTTACAACGGTCATCTCCGAACTGTCTGGTAGTACACCAGCCGATACAAGGGTTGTCTGCTAAGCTCTCAGATTCCCCTTTTAGTTGCGCTAATCTACACATAAAACCTCCACTTTTAAGTTTTTAGTGCCTATAGCTTTGATAATATTACACTTTTTATACTAGTTGTCTAATTTATTTATTGGTTAAATCATAAAATTATAGTTAATTACCATTCTTCTTGGGTGCTTTTTGGGGCTAGAAGAAGCATGATAAGTGTCACCAGGAAAGAAAATTACTCTACCTTGTTTAGGTTCCACCTCTTCTATAATCTGTTCACCAGAAAATATTCTAGTAGGACCATCACTATCAAGAATGTAGTAGATCATAGTGTAATGTTTAAATTCATGGTCTATATGAGGTTCATTATATTCTGTGCTTGTTTGGTCTTTGATAAACATAGCAGCTCTTATTCTATAAAGGTCTTTAATCTCTAGTCCTTCTTGGTATTTATCTAGACCCTCTAATAAGATAGGAAAAACAAGATTAAAGAAAGGACCCGTAGGGTTTTTATCATGAAAAATAGTATGAGAAAATCCTGAACTAGCTTCTTTATTAGACTGATTAGTTATATTCTCAGAGAAATACCAGTCAATTTTATGGTTACTAAAGTTTTCTTTAATTAAATTTTGGTAATTTTTACCAATCGCATTATCTATTACAGTTAATTTCACAGCTTATTTACTTCTTCTTTTAGCCTATTTTCATACCATTCGGCCTTTTGTAAGTCCTCAATACCGTTCTTATACCTAAATCTCCAACGATATTTAAGGCTGTTACCACGTAAATAACCTATATATTCTTCAGGTGATAACATAGCGCGTATAGCATCTATACATTCAATCATGCCTGGGTTGTTATTATAATGAGGAGGTGAATTCACCATATCTATTTCTTCAGTCATATTTACTCCATTAGTGTTTTCCCTCTCGTGCACACCCTTTCTATTCTATTAATAAAAACTTGTTTAGGGATACATTGGGAAATGAATTGTTCTTGCGTTACACGCTTAAGATCCGGATCCTGAGTAATGTATACACCAGCTTCGGAACCTAAAACTATATAGGCAAGATGATTATGTGAAATTGCTGTACGTAGCCAGGCGCGCTGCAGCTCTGTAAGTGCAATTTTAACTGGTGTAGTAGAGCGTTTTGGAAGTTTGGATACATATTTATATTCTATAAACATGTACCCGGAGGGTCCTGAATACCATGCATCAGGAACTCCTCCATGATACTTGTCTGCGATCTTCCACACAAACACATCCGAAGACATGTTCGTGTGTATAGACCTAATGAACGAATGTTCATTCATAAGCAGATGCTTACAGAGCTTCGTAAAGCTTTTTAGCCTCTATGTAATCATCTTCAGTTGCCCAACCTTCAAAGTCGACAGTTAAGTTCATGAACTTTTGTCCAGCTTTGTTAGCTGTTTGAACTGATTTCATTTTCCATAGAGAAGCAAAACGATCACCACCTTTAGTTTGGATTTGTGAATTCCAAGAGCGTGATACACGCAACTTAGAAGATGCAAAATCCATTATGAAAGGTATACCTAGTTCTCCTGATTCAGCGTCTTTCTTTATGAGCAAATGAGACTGAGTCTGTATTATGTCATGTTGATCAACATCTAAATCATTTGAAGTAAGGTAGTCAGTAGCTTCTGCTAGGCTTTTGAAATTACCTACCAAGCCGCCACCGATCTCACGTTTTTTCCAAACAACGAAATCTTCAGTAAATTTTACGTTTAACACATACATGTCAACGCCATAATTTTCTTTAGTTACGCTATTTATAAAGTCACCTGGAGTAGCTCCTTCAATATATTCGCTGTGGTTTTTATCAACCTCATTGGATAATTGTTGAAGCAACTTAACTCTAGGAGTTTGAAGATGGTCTTTACCGACTTCTTCATTACCTAGTCCAGTGCCTTCTAAAACATGAGCAGGAACGTCTTTGGAAACTAATTGTACGTTTGTACCAGTAGATTCAACCATAGTTATTCTTCCTTATTTCATAGTTAATATTACCGTGATCTGTAATTAATACGAATCACGTCCGTGGGTTTCACTCCGGGGAGTTCCATATCCAAGGAGAGAAGTTCTCGGTAAGCGGAAGCTGACATGCGTTTGTGTAATAACTCAAACTGCTCCGTAGAGAGTATGTGTTTATACACTGCGTCCCAGTCTTCTACTGTGGGAACAGTCTCTGTTTTAATAGAAACTGAACACCGATCATTGCCTGTTCGATCAACTCCTTGATCTTCCATTTTAGCAATTAGTTGTGCTTCCAAATCATTTTTGCGTTGTTTTAGCTCTTTCAAACCTTGTTCGGTTGAGGATATAACATCGCGCATATCTGCAAGCGAATTCATTAAATCATCTAAGTTTTTTTCCATATTAGTGCCTTGTTACATTTTCATTGTTAAAAATTACATCAATGCCTTCTGCTAGTTGCATGGCTTCCATAGAAGCTACTCCTAACACAAGAGCAGTCTCTTTTTCATCGTTGGGTTGTTTTAATGTAATGGATTCAGCAATGGCAAATACAAGGGCAGTAGCTAAGGTAGCTTTTGGAAGTTGAGATAAAGCTTCTACAGCAATAGCTGCATCTGGATTTAACTCTAATAAGTCTTTCATAACTTTAGTTGGATAATTCACATAGTACATGTAATAAGTTCTCCATTCTACCCATTTTTGTATTTAGCTTGCTATACACACTCTCTTCCCAGGTATTGCGTGCTGTAATTAATATAGTTTCAGTTTTCTGGTCTTGTCCTGCCCTATGTATTCTTCTATTAAATTGCTGAAAGTGTTCAGCATTATAAGTAGGTGATGACCATATTGCAGAAGTTCCTTTGGTAAGTGTTAATCCATGACTGGCTGATTGTGGGTGAGCAAATAGTACTTGTATATGTCCACTTTGAAATCTGTCTACTACATTCTTTCTTTCTTTTACATTTACATCGCCATCGATGACAGCATATGTAATACCTCTTTTCTCAGCTTTTTCTATTAATTGGTCTCGTTCATGCTTCCAATTAAAAGCAACTAAAGAGTGTTTACGTACTTCGACTAGGTCCATGATAAGTTCGTAGCGTTCATCATGTACTTTTAATACATTTCCTTCTTGATCATATATGGCTCCTGTAAGAAGTTGTAATAACTTTTTAACCCTAGCTCCTGCATTTACAGCATTAATGGTCCCTTGTTGTGTGTACAACACAGACTCTTCAGCTAGCGTTTCGTAATTCTTTCTTACTGTGGGAGATAGATTCGTATACATAGTACGAACTACATTTTCAGGAATGTCTATACAATCCTCTAATGAGTGTCGGATTGTTATATCTTTTAATACATTGGCTACCGCCTCTTCTGCGTCAGGTTTATCTATCCATTCATTAGCAAAGCCATTGAATTTAGGAGTACAAACTTGATTTCTAAAAGAGAAGAAGCGTTTACCTAGTCGTTGTCCGTCATCTATTACAAGAGTTGGATGCCATATATCTAGAATAGTATTACTATTAGGAGTACCAGACATAGCAATCCTATAATCGAAGTTATGAATAATTTTGGCGAGTGCTTTTGAGCGTTTAGCAGTTCTGTTTTTAAACGCTGTAAATTCGTCAATACATATTGTGTCGAAGTCTTGTAGCAATTCTTGATTGTTAACCAAAAAGTTAACAGCTTCGAAGTTAGTAATAACCATTTCGTATGAAGGGTCGCTAAATATTTTTTCACGATTTTTTGCATAAGCTATACCATAGTTAATGTTTGGTTGAAACTTTATTATATCATCTGCCCATGCAGGTTCTAGTATAGATAGTGGTGCTAGTACCAGCATTTTACCGCCTCTTTGTACAAAAGCATCTAATACAGCTCTGGTTTTACCAGTACCTGGGTCAGATGTAATTAAGCAGCGGGGGGTGTTAAGAATAAAATCAGTCGTAACAACTTGGTGCTCATATGGCCTTAGTTCTTCGTTCATAGTATTACCGTTCCTCGATATACAGGTTAATTATAACATTTTTACTAGTCTCTAGGGTCTACTTCTTTCCATTTTGGTAGTCCTTTTTCAACTGTTAAAGTTTCGTGAACCATAGTCTTTTTCATAATGAAAAGTAATATAGTTACAAAAAGTCCACCAATCATGGCTGCCGCCATACCGCTAAAAGTACCAGCAAACATAATCATTAAAGTTATAGTTATGGCAATATCAAAATATATATCCATTCCTATAATTTTTCTGCCACCTATTTTAAGCGCAAGCAGCAGTAGTCCTAACGCGCTGATTATACCTATTGTAAGCATTATTCCTTTCCTTCCAAATTAAATATGCCATGTAGCCAAATTGAATGGCTTCTATGAGAATCCACAAGAGTGTTGTGGCAGTTGCAATTAAACTATGCATTTCTTAATCTCCATAATAATAATAAAAATAAACCAAGCACTAGGGTTACTCCTATTGCTTGAACCGTATATAAAAAAGCTAAAGCTGTTAAAGTTAAGCCAGCAGCTCCTGCTCCTACTAAGGCTAAAGTCTTTCCAGATTTAGCTATTAGATTTTTCGTTTTTTCTTTCATAATTTACTCCTAGAAAATACACTAAAAATTTCATCGTAAGGTTAAACTTGTAATGGGTCGCGGTAAATCGTTCGTAGCGTATAACCACTACGGGGTGGGGACTCAAACCTAAGAAATAATCTACTTACATACGTGCTACTGCGCATCTGCAGGAGAAGTACGTGAAACACCTACTTACAATACGAGGGTAACCGGCCTAGACTTGTGACGCGAGCGTGCGAGCGTCCACAACAAATAGGCGGGTGGAGCTTGTAGGTGTATGTATGTTTTATGTAGCTTCGGGCGGATGGCAGCTGCAAGTATGTAAGTATATTTACTTAGGAATTGGTCCCACCCGTGGGTGGTTGTAAGTACGCGATTTACTTAATTCCCCATTCACAAATTGGATCTTTCCCTTCCTTGTATGGGCACCATCTACAAGTATCTTTACCTGGGTTGGGTGGAAACTCAGTTGCAGTAGTCATTGCTATAGCACGCTGATGAAGTCCAGGGGCAAATACCATAGCTTCATCTCTGGTATAAGCTTGTATAGTTGTTTCAGCTTGATCTAGATACCATAGTTCTGTTTGCACATGTTCCAGCATTGGGTACCGAAAAAATGTACCAATTGCATAGGTTAAAGCTTGTTGGCCATGTGCTATTTCATTACCAAATTTTTTACCAGTTTTATGATCTATAACTCTAGCACTGGTTTCAGTTTCATGTACGATTACATCTAACTTTACCCGGGCCCATGTGTTGGGCTCCATCCATCCACAAGCTTCCCAATCTAAAGTAAATCCCCATTCTCCTTCTACCTCTACTTTAGCTTGGTCAAATAATTCTTTGAGTTCTTCGAATTGGGACGCGAATTTTTGGAGTTCTTTGGGCATCTCTCCAAGTTCTCCTTTTACATATTGTTCTGCAAGCCCATGAATCCGTGAGCCTCTTTCTGCTGCAGGTCCTGCTTCTTCATACACACGCTTTACTTTTGCAATGTATGTTCTGTAAGCACAAGATTCATATGTTTTAAGTCCTGAATAAGACCAGGCGGGTACTAAACCTAACTCATCAGGTTTAGTAAAGGCTTCAACAATGTCAGGCCTTTTTTCGCTCGTTAACTTTACTTGTTTGGAGGAGGGGTTGGTCATTAGGTTCAAAATAATCCTTTATTAAGTTTTCTTTATTATCTTCCGTTAGTTCCCATGTTATTACAACTCCTCTGGGGGCTGAGGTTGTTCTGTCGGTCCCAATTCTTTTCCGACTTGACTTTATATTAAGCCTAGACATGGCTTTTGTAAAGTCCCTAACTGACATTTTATTTTTACTGTCTGTGAGTATGTCATAAACTATTTTAAAATGTGGCATTGGAATAATTACTTCTTCTCCTGCCGTTGCTATCCAACTTTTAACATATCTTTGTGCGGTTGTTATACCACCCGCATCGAATGCATTTGTAAGTGGTATGTCTAATATTTCTGTAAAGAAAGGTAAGTCGCCAGCTTTGATTGCTGTTGCAAATTCTTCTAGTACAGACATGCTTACTTGACGCATGTCAGCTTTTGCACTGTTCTCCAGCACTGTGTGTGCCATGCGTTCGTCCACTTTAAATGTATTTAATACACCTGCTAGTTTGTACAATTCGGGCTGGAGATCCTGGATGTTTGTAAGTAATTCTGGATATACCTCTTCTACTTTACGCTCTTGCCGCGGGGCAACATTGTAACGTCTATCGCCTTCTTCTATTTTTACTGCGTCTGCTCTATTAGTTAAAAAGATAAAGTTACAATACGAAGGAAGCTCAACCTGATTTGTACGCATAGCACGAATAGTTAGATTAGGTTCTGTTATTTGGTGTTTTAGCTTATCAGCCATTTTACCTACATTACCAGAGTCGCCCATTCTAAACTCATCTACTGCTAAAAATAATGCTGTTCTCATATATAAGTTGAATTGTTCTTCTATATGTTCTAAGGCTCTCATTGGAACTTGTTGCTCTCCAAATAGAGGTTTAAGTATTTTATGTATGAACAAACCTTTCCCGGTACCTGGAACGCCTGTAAGTATCCATGCGGTCATAGCTTTGTTTTTATTTTGATATATATAAGCAAGCCAATTAATAAAGTGTTCAAACTCTGCAGGGGCTCCGCCAAGTATGTGTGATATTAATTTATAAGCATTTGGAGCAATATCTATAAGTTTTATTGCTGTACCGTATTCTAGATCCTCCTGGGGTGTTTGTGCAGCAAGCATATATTCAGTGCTTCTATACATATTCACATAGTAAGGCACATCAGTTAAGTTGATGCCCGTGGGATCGGAGGGATCAAATACTACACGGGCATCAGGAATAAATTCTGGCGTAGGACGATTATGAGTTTTCATAAATCCTTCTAGACTAGTTTTATTAGTGGGGGTGAGTGGAAATTTGTCATCGAATTGTTGAAGTTTAGTATCAAATAGTCCGTTGTAATATGTGTCAGTAAAGAAGTCCCTTAATACAACAGGTTTTAAGTTCTTTTCTTTACTTATATCTTTTTCAAATTCTTCAAATATCCAACGATAGAATTCTGGGTCAGCCTTTTCTATTTCCCATATAGGTTCACCTTTAAAGTTATACATGAAGTGTGGATTTGTAAGTAAGAAGAAATATCCACCGCTGTCTCCTCCATTAACATTACAGTTTACATACGGCTTAGAGATCCTGGAGACTTGTATTGTCATCTTATCTGGATTATCTAATAGTTCTACATACTCATCTCCAATGCTGAGATTTTGTGTTTTAGCATTTCTTTTAGGCAGGCCTGCTTCTTTCCTTAAATTGTTTTTTACTTGTATACCAAGATTGGTTATACGCTCTCTGTTTACATTTTTTACAAGTGGAAATATATCAATGGTTGATAAACCTCGATCTATTTGCACAAAACGGGAACCAGATACCGGGTCTTGTATATCAATAAATTTAGGTGGTGCTATGTATATAAGTTTAGAATTATCAGCTACTGATATATCTATAGGATAACTAAGGGACTGACCATTTGAGGATAATTTGAGTTGTTCTGCGATTACAGGTATTTCATAGTTGAGTGATCTAAACCATTCTTTTAAAGCCCTAGGATAGACAGGTCTTTCAAGCATAAAGAATAAATGCATTGATATATTATTTCCTTTGTGTCCTAAGCTGGCGCTGGCTTGAGCTATATAACTTACATCATGGAATTCAGATGGTAAAGTATGTACAAATTGTTTAGCTATAGTTTTTATATCGTCTTGTTCAATTACATTTGGAACACCGCAGTTGGGTAAATGTAATCCGTCTAAATCAAATACTATATAGTCGGTTGGAGCATTACGATCAGCCATACCTGCTCTGGGGGAGTTCTTTAATTTTTTCTTTAGCACTCCTTTATGTAAACAGTTCCCGGCCGCGGCATGTTTTGTAAGTGCCTCATAAAATTCATCACATGAAGTTATCTCTTCGTGAAGTGATGTGAAGTTTTTAACTAATGGATAGGGCGTTACACCCTGTGTTGAAATTTCTTTAACTAATTTTTGTTTAGAGCTTAAAAATATAAGTTCCATTGATTCCCTCCTAGAAATTTTATTATATCATAATTTGTCTAGATAGATTTCTTCTCTATCTATCTTTATAGCTGGGTCAGCTTCGAAAGCTAACTTAACTTGTTTGGGGCCTAGCCCTGTTATTGTACACACCGCTAAGACTGAGCCTTCGGTATGTATGTATATCTTCTCTCCCTTCCTCCTTGTTAAGATTAAGTTCTTCACGTCCTTGCTCCAGTGCACTGTGTGTGCGTGTAGTATTATTTAGAGTAGGCTTTATCATAACCTCCTTCGGCATCTAATGGAAGGTCTTTACACCAGTCGGGGGGAGTTCTCATAACTTCTAATATTCTATCCATATGTACATCACATGAATCTTCAGGGCCCATAAGTATAATTTCATCATGTACAGTTAATACAACGTCAAACATGTCATCCTGTTGTAGTGTAAGCATTTGATCAGTGATAACAATTCTGGCAAGTGCTTGGATAATGTTCTCTGTAAGTTTAGGACCATACAATCTTTCAGATCTGTTATATGACATGTACATAAATTGGCCATCC
>VTLG01013097.1_pt1 | contig 25391 bp, 38 predicted proteins | sample 4694571 | NCBI WGS metagenome assembly VTLG01 (sample SAMN12604809, study PRJNA352737) | marine metagenome | biome: ENVO:00000447; feature: ENVO:00000209|ENVO:00000569|ENVO:01000036; material: ENVO:00002151; isolation source: viral sequences binned using virsorter ...
CATTTGATGCCTCCATTGTAACCGTATCAACAGTTGTTGTTGTTCCTGCAACAGATAAATTAGGGACTAAAAGAGTTCCTGAACTTGGATTATATCGTAATGCTCCAGTATCATCTAACAAAGCATTAGATTCATCGTGAAATACAACTGGAAAGTTTGTGTTTGCTGTGCTGTCTGTAACTGTTGTTGTTGCTGATAAAGTTGCATTTGCAACCGTTGTTCCTGCTATGACAGATGATAAAGAACTGCCATTAACTGTGATTGCATCTGCTTCAAGAGTTCCATCAATATCTGCATCTCCACTCACATCTAATGAACCTGCATCAAGTTCTCCAGTAAGTGTGATATTTCTAAAAGATGCCACATCTTTATTTGCATCAACTGTTACTGTTTTACTTGCAACAACTGTACCCACAGAAGAACCAGTATCATTATAATTAAGTTCTGCTGTTGTGCTAGTTACTCCATCTAAAATATTTAGTTCTGCTGCTGTACTGGTTACATTCGTTCCACCTATATCAAGTGTGGTTACACTTATTTCTCCTGCTATTGTTGCTATGCCATCTGCTAAAGTAATTAAATCTGTATCATCTGTATGACCAATGGTTGATCCATTTATATTAATATTATCGATGACTGCTTGAGTAACAGCACTATTTGTTCCAAGAGTTACTCCATCGACTGAACCACCATCAATATCAGGACTGTTAATATCAGGGCTAGTTAAAGTTTTATTTGTTAAAGTATCAGTTGTAGCACGACCAACTAAAGTATCTGTTGCATCAGGTAATGTAATGGTTCTGTCAGCACTTGGATCACCTGCTGATAAAGTTAATTCATTGGCATCACTAGATGATCCCTCAAAAACTAAACTCCCAGTAATAGTACCACCAAAAGCAATAGTATCACTTGTAGCATCACCAAGTGTTATTGTTCCTCCATTAAAAGTAGTAGTTCCAGTTACAGTTAGATTTCCTCCAACAGAGGCATTTCCTGTAACTGTTAAATTATCTGCTATGGTAGTTTCAGATGTAGTATGTCCAATGGTTACAGCAATTCCTGATGTTTCAGTTGCAATCTTTAAAGTGCCAGTAGAATTGGTAATAAATGAATTTGAACCATCGTGATATATTTGCAGATCAGTACCAGTTCCTAATTTGATAGTCTTGCTATCCTCTAACTCTATCCCTCCAGTAGATAATTTTAATCCTGATGCAGTACCATCTCCATCATATAGAGTCAAAGCAGATGATCCAAGTCCTCCATCATCTCCAGTATGGATTAGTTGAACATAACTATCTGCAATTCTTTGATTTGTTAAATTAGTTACCGATGCCATTGTTTACTCCTAATTAGTATCGAAACTCCCTTTTTTATATTCTTCCTCATAAAAGTCTTTGCCAAAACGTGTCTGAACCCTGCTAATAAGCCCTCTAACGTCTTTACTTTTGCATTGTGGACACTCACCTGCCTTGTACCCTGATACGTCCATAAAACGCTCAAAAACGATTTTGCATTTATTGCATTGAAACTCGTAGATCGGCATTACTTTTTACCTTTTTTTGGTTTAGGTGGCTTAGGATGTTTTTTAGGTTTTGGTTCATCACAAGAAACCACAGCACCTGCAACACATTCGCATCCATCTTTATCACATAATTCATAGCCATTATCTTTATACTCTTGAATACGTTCTTCTGATGGATTCCATTTACCAATGACCCTGCCATCTTTTTTAAAATATTTCCATTCCATATAAATCTCCTTTTGAGTATTGAGGGTGGAAAACCACCCTCTTACTCATTATCATCCAGTATTAAGGATTGTTAAAGTTCACAACAGGTAATGCTGTTGAACTTGCACTATGTGAAAGTGCTGCACCAAACAATGAATCCACAACGATACTTGTTGCCAAGTAATCGATGTCATAAGATTCTTGCACTCTAGGTGCTAATTGTGATGCATAGTAAACACCACTTCTTTTGAAGATACATGCTGATTCATCACCAGTTCCACCATCATCATCAAAGTCTGTTGATGCAAAGACTGGGATTCCATATACATTACCTAGTTCACCACTAGCATTTGGATTGACTGCATCTCCCCTTCTACTTGCATCAGAAAAATCTTGCAATGATAGAAGACTTGAAAAGAATGCAGGAGAGGCATACATAAATGTATCTCCATCTGTATAACTATGTCCTGCATCTAACAACTTTTGTAGACCTGATCTAACAAGTGCTGTTGTTGCTGTGTTGTCTGCTGCTAAAGTTACATCGTTTCCAGTTGCTGATTGTAGTACATCAACTGCAATATAGTTTTCTATTTTCTTTGCGATTGCATATCCCATTGATCTAGCATACATACTGAAAAGGTCAGGATTCGATTGTACTCTCATTTGTTATGTTAAGTTTTTTATCTTAACTCTTAGAGTTTCCTCTAAGTATCGGCATATCTATTCTACTCGGTAAGTAGTTGAGGACTCTTGGATGTATTATATCTTTTCAACATCTATGCTCTGCCCCTGAATATTCTTTGAATATCCTTCGGTTCGGATTGCCATATACCAATATTAAATTGATACTTAGGTTTCCCGTTTAATTCCTCAATAATAATAATCATAGTCGCCTATGAAAACGCCCTAGTATTTTGAACTAAATCGCCTATCCTTTTTGCCTCGTAAACGTGTTGATTTACAGATAGTTGAATTTCTCCATCTGTGTTTGCACCATAACTAACTGCCGAACCTGAACTTAATGTTGCTGCTGTTTCTTCAGATACTTTAGGAATATGTAATATATCTCCATTTGGTACTGATGCAGATAGATCAGTTACTTGATTGACAAGTCTGAACTCTCTTTCAGCATAGTCTAAGATTGCCTCAGACCATAGTTCAGGTATAAAGACAGCAGCCGTGGTTGTTGTTACCTCTGCCATTTTAATTACCTCTTATTTCTATAACTTGCAATGATACCCTGCCAGTTATCTCGTCTCTCTTTTTGATTCATATCAGTCATCCTTTTGGATGGAGTAGTTGAGATTCCTGCAACTGAACTTTCGGTTCTTGCAACTTTTTGTTTTAATAGTTTATTGTGGACTTTACGTAATGCAGGTGTTGGTAAGTCCTTAAAGTCATCCTGATCATCTTCAGGAAAGTCAGATAGCAGTTCTGCTCTGATTTGTTGTTCGGTTTGTTGGTATTGTTCTACAATAGGTTCGAGTTGAGAGATTTTGTTTGCACGTTCCTCTGCAAGTTCTTTCCATTGTTGATTTTCTTCCATCTGTTTCTGCCGATCATTTTCGAGTTGTTTCTGGAGTTTTTCTAACTTCTGTTCTGCTTTCTGTGATCTTTGTCTGTACTTTTTGCTCTCTGCTATTATATCAGACACATTGATATCTCCAGTACCTGACTCCTTTTGTACTGGCTCTGTTGCTTGGTTCTCCTGAACCTCAACTGGTTGTTGTTCTTCGGACATACTGCCCTCCTTGTTGATTAAGTCTATTTGCTACCGACTTTAATGGTTATCGGTTTTTCTGTATATTTCTTAATATTTATATCGAGTCGGTTTGCTATAAAATTCATTATTGAATTATAATTCTTATCATTGAGATCATAGATGTCATATCCTTTATCTGCATTGCCCTCCACAATACCTCCTCTAGCAAATATCAATCTGAATCCATTCTTAATATTTCTGACTGCAATTCTTCGCAAGGTTTCTCCAGTTAATCTCATATTAGGTTTAGGACTTGTGTTAATTGATTTACCTTTATATTGTTTTAATTTCTTACCTCTAAATCCTACCATTCCTCTAACTTTGTAGTTTCTATATGTATCACTATATTTTGGAACTGATGCTTTATCATTTTGAAATACACCATTGTTAGCATCCTCTATGATCCTAGACTTTGCAAGTTCTCCTGCTTTTTTAAATGTATCTCTTTTAATCTTTACAATATCAGCAGCGTTCATACAACCACCCAATCGTGCCTACAATTAAATCCACCTCTATCATCGAATCCAACTGGTAGATCAAATATTTCTTCCATTGTATATCCCTGAGAATTTTGACTATCCTCCAATACTTCTCTGCATATATCTCTAGTATTATTATCTAAAATTCCAACATATCTATATCTTGTTTGAGGTTCATCTGCGAATGCTTTGAATGTTGCTGAATTACTAAACTTTGCAAACGAATCATTTACAATAAGATTTAGATTAGCACTTGTAAGTTCTGTGCCTAGTGTAGTAGTAAGACGATTTGCAATCTGTCTGCCTGATTCTCCTGCAATGACACCTCGCAATAATTCTGATTTATATCTGCTTGAAAAATCTCTAGCCCTGCCTAGTAATGTAGTAGCATCTAATTCTTTTATCAGTTCAAGATTCTGTGCTGTTGCTACCTGGACTTGCAATCCTCTTGATCTTGCTTGTTCAAATACTTTACTTGCAGTATTATCATATTCATTCATTAAATCATTTAAAGCATCACTATAACCCAATCTATTTAACTCCTGAAAAAAATCTAGTTCTCTAGCAAGTATAGCAAGTTCATCATCTGATAATCTTGATAATCTACTTGCTAGTGTAGGCAGTTGATCATTGAGTTTATTTTGGATACCACCCAATGCACTCATAAAGTTTTCAGATGCACTAGCCATTTTGTACTAATCTTTCTACCAATGTTTGTGCTTGTGGTTGTTCAGGTTGTTGTGGTTCTTCTACCTCTGCCATTACCTCATCTATTTCTTCATCTGTAAAATCAGGATTGTAGTGTTTGAACCAATCTTTCTTAGATGCTAATCCATTATCCCATTTCCACAACCATTCCTCACGTTCTTGTTGAGGACTTGCAGGGATATGTGGTTCACTAAAATCAACTGAGTACTCATCATTAATATTAATATTATTTGTTTCTAGTATTGTTTTATCTAGTTTAAATCTTTGTTTCTCAAACTTTCTGTATCGTTCAAAGTCAGCCATGACTGCCTCCGTTAGATCCACCTCCATAATTCTTTGATGTTCTCCTGATGTACTGGATGTATCATCTCCCCATTTCATTTTAAGATGTAAGGCATCAGCAGTTGTTTCAATAATAAATTTCATATTCTGTCTGATTTGATCTAATGATCCTGATGGACTTACAATAGAATAATTAGCACCCTCAGGTAAAACTAACATCTTAGATACATCCATCTTTAATCTTGTACTTTCATCTACACCAGTAAGTACAGACTGACCTAATGATTGATACATATTACCTAGTGATAATTGTGTACCGAATACATTATACATAAGATTGGCATTTGCAACCATCTTGCCTTTACCAGTTCTGATAAACTCATTACCTAGCATAGGATATAGATGACTATATACAATTGGAACGACACCGAATGGATTTATATCTTCATCATTGACGTGTATCACCTCTCCACTTTTTTTAATCTTGAAATGAGATTCATTAGACCAATAAACAAACTGCTGTTCTTCTGCTCTCATATCTCCGTGTGAAAACAATGGATATACAATACCTATGGGATCAGGATTGTTCTGTTCAAAGATAGGTTCAAAGTCTGTGATGATATGTGAATCAAGTCTGTCTTTATCCTCATCATAATATCGTAATACTGCTATTGTACCTAGTAATCCAGTAAGTCTATCTACCTCAATCATATCCTGATCTAAATCACCTAATCGTTCTAGGTATCTATCATCTGCCATACGTTCAGGTGCAGACTTATATGCTATGTATCTAGCATCTATTAATTTTTTAGTAATGTTTAATGTTAGGGTAGGTGCAAATTGTAAAGCATTAGGATCAAAGTATTTCATTACTTCTTCTTCTAAATTAATACCCTCATAATAATTCATGATCTTAAGTCTATCCTCACTCTCATTGTAGTGGGATGTATCTATATAATCTTTTAGGGATTGTACTATGGTTTGTAAGGATAAATCAGGAACTAACATATATTATTACCATCTGCTTATTTCCAATACCTCCCTTTTTTTGATTGGAAACTTGTTAATAAAAAAATACCTGATGGCATCCATTCCGTGATCGTGTCTGCCATCTTTCAAAGGTTCATCCTTAAGTGTTTGATTATCTCGTTTCTCAGGATACCTATAATTCTCAAAATCTTCTATAACTCCCTTGCAACTTTCATTGACATATAACCTTGCTTTCTTTTCAGCGTTCTCAACAAATGATCTAACGAGGTCAATGCCTGATGGTATGTTTCTGCTGACCTTATCTGTTCTGAATCTTGGGAATATCCCATATCTTTTAAATACCTCAATGTCACCAATGCCTGATGTCGATTGCATTCCAACTCCTGCAGGATCACAAAAGTATTGCATTGTTGGGTATCCTTTTGCCAGTATCTTCTCAGCCAGTTCTTCAGTCTTGATATTTGTTTGATGAATGATCTCATCTATAATATGTATTTCAACATCTCCATCTACTCTACCTACTTGCAACCATACCACAGATGGCATACGATAACCAAAGTCTATGGCACAATACGTTTCCCATTCTTTTATATAGTCATACTTTCCAACGTGTTTGTTTCTATCAAATGGATATACTTTACCTGCATATGATGTGAATTGTGCTTCGTATTCTTGTAAGTATGTTTCTTTAGTAAGTTCGTTCTTTAATTCTTCTATGTCATCCCTGAAATACCTTGAATGGTAACTGGGATGCTGCCACGACTCCCATTCAGGATAATCATCAGATTGCCCTCTAATGTATAGATCATAAACCCAGTTGAATCCTCTAGGTGTCGATACGAATAAAGCCCATCCTTGTCTGTCTGATAAGGTTGGTCTGAGGTACTGCTCCCATATTCTTTTTGGGAGTAAGGCACATTCATCGATGATGAGCCAGTCAAGTCCCTCTCCAACAAGTGATGTATCAGGGCTGTCTGCTGACTTGATCCATACCTCTGATTTGTTGAGGAACTTTGCATAGAATAGTTGCCCATTGATAACTTTTTTTGAGATGACTGGGAGTTGGTATTTAAGCATAAGATTTTCTTGAATCTCTCTGCCAATCTTGTGAGCCAGTTCATAACTAGGTGCAACTATCCAACCTCTAGTATTCTCTTGCAATATGGCAATCTCTGCCTCTCTTGCTGCACTATATGATTTACCTGATCTTCTACCCTGAATATTAACTCTGAATCTTGCCTTGCTATTATGGACTGCCCATTGTATTTGTTCAGGTTCGTATTCAATAGAATTAAAGTATGCACTCTTATTCAGTTTCCGAATATGCTGATGCAACGATATCGTGCCACTTGTCTGTGACATCTGCTGTCCTCTCAACTGCCTTGCCCTCTAATCTCTCTACAATAAATCTAATGGCATTAAAATCTCCATTGACTGCCATCGTATAAAGTTTTTCAATCATAACTTGCTTATTGCTTTTACCATCTTTTCCAGGAGAATCACCAGTAGAATTAATTAGATCAGTTAATGCTAATCCTTTTTTAGGTCTGCCTTTTGGATTACCTGATTGACCTTTTACAAAAGGTTTGCCAACAATTTTCTTGTTGTTTTCTTGTTGTTTATCAACACTCATACAATTGTTTTCCGATCCATTCAATGACATTAGTAGTTACTGCATTACCTAAACATTTATATCTTTGAGTATCAGATAATCCCTCTGTCCAATTATCAGGAAAACCTTGTAATCTCTCGCATTCAATTGGTGTTAATCTTCTGATTTGAGTTCCTTTTTTTACTTCATATAAACCAGTTTTAGCACCTTGTCCACCACCTAGTGCTATTATAGATACACTAATACCATTTGTAGAAAAAACTCTTTGTGCCTGTCCTAGATTTTTAGTTAATAATTTTGGTTGTGAAGAATTTGTTTCTATTATATATTGTTCTCCACCTGCATAAGTACCCCTTTTATAATTAGAAATTATCGTTGATGATATTTGATTATTCCCTTGCCTTTTCTTTTTTCTGCTCGTTTCAGATACTTTACTGCTTTTTGTGAGAGAAAATACTTTTGGTTTACTTTTTCCTCTAAGATGTCCGACAAAATACACTCTTTCCCTATTCTGTGGGACTCCGAAATTTTTACTATTGAGTACTTGCCATTCAATGATATACCCCAAGTTGGAGAGAACTTTAAGTATAGTCTGGAAAGTACGTCCTTTGTCATTAGAAAGTATGCCTTTAACATTTTCGAGTATAAAATGTCTTGGTTTTTTGTTTTTAAGAATCCTTGCGATTTCAAAAAACAATGAACCTCTTGTGTCGTTAAATCCTTTTTTTGATCCTGCAACTGAAAAAGATTGACAAGGAAATCCTCCAACGAGGATGTCAAAGTTTGGTAATTGTTGTGTTTTAATTTTTTGAACATCTCCATAATTTTTTACATCACTAAAATGTTTTTTATAAACACTAATTGCATATTCATCAATTTCTGAAAATCCTATTATTTTTACACCTGGTATAGTTTCTAAACCTAATTCAAAACCTCCTATACCACTAAATAAGGATAATACTCTTATCTTAGAGTGTTTCATCCCAGTTCTCTGATGGTATATCAGGAACTGGAATCATTCTATTAATCTTGTCCTCTATGTTATTATGTTGTGTTGTGTAATAGTCTAAAGACATATTGAGTTTCAGGCATATTTCTTTTGCCGTGTATCCTCTACGTCTTAATGTATGTATTCTCAATTCATCATTATCTAACGTATCTTTGAGTACATCAAAAGCAGTACCAAATAATCTATTAGATATATGCTTTGTAGAATTATCATCCCATCTTAACATATCATCCCTGAGTGTTTTTTCAAGTTTCATTTCACTCATTAGGGAAAAAGTCAATATTTAAAGTATAAAAAAAATCTATAAATGTATGTATTAGTATAGTTAAAGCAAATTATCTGTCAAGTTTTCATCATCAAAAATAAACTGAGTGCCTTTGTTTATTCCATTTTTAAATAAAAGATGTGCTGCTTGTTTTGTGATCTTCATCTTATCTGCTATTTCTTCAAATGTCATATCACTAAACATACGATAAAAGCACACTTGTCTTTGTTTATCTGTCATTGACATTGACCATTGTAATCCTAGTTTTACCCATTTTAGTTTTTGTATAAAAGTATCTCGAACCTCTACTTGTTCAGAGAACTCCCATTTCAATCTGCTAAATAAATTATTCAAAAACATTTTAATAATTAGGATCGTAAGTTTCTACAAGATCGCCTTCTTCACAAAACACACCACATTCTGACCCCATACCAGTATGTGCAAATTCAAATCTTCCTTGATTAAAATTGTAGTTTTTTAAATCTCTTGCTTTTGTTTCTACTGGTAATTCATCTAAAAAAATTCTTTCACCTTTTAGAATAACTAATTTTGATCCTAATTCTCTTGAAATTTTTGCACGTTCTTTAAATATTCCAGGAAAATGTTTTCTAACTAAATTCCAATATGTAGGAGAACTTGCCTTACAACATCCAATACAATTAGCATTAGGAAATCTTAATTTATAAATTTCTGGAATTTTTATATTTGCTGTTGCAATAAATTCAAAACAATCTTGTTTAGTTAAATTTTGATCTATTAATGGTGTAAGTACATTTGTTCTTTCTGTTACTTTAAATCTTTCGGCTCTGTGTTTTTCTTCTGCTGTAAAACCTAAAACAATAAAATCTGAATTGTTTTCACGTTCCCATTGTTGCCTAGCATATTTTTTTATATTTCTAGTACAAGTTGCACCATATCTATTACTCATATAACCAGTACGTTTCCAAACACTTTCAGCAGAGCAATCAGGATATTTATCATTAATTGCAAATTCAATATCTTTTCCAATCCACTTTTCAATATCTTTTAAAAATCTATGATTATCAGGGTGTTCTTCTTTTACTGGATTATTAACAACTCTAACTATATTTTTTTGATCATATATATCCACAGAAATTTTTGCTGCAACTGCTGATGCAACTCCACAAGAAAACCAAATGGTAATATCTTTATTTATTATCATTTATTAAATCAAGCCATTTTTTATAAGGAATTAATATGAGTGGTTTTTGTCTGTCTTGCCTGATAACAACTCCATCTATTTTATCAGGGTCTAAATCTAAAAATTTGGGTAATTGTTTTCTGATTTTACATTGGAGTCTGTATTCATTGATCATTATATCACATTCAGAGGATTGACCAAGACTCCTACCATCTGAGGCATAGGCACGAATAGATTTTTCTATGCCTTTTTCTTTTGCAATATTGACACATTCACGTTCAAAATTATTGCCTTTTGTTTTCGACTTACTAGCCATAATACTTGAGGATATAAACCATACAATGAATTGTGGGGAGAACTGGTTTATACCCTCATTAAATCATCCATTCATAACGTAATTATCAAGCCACTCCCTTTTGTATAAAACTTTTCTATGTCCTTTTGCTCTTTTTAATGAACCACGTTGTACTGCATTATATAATGTTTTTCTACTTACTTTTGCATAAGCACAAGCCTCTTTTGTAGTGTACCATATTTGATGAGTAGCATCCATTTTATTTATTAATTCTTCTAATGTTTCTTTTAATGCCAAATCCATTATATCTCCTCCATTTCATTAATTGGTATTATTCGCAAGGTAGGGGTATTTTTTTTCTTCATTGTTTCACATTTATCTGCTAACTGCCTAGATACATAGTATTGATTCGGATATTTGAGAGAACCACGTTTATCTTTGTACGAGATCATTACAAAGACACCCTCACTATCGATTTTATTTTCATCAATACCGACTGCATTATTTTTCCAAATTGGTTCATTAATGATAACTTGTCGCATTGTATTTCATCTCCTCTTTCACTTAATTCTAAAATATTCAATGACTCGATTATGGATGTAATTATTTTTTCTTTTAAAGGGAAATCATTCATACTTAATGTATAAATCAAGGCATCAACTAATTCTTCTCTTACATCTTTTCTTTTATATTTATTAAAAGGCATTTCTCTTTTAAATTTTTTATTACCAATGTTTAGTCTTTTTGTTACATAAAGAATAATTATTATGCCAAACTTGGCATCACCTAAATGTGTTTTTAATAGGTCTATAATCTTATCATTCGTTGATTCCACAAACCTCTCCTACTGCATCTCTATCATAATGCAAATCACCATACATCCCTGATTCTAGTTTTGATGGTGGTAAATCAGGTAGATCATATTGTTCTTCAGAACGTCTTTTAATTTTTTTTGGTTCTATTTTTTCTTTGAATTTTGCACGTTTATCCCAATGCCTATCTACACCATAGAATCCATCTAACAATTGATGATAAAATTGTATATCTTCCTTTTTTGGTGCAGGTTGTAACTTTTCATTAGACACCTCATTTTCAACTGCTTTTATCATTAGTTTTAATTTTCTTCTGTTAATTTCCATAGTTCATCCTCTTGTATTTGTTCCCTCTCTAAAAAAATTTTTTTTTAGTTTCATCATAGCCACCTTTAATTGCTTTTTCAGCAAGTAACAAATGATTATCTACCATATCAGGTTCATTTTCTTTTTTAAATTGTTCTGCTAAAACTTTATGATATTCAATTTTATTGTTTGTGTTTAATCCTCTTAAAACTGCTTGAGCAATTCTTGATCCATACACTTTATCTTGATTGCTTATTTGTACTGGTGGTTTATAAGATAATTGTTCTTTATTAGATTTAAATATCGGTTCAACAACTTGCCAAGATGGGTATCTTTTAGGTTGTAATTGTTTTATAAAATCTGACCAAGATTGAACCACTACCTCTTGAGTATATTGACCCAAACAATCTCTCCAAAATCTTACTTGTACATCGTTAAATTTTAATAGTATATGTTCTTCAATCTCTGCAATAGAAGATTCTAATAAATCGTTTGTCATTTCAGTTTGTTGCATTTGCAAGTTCCTTTTTCTTCATCTTTTGTAATTCTTTAAAACCAACAACTTGTTTTGTTTTATTATGTTCTATTCTATTATATTCTATTCTATTGGTAGTGATTACTCCGTGAGCATTCAATGAGTCCTCACTAATGTTGTATTTAGATGGTATAGGTCTGTTTATTTTTTGATATTTTTTCCAGTTCTTTACCAGTAAAATATCATCTCCAAATTCTTCTTCTTGGATTGCAGCAATTAAACCTATTTCAATAAGTTCTTGTTTTAATTTTCCAACATCATCTTTTGTAATATCGTCTGCAGGAAATATCTCTGCTTTTAATTTTAAATCACTATTTTTATGGATACCCTCATCATCACAAAAGTTCCACAATCCAATGAATAATAATCTTGCAGAATGACTAAGGGTCATCATCTTTTCATCACACCAAAATTGTGGGTCTATCATTCTTTTTCGTGCCATTAAACCATCCCTTTTAACTTTTGATATTCATTTGCAAGTTCTCTCATAAGTTGATTCAACTGATCAATAGAGCAATTAACAAGGTCATTATCAGAGCAAACACGATGTTTAATCCTAAGAGTTGCATCCATACCTTGTTGAAAACCAAATTCTTTACAGAATGCAGTTTGTGCTTTAGCAAACCTTTTACATATTTTAATTTTCTCATCTAAAATGGTAACTCTATTTCTTCCTCACTTTTTTTAGTTTCAGGTTCAGGATCAAGTAATTCACGTTCAATGATCAAACCGATATAAGTATCGTTTCCATCTTTAGTTTGATTATTCCATCCTGCTACCTTATAAACTATTTTTTTGCCATCAGGAGTTAGTTTATCTACCTCCATCTTCCCTCTCCAATCAGGATGTTTTTCTTGGTCTTTGTATTGGTTTTTAAATATATTTATTCTCATTAGAAATCATCTCCCATAATATCTGTGTTACTATTTTCTACTACACCATTACTCACAATTTTTGGTTGTGAAGTAAATTGTTTCTGTGGTTGTTTTTTTGGTACAGATTCTTGTTCTAATGAACCATCTGTATCTTCTCCACTTGCAAGATTTAAAAGTGCCATAATACTATATCTTCTATAATAAGTGATTGCAGTACCTGCACTTTGATATAGATTTATTCTTTTACTAGATTCAATATTAGTTTGCATTCTGTTGCTTATAAATTGACCTGATTCGTGGCACAATAATGTTTCAACACCAATCATTATATCATCTCCAACTGGTAGTTGTATAATGACTAGTTTATGTTTTTCTAATATTGGTTTTACTTTAATTAAAAGATTATCTAAAGATGTATATTCATACATCCCTTTTGAATCTTTGTCCATTACTTTAGGTAGTTCAGATTGTACTTTTAAAAGTGCAGGAATCAATTGATCCAACTTTTCTGATGTTTTCATTATCTTATCTCCCTTTTATTATAAATCTTCAAACCAAGTCATAAATCTCCAGTAAGTATTGACCATTCTTCTCCAAATTGTTGGTTTTGCTTTACCAAATGCAGTTAGAATTGCAACTGCTTTAGATTCATATGGTGGATAACTTGGTTGGTAAACTTTGTCAAATTCTTCCTCGTAGTAATTATGAACTTTACTCATGATCATTCTCCTTTGGTTTAATCATCTCATCAATCATTTTGATAGTTTTTGCTAACTTTATTTGAAACGTTTCTATCTCTTTGTTGAGTTCATTTGTAGAATCGATATAACTAGAAAAAGCAGAGTCGTAATTGCTTACGACATCTGCTTTGTTTTTAAGATTATTCTTCATTTTATTTTTTTTGGATTAAAAACTGGTAATTCATAATCTAAGTTGTAGTTTTTAATTTTAAGATTTTCATCAAGTTTGATTTGTAATACCTTAACTGCATTAATCAAATCTTTATCGCTTTTTTCATCTAAATGAACTGCTTGTATTATCTCAAAGATTTCCTCTTTCGTTAAATCAACTTTTAAGTATTTTGCTTTATTCATTGTATTATTCTCCCTGATTTTTTAAATCATTTTTCATCTTTTTAATCTCTGCCTTGTGTTTTTTTTCTAGAGTTCTTGCCACCTTTTCATCTTCATCTATGTTTAAATACCTACCTCCAGTTGTAGAATCTCCAAACTCATCATATTGATGTGGATACAAAGATATTACTAATGAATTATTTTTTCTGTATCTTCGTAGAGAGAACCTTAAAACATCATCTCCATTAAAATCTTCAGTTGCAAAATCGTGAAAGTCATTACCCTCTTCATCTATGGACATTTCTACCTCTATTTCATCTTCCCACGGCTCTCTTCTTATAAAGTCGTGATGTATCTGTAATAGCAAGTTGGTTAGTTTGGTTATTTTCATTGTATTATTCTCCCAAATAATAGATGATCGTGCAGAACTAATGATTGATGAGCAGGGCTGTTCTGCACTTTCATCAGGTTTTATGTTAAGTTTAGTTAAGTAATCAATCATTATACACAATTATAATATGCATTTTTGGTAATTACAAGTAAATAATTACTAATAATTAATAGTATAATTACCAGTAATTACTATGAAATGAGGTTGCAAATTATTAAATTATAGTACTTAATTATGGTCGTGAATACTAGAACAGCAGTTATTAAAATGATTGAAGAATCACGGCTACCAATAAGTAGAGTCGCTGACCTCGCAGGGATGGCAAGTAATTCATTGTTCCGTTTGAAACGTGATCCAAACTCCAAATGTCGCAGTTATAATGTAGAAAAAATTGCAGAGATTTGTGGTTTCAAAGTTCAATGGGATAAAAAATTACCTGATGAATGTAACATTATAAAACACCTGGAACAGGAACCAAGCGAGGATATGAATATGAACGGATTTACCAATGAAATTGAAAAGTTAGCAGATAGAATTGCAGATTATAAAATGCAAAATCAAATGAAAGACCAACAAATTCAAGAACTCAAAGATAAATTGGAAACTATTAACTTAGAAAACGATGATAAAATAGATCAGTTTTCTAATTATCAGAGCCAATGTAAAATGGAGGTTCGCCTGAATGGTGTTTCACTTGAAAGTAGATTAGTTGATATTGATGGTAAAGATGCTTGTTCACTTTATTTAGGATATACAATACAAGAACTAGACGAGATGTGGAAACCTGAAGAATGGTTCAAGTTTGGAAAACATCCGATAAATAATCTTTTTCATAAAGAATCTCCAACTAAACTAGAATCTGCTAGATTATTTGTACAAGGTGCTTTGAAAATGGCAAAAACTGCTTTTATGTCAAATGAAACTTTTGCATTACCTATTACATATCAGCATAAAGATGGTTCAAAAGTTTTAACAACTTTATATTTTGAATTTAACATTTCAGAAAAAATTGCAACCATTAAAACTAGATTTCATAATGGGACTCATTAAGTCCCCATGTTTTGTTCCCCATGTTTTACTGCTAGTAACCCATAGTTACCCAAGCATACCCTCTGAAAATATATTTTATTAAATTTATTGAATATCGTGTTTTTAGATTTTAAGTCCACAGTGTCTACCAATTCCACCACCCGGGCATCAAATCTTTTGTCGTCAATCTTTTTTTCAAAAAACTAAATAATTAAAAAATGTTAAAATTCTTTGTTCCCCATGTTTTGTTCCCCATGTTGTCAAATTTGAGGATAAAAACCTGATTTTTTAACACTTGGAAAATCTGTTTCTAATTGGGATATATGAAATTTAGTATAACCATCAGTTGTATTAGTGTTGGTATGACCTAATAATCTTGATACTAAATGAATATCTCCAGTTTCAAAATATTTTCGCACTGCAAATGTATCTCTTAAATTATGAAAATGCAATTTACTTTCTTTTCCTAAAACTTTTTTTACTGCTTGTTTAAATCCTCTTGATATTTTACTGCGATCATTAAACTTAACAATATGGTATTTTTTATCTTTTGCTTTCTTTTGAAAATCAATTAAAAAATCTTTTTGTTCTTGATTTATAATAAACTCTCTGAATCTTTGTTTTCTTTTTGTTTCTTCCATTGGTATTTTCATCAAATAGTTTTTATTCAATGGAATAATATTAGCATAAAAAGGTTCTTTTAATCTACATCCAGTTTCAACATAAAATTTTATAACTTGTTTTAAATAGTTTGCATCATCACGAGTTTTTTGAAAACCACTAAATTGATTAAAATCACATTGTAATATTTTATCTAATACTGGTTCTGAAAAATAAGTTGGTTCTTTATTGGGTTTAGTTGGTAGTTTTATATTTGGTTTATTATTAAGATCTAAATTCCAATCTTTAACTTTTTCAGCGTAAATGAAATCAATTAAATATTTAAAATATCTGAGACTGTTATATGTAAAGTATTCTGAATCTTTTTTGTTTACATACTTTCTAAATTGTAAAATATCTTTTTGTGAAATAGTTTCAAAATTTTTATTTTTACCAAAACAATCTAAAAGTCTTCCTAATATAATTTTATCTCCTCGAATAGTTTCTTCAGATTGATTTTCTGTTATTTTATAATCAATATAATAATCAATTGCATTTTTTAAAGTGATCGTTCTTACTTTACTTACTTTATCCTCATTGATCCATTCAAAATATGTTTTATCAATAATGCCATTTAACAAATTTTTTCTTTGTTGATGCACCATCAATCCTCTTTTCTCTGCTTGATGTTTTTGTTGAATAGTTGATAATGACATATCTATTTCAAGAGGAATCAAAAAATCTTTTTCTATTCCATCCTCAACAGAACGTAAACGATAATAATATTTTTGACGTTTAAAAATCCAATGGTTTATTCTTCTTACCACAGAACAATTTAAGAAAAATTTTAAAATTCTTCCACAATTGACTATTTCATTTTAACTTTTATAAATAAAGGGAGGTTACTATGATTCCTGCTGAACATATTGAAGAAATGATAAAAAATTCTTGGATCAAAGATGCTGATAAAGAAGATTTAGATGCTTTTTTTAAATGGTTAGAAAAATGTCCAATTGTTTATAAAGCAATTGATGCTAATGAAAAAGATCATACAATCCAGTTAAATTATAAATTTACATTATTAAAAGAAGATTAAAATTCTTCAACGATAGATAAACTGGTATTAAAAACCCTTGATGCTACTTGAGTTGATGTAAAAACATTTTGTCCAAAACGTGCAAATAAATAATCTCCTGCTGTTGTACTTGTTGAATCAGGAGTAAATATAAAAGGTATATGTGATCCACCAGTCTTATTCCAAACATCATTTATAAATGTACCATCTTCACCTAAATTTGCTAAGTTTGAACTGGTTAGGTTTTCATCTGATACAAAACTAAAATTTAAATCGTATTGTGTTCTTCCACCAAACCTCATATATGTATTTGTTCCAACGGATCTAAATGGTTGCCCTGATTGTGTAGTTGAAGATAGATTGCCCTCTAAGAATCTTGCCTGACTAAATCTTTTACCTCCAGGTGTTTCTAAAATATCATTACCATATTCAACACTCCTTACTACTCCTAAATCAGGAGATGTTGGCATATCAAACTTTTTACCTATTAATATTGCACCAATCTTCACATCGTGAGAACTACTAAATGCAGAACTAACACCCTCTATTTGTAATGCAACAAATCTATTTGTTGTTGATGTAAGTTCAATAATTGAATCTCCATCTGATGCAGGTGTAAAAATATCAGAACTTTCACTAGCATTCAATATAGGTGCTGCACTATGATTTGCAGGATTCACAGATGTTATAGCAGATGTACTGCTGTGCATATAGAATTGAGCATTGGCACTATTTAAATTATGATTCAGTATTGCTATAAAATCAGTACCAATACTTGTGGCTTGTTTATCAATAGTAAATAATAAATGATCTGCTCTTGTAGCAGATGAATCTGATGTACTAAATACCACTTGTCTGCTTGGATTCATATCAAATAATTCAGCATCTACGAAACCTGAATCGTGATCTATTAAATCAGAACCAGTTACCATTGTAAATTCACTAGGAGCAATTCCTCTTGATATTAACCAGTTGATATGATCAACATAAAATCTTGGAGTTTGTATTCGTTGAAATGTCATTAATCACTTACCTCCACACATAAAAACTCACATCCGTTAGGTCTTTTGCTTGTTTGTGTTATCATAAAAATATTGTTTGTTGAATCCATTGCTGCTCCATAAAGTTTTATTTCTGAATCAAAGTTCTCAAAGTTTATCATATCTCCTATTTCAAGTCCATTATATATTGCTGTTGGAGAATCAAACATAATGGTTATTTTTCTTGTACCATTTATTTTTGCCAAATAACTAACAACATTATCTGCTGTTGTATTATCAATTATTTTATTTGTATCTAATTCTAATGTAAGAACCTGACCTACACCATTGACACTCGTTCCTTGTGATGTTGAATTTGTTGCTTGAGTAGAATCAATGGTATCCTCAGTTCCATAATCAAAATCATAATTCAAAACGATCTTATTTCTAACTGAATTAACTGGTGTCAATTCTATCTTATCTAAAGTAATTTTATTATAATCTATGGTTTCAACAACATCAGATGAATTGTAATCTTCAGGACGTTCTAATGTTTGTATTTTAAAATTACCATTACCTGATAAGAATACATAAGAGCCACATAATTTTGCTATCTTATCAATCAACTCTTGTGAGTCAATAAATTTGTATTGTGAAAATGCAAACTTTACATCTGTTGCTGCATCATCAAATACATTGATAATCTTACCATCTGTTGTATTTCCTGCTGCATCAAAACTACTATCATCAATATTTGTTAAACTTAATTCAGTTCTTAAAATATCCTCTATTATATAAATAGGATTTTCTATTAAATCATTTTGATCATACCCATTATCTCTACTAGCATCTACCCAACTCCCATATTTTCTACCCTTACCTGCACAATATACATATTCAACAGATGCAGGTTTTATAATTTCTTGGCTATCTATTAATGTTTTTCTTATAACTGGCATCATCTTATCATTTTTCATAATAAATTGAGTTTCGTTTTCAAACTCTCTTATTTGATTTATTTTCTGTGAATAATCTTGTTCTGCTGTTATAGTAAATTCTAGTATTACATCTTTAAAAAGGGCTTGTATCGTTCCTGAATTTTTTTGCAAGAAAAACTCGTAATCTCCCTCCATAGTAAATCCAGTTTGTTCATCTCCGTCAAATATTAAATTACCACCAGTCAAAGGTATAGTTATAGATTGCTCTAAAGCATCATCAGCAAAACTTATATTTACAGAATTAGAGGTATTGTTTGCATCTCTAAAAGTAAAAGCATCAGCACTACCTCCACTTGTCATTGAGGTAAATGAACAAAATAATTTAATACCACTTATTGTTCCTAAATCTTTTAATTTAGGTAAACTAAATCCAATAGTTGCCGAACCATTTGATGCAGTTATACTTCTTCCACTACCACTAGAAAAATTACCATCGTATAAGTTAGAATCATTTACAGCAGGTGGATAAAATAATTGAGTATTGCCACTAAATTTGACAGATGGATCAGATGTACTAACGGCACAATTAGAACTTGATATTGCTGTAAATACATTATCTTTATATTGATATATTTTTGATGCAGATAAAGTATGCAATGCAACTGAATCAGGTCTAGCAACAACCTTATCATCTGAGGCATTCCACGATTGATCTATGATTGCAGGAAACCTAGATCCTGGCATAGCAGTTGCAAAATTACTTGGAACAGAATCTACGTTTAATTTAGAATCAAAATCTCCGTATGCTATCGGTATTGGTTTACCTGCATTTTGTTTTGGTGCTGCTGAATTTGAAACTTTGTTGGTAGGAATTTGATCGTGAAATGTACCAGTCTTATCTAATAAATCTAAAATAATCTCGTTTCGATTGTATTTAAAATCTCCACTAATAACACCAGTACCTATTTGATTTGCTGCTGTATCAAATGTCAATCCATTGATACATTGAAATAATTCCCATTTACGATTTGCAAAATTATTAGAACTCAATAGATCAGAAAATCTACCACCCTGAATACTATTATGTGTATTTGCAATCTTGATGGTCATATTAGATATAGAGGTTGTGAAACTAAAGTAATCTAAATTCTGTATGAGTTCTCCAAAATCAGTTACAACTCCGTGATAAAAATCTGAACCATCATCTCTGTCTGTATCACTTACACCTACAAAAGCAGATTCATCATTGTAGTATAATTTTAAACACCAAAAAGTAGTATTGTTATTTAGTCTTAATGAATCTCTTAAATTGCTATTAAATGTGATCATCCAAATGACCTGCTTTTGTTTATTGCAGGAACTAATGTATTTCTTACATAACTAGAAGAAACTAAACCTCCACTTATATTGATTGTGTTATTTACTTTTGGAGTTTGTCCAGTAAAACCTGATAGTAAGAAATTTGCGAAACCACCTGATGTACGTTGTGCTGCTGCTGCTGCCATTCCACCAGTACCTCCTGATAAAACATTCAATAATCCAAATATTGCTGCTCTTGCTGCAAGTTCTGCTGCAATAGATTTAACTGCTGATGTAATAATCTTTTCCATATTTTGACCCTCGATTGCTGCCATTGCTAATCGATTTGCAAATGCCTCTCCTAAACCAACTAATTGATCTAATTGTTGTTCGCTTCGTGCTTGTTCTGCTTCTCTAAGTGCAATTTGTTCTTTAATTTTAGCATCAAACTTTTGAAAGTTTTCTTCGGCTTCTTCATCCATTTTTTGTTTACGTTCTTCGGATTCTCGATCCATTCTTTTTCTTTGTTCTTCTTCTCTTTTTGCAAATTCTTCTCGTCTTTTTTTATCTTCTTCTGCAAACTTTTTTGCATCTTCTTCTCTTAATTTATTATGTTCTGCTAGTGATTTATTAATTCTATCTATTTCATTTTGTTCTTCTTGCAGTAGTTTTACTCTTATTGCTATATCTCTTTCTAAAGTTTCAATTTCTTCTTTTCGAGCAGTACTTGCCTTAGTTCTTAAACCTGTTAAATAATCATAACGATCATTTAGTGATTGTAATTCTTCATCTACAAATTTTAAACGATCTGCAAATTCAGCAGGTGGCTTCATTGCATCAAAGAATCCTGACACTGCTTCTGCTGCACCTTTAAAACCCTTAGCAATATCTATAATTAATGGTGCTAACATTTCTCCTATGTCCTCTGCTGCATCTCCAACAGCATTGTTCATTTGATCTAGTGAACCAGTTAAAGTATCTGCTTGTGCTACTGCTTGTCCACCAAATTTATCTGCTAAATTACCAACTAATGTATCCAGTCTTTCAGTTGAACCAACTGCACCTTTTACCTCGATACCATATCTTGATAAAGCATTGGTTGATGATCCTATTGTTTTACTTACTAAATCAGCAGCACCTGCTAAATCAAATCCTTTTGCTGCCGATAAATCCAGTACGGCAGGAATTAATTTTTTAATTTCTTCTTCTTCGTCTGTAAATGCTGCAATGAGTGCTTGTGCCTCAATGATTGCCTCATCTCCAAATGCAGTTTGTTGTTGCAGAGCAGATGCTTGATCTAGTAATGCTTGTGATCTTCTACCAAGTGCTACCTCTAATGATTTTTCTGCTTGTTCTTGTTTACCTGCTAATTCAATAGCATTTTGCAATCCACTAATTAAACCTCTTGCAGCAAAAAATGCACCACCTACTTTGAGTGCAGATGATGCCAATCCTTTTAATCCATTATCTAAACTACGAGTTTTAGATGCTGCCTTATCTGCACCTCTTACCTCAAAATCCAAATTTACTTTTTTAGTTTTTGCCACGTCTTTTCTCCGATAAGTTTTTTTGTAAAAATGCTAGTTCATCTTTTATAATAAAAAAATCCCTGATCTTCTGTGCAGGTGCATCGTTCAGGGATTTAGCAATAGGTATTTTAAATGATTCCATCAGTTGATATTCTTCAATAAGTAATTCAAATTCTTGATCCTTTAAATATTGTGGATTTAAAAAGTAATGAACCTGATAGTACAATTGCTGCCCAACAGAAAATTTAATTCCATCTGCCTCAGTAGCAATTCGTTCTATTTCTTTCCATATCTCCTCCTCCGTATATTCAATATTTTTAAAAAGGGTAGGAGATTGAGCAGTATAAGATGTTCCTAGTGGGAGGATAACTGGGAACTGAGGTGTTTGTGTATAACCAAGTGCTGCACCCCAAACAGCATAACTCAATCTCCTGATTCTTTTTTTGACTCACCATCCATTCGTAAATATCGCAGTAATATCTGCTGACCTAACTCATCTATTTCAGGATGTTTTAAATGTTGTAATGTTTTTTGTGGATCGTCAAAAGCAAGATCAATACATTTTGCAATGCAAGAATCGTGGCTATCCCAATCAACATTTAATTTTGTAACCTTGCCATTTTCATTCAATGAAGAATTTCTATAACTTTTTTTATAAAGATTATAAAGTTCTCTTTCTTGTGCAAAGGTTATGTCATTTATTTCGTATTTATCTACTTTTTGCATATATCCTCCTCTTTTTGGATTTTGTTAAAAAACGGATTGAATAAAGGGTATTAGAATCCACTTTCTCGTCAATAGACGATAGTAACTATGCTATTACTTGTATCACATCTCCTGATGTATGTGCCATTGCTTTAATCGACACATCGTGAAACATTGCAGAATTTTCACTCATTGCAAGAGATGTTATCTTGCCATAATCTATTTTGATACCAAAAGTCGATGCTGAACTCCAAGTTCCGTGATTGGATAATTCACTAGCAACTGATGTACCTGCTTTGAAAGTGGATGCAAGTCCTGCTGTATTATCATCATATTTAATACTAGCATCTAAACTGATATTTATTTCAGGGACTGCTGAGATGATAGATTCAGGTTCTGCTGTTGATCCATTGAAACCTAAAAAGTTTCTAGGATTTTCTATATTTAAAGTAAGAGATGAAATAACACAATTGGATATTCCTGCGACTTTTCTTGTTGTGTGCATATCAGTTAAAAAATAATTATTAGCACTAAATGCTGTCATACTGGTTGGAGCAGATTGCCCATAACTCGGAGTACTAGCAGTTTGAAAAGTTCCTGACATTGTAACTCTACCACTTTCAGAACCCATATCCATTGATAGACTTAATGAAGATAGCACACACCCTTTAAATATAATGCTGTGATCATCTCCTGCTTCAGGCGATATAAATGCAACTGAAAAAGTTTTTGTATTTGTACTTGCACTTGCACCTATTTGCAATTCAGGTGGAGTATAATTAAAAGCCACATCATAACTAGCAGGAGAACTACCAACTGCTGTGGTTGTTATTGCTTGTAATAAAATAGGTAGAGTTGTTTGGTCTGCATATCCTGAAAAAGATATTTCCTTGATCGTATGTTTTTCTGATATGTAGGCATCTGCAACCTTTGCTGTTCTGCCATCTCCAGACCTGACATCTAAAACTTGTGTGGGTGCAATTGTTGGAAATGTTACAGCATCAATATTTAAAAGATTCATACTTGATACGATTGCAGTTCCAATTGTTGTTTCGGCTTTAATAGCCATTTTAAACTGACTGGCAGAATATCCTGCTCCATCTAAAGCCATTATTCACTCTCCTTTGATTTTGATTGTTTGACATATTCTTGAGCAAGTTCAGGGATTTCTTTTAGATCAACCACCTCTCCCTTGTTCAACTTTCTCCAATCTTCTGTGTGCAATCCACTATATGAATCCCACATCGGTATTGGTTTTTTTAAATCTTTTATTACGACTTTCATAAATATCTCCTATTCATAGTCAGGTTCTGATGAGGTACAAGAAAAAGCAAAGTTAATCACATAGTTATCAGGTCTGTTTTCTTCTTGATCTGTTAATGCAGAATTATAATCCACATCTCCAACGATTGCATTATGATATAAATAACTGGTAAGTAGATTCCAGTAATCCTCACTTAATGCAAACCTATCTGTTAATGTTGAAAAGATTGTTTCATCTCGCAAGGGAGATGGATTGTTTTTCATCAATCTTAACATTCTTTCAGCAATATTAGATAAATAGTTACTATGTGTATTTCTTTGAAAACCTAATCGGTTCATATAAAATCTAATATTAAAATTATAGTTTCTAATAAATCCACCTGATAAGGGTTCTACATCAGAAACAGAATCAAACAGAATATTGAAAAAAACGGAGTTTCTGTATTTGTAATCTTTTTCAAATACAACTGGCATACTGAACTCCTCCGTAATCAATTGTTGGAGTTTGTTCATTATCTGTTTGCCTTTATTTAAATATATCATCTTCTCTCGATTGTGTAGGTTTTAACTGGTGATCCACTTTCAGGTATCATTCCTGAACATTCAATCTCCCAAGTATCATTTGTGGTAAGAACCCCATAACTAAAACGAATCTCAAGTCCGTGTGCAAGTTGCTGATATGCTCCTGATATAGGTTCATCACTTACCACCTCTTTCACTTGTAAGCCAGTATCATCTCCGACAAACACAGAATAAGTAACCGATGAATTTGCAGAGCCTCGAGTAAGAGTACCACCATTTGTAATGATTACTTTAATAAAATCATCATCTGTTGCCAGTCCTCTTAGATCAGAAATATTTGCAGTTGTATTTGAATTGACACTAACCCTGCGAACAATGCCTTGATTCTGTCTTGATGATTTATCGTGCCATAATGAAATCTCACCTGATTTAATTAAATCTAAATATCCATTTTTTTCTTCAAGATTGTATGCAAGAGAATCTAAATAATCTGCTCGTTCCTGGTCGTATGGTCTTACAATGGATGCACAAGCAAGTAGTGCATTTGATTTGATTATGATGTCATCGTAATCTCTACTGGTTGTCCCTTGTATGCCGACACCTAATCTTTTATGAATAGGTTTATTGATGTATGATCTAATGAACTCGGCTGACTTTTGTAATGCTAAAGTTTTTAAATCTGAAAAGGATCTACCACCCTCAATCGTATGATGAGTAACTGGAGTATTATCTGAACGTAAATAAACAACATCATTTGTTGAATCATAGAACCATTGCCCATCTGTATCGTTTGATTGCAGGTTTGAAAGGGATGATTGTGCAGAACCTAAAGTAATATTATCCCTGAATAATTCATCAATCGTTCCAACAGAACCTGAACGATAAATCTTACTAGAAAATGTGATCCATTCTGTGATCAATAATCTTCTATCAAATGCCTGAATATCAGGAAGATAAAATTCTAAATCCGTGCCAGTATTGGCATACACTTCATCATAAGTACTCATAGTTCTCCAAACTCACTCCCCAGTAATTGTGGTATATCAAGATGATCAATGACCTCAAATATTCGAATCATGATCTGTCCTTTTTCTTCAGGGCTTATTTCATCAAAATATTGCAATCGTAATACTTTCAATTGTGCTATTCCATCTCCAAGATTA
>VTLG01014812.1_pt1 | contig 25388 bp, 32 predicted proteins | sample 4694571 | NCBI WGS metagenome assembly VTLG01 (sample SAMN12604809, study PRJNA352737) | marine metagenome | biome: ENVO:00000447; feature: ENVO:00000209|ENVO:00000569|ENVO:01000036; material: ENVO:00002151; isolation source: viral sequences binned using virsorter ...
CAGGTAATTATTATAAAGACTTTGATGCTGACACAATGGCTGACGTTATTAACAACACTCTTGGCAGTTTTAGAATACGCAAACAAGATGGTCAGCTAATGGTAGACCATGACCCTTATGATTTTCCTCGTGAATTTGAAGCAAGATTTAAAAAACAAACAGGTGAAGAACCTAATATTGTAGATTATATAAGTGAAGGACTTTCTATTTATCAAAAAGAAGGATTAAGTGGAAAAGGGGTTCACAATATTGCTCATCTTGGTGGTGAATATTTTATGGGTGATACTTCAGATGATGAAGATAAATTAAAAGTAGCTATAAAGATTCCACAGTCATCGCCTGTAATAGATGTTGACTACGATGATCCTATACCAGAAGAAGCTGAAGAGTTAGTCCTTCGAGGGCCAATGACAAACAAAAGAAAGAATTTGTTTGATAGCTTTATGAATATGTTTAGTACAGAAGCACAGGCAGCAGAAGAACAAATGTCTATGCCTTTACCTCAATCAAAGCCAGAGATGGGCGACAGAGGTGAGCCAGAGGTTGATATACCTGTACCAACCTCAAAGCCACAACAACCACAACAACAAACTTTCTTTTCTCAGATTAGAAACCGCGTAAGAGAATCAAGAGAAGTTATGTAATGGCAAAGACACCAGCATGGCAACGCAAAGAAGGCAAGAACCCCAAAGGTGGTCTCAACGCCAAAGGTCGCGCCTCCTACAAAGGAGGAACCCTCAAAGCACCAGTAAAGTCAGGAGACAACCCCAGAAGAGCCAGCTTCCTTCAAAGGATGGGAGCAGCTAAAGGGCCAGAGCGTGATAGCAAAGGTCGTCCTACAAGATTGCTTTTATCCTTACGAGCATGGGGTGCATCATCTAAATCTGATGCTATTCGTAAAGGCAGAGCAATATCCAAACGCAACAAAGCTAAGAAGAGGAAAGCATAATGCCTATGGGTAAAGGAACTTATGGAAAGACTAGAGGTCGTCCACCAAAGAAAACTTTGACTGCGAAACAAAAAACATTACCAACTGCTTTACAGAAAAAAATTATGAAGAGTAAAAAGAAATGAAGTATCAAACTCCCTCTGGTGATATTTATGAAGGGCCTGTCATTACAATGCCTGATGGCAGATTGAAAACTGGTGAAACTCTAACTGCTGATAGCGTTAGGGTTTTTCCTATTGCAGAAGAAAACATAGAACGTGCCAGAAAAGATAATGGTGCGTTTGTTGGAGACAACCCTGATACACCTCAAATAAACGAGGCGTATAAAGCAAAGAAGAAGAAAGCCAGTGGCAAAGCAAAAAAAGTCAAGAGTAAATGAAGCTGGAAACTACACCAAGCCTACTATGCGAAAGACATTGTTCAATCGCATAAAGGCTGGTGGTAAAGGTGGTGCGCCGGGCCAATGGTCGGCACGCAAGGCTCAAATGCTTGCAAAACAATATAAAGCTAAAGGTGGTGGATACCGATGAAGAAGCCACAAAAGTCTTTATTGAATTGGGGTAAACAGAAGTGGCGTACTAAAAGTGGTAAGCCATCCACTCAAGGCCCGAAAGCTACTGGTGAAAGATATTTACCTTCAGCAGCAATAAAAGCAATGTCTGCTTCTCAGTATGCGGCAACCACACGCAAGAAACGTAAAGATAAAAAAGCTGGTAAACAGCATTCTAAACAGCCAAAGGCAGCAGCAGCTACCTCTAAGAAATACAGATGAACACAGCAGAATATATTGAAAAAGAATTGTTAGGCAAACCAGAAGGATATCCTGTCTGGCTTAAATTTGATGATTGTCATCTTATTTATAAACTCTTATTAAAAGAAAAAATATTTGGCAATGAAGATGAAGATGTTACCGATTTGTATAATCGTTTTAAAACACAATATAAATTTAGATAGGTAAGCAATGAGTTTTCTTCATACGCTTAAACAAAACGAAAGAGATATGCTTAGACAGGTCGTTAAGAAAGTACACCTTTGTTACCATCCAGAGCAATTTTGTACAGATAGAGAAGCAGATAAAGTCATAACAACTCTTGGCCCTGAGGTTGTAGAGTTTATGATTAAATTTGCAGTAGATAAAAAAATTGACCAAATTTAAGTACAAACCTGATGGCAACATCTTAAAAGACTTTATGAAGTCTGATGTATTTTTTCGTGGCCTTAGAGGGCCAGTAGGCTCTGGTAAATCTGTTGGTTGTTGCGTTGAGATATTTCGTAGAGCATTACAACAGGAAAAAGATAACAGTGGTAAACGCAGAAGCCGATGGGCAATCATCCGTAATACCAACCCACAACTTAAAACTACAACAATTAAGACATGGCTTGATTGGTTTCCAGAAGAAGAGTGGGGTAAGTTTTCTTGGGTAGTTCCTTACACTCACCACATACAAGTAAATGATTTAGACCTTGAGGTTTTGTTTTTAGCCCTTGATAGGCCAGAAGATGTTAAGAAACTTTTGTCTTTAGAACTTACTGGCATTTGGGTTAATGAGGCTAGAGAAATACCAAAGTCTATTATTGATGCATGTACTATGCGTGTAGGAAGATACCCTTCTATGAAAGATGGCGGCTGTACTTGGACAGGTGTTATCTGTGATACCAACGCACCAGAAGAAGATCATTGGTGGCCTATCATGTCAGGCGAAGTACCAGTGCCAGATCATATTGGCAGAGAAGAAGCAAAGATGCTTATCAAACCTGACAACTGGGAGTTCTTTACACAGCCCTCTGGAATGATTGAAGAAAAAAATGAAGAGGGTGAAGTAAAGAAATACGTTGCCAATAAACAAGCAGAGAACATGGCAAACATGCGTAAGGATTATTATCCAAACATTGTTCAAGGAAAAACAAAGAGTTGGATAGATGTTTATGTAATGAACAGGTTAGGCAGCATCAAAGATGGAAAGCCTGTCTATGGTATGTTTGCACCTGATATTCATATAGCTAAAGAAGAAATACCTGTGGCAGCAGGTGTGCCTGTATATATCGGAGTTGATTTTGGTCTTACACCTGCGGCAACTGTAGGACAAAAAGTAAGAGGTAGATGGTTAGTGTTACAAGAAATAGTAGCATTTGATATGGGTATTGTAAGGTTTACAGAGTTATTAAGATCAGAGATTGCTACTAGATATGCTGGTAGTGAAGTTATTATCTTTGGTGATCCAGCAGGTGACTTTCGCGCACAGACAGATGAATCTACACCATTTCAAATACTTAGAGGTGGTGGACTATATGCTAGACCAGCACCATCAAATGATGTTGCATTAAGATTGGAATCTGTATCTGCTCCTTTAGGTAGAATGATTGAAGGGCTATCTGGTTTTCTTATTGACCCTAGATGCCGTACTTTGATAAAAGGTTTTGAAGGTGGATACCAATATAAACGTATGCAAGTATCTGGTGAACGATATGCAGACAAGCCTGATAAGAATCATTTTTCTCATGTGCATGATGCATTACAGTATATGATGCTTGGATCAGGTGAAGGTAGATCATTAATGGCTAATCTTTCTATGCAAACCAAACCATTTACAGCTACAAGAGAGTTTGATGTTTTTAGTAGAAAACCCAAACAAAGACGACAAGGTTTATGGGCAAGGTTATAATTGTGCGTTGCCTTGCATATATGCAACGTGTAATCGTGTGATCAGAAATAAATAGGAGATTGATCTATGTGTTTAGGTGGTGGTGGCGGCCCTCCGGCTGTTTCAGAGGAAGAAAAACAAGCTAAAGCAAATCAAGAGGCAGAAGAGGCTCGTAAAAAAGCCAAAGCTAAAGAAGAACAACTTGAGAAAACAGCTAAAGCTAAAACTCTTGGCGGCGGTGCAAGTCGAAGATCATTACTTACAGGTAGTAAGGGTGGTCTAGGATTTTATGACGAAACATTATAATGCACGAAAAAACAGCACAGATGATGTTGGAGCGTTATAAACGAGCGCAATCACATCGACTAAATTTTGAATCGCTTTTTGAAGAGTGTTATGAATATGCCTTACCTATGAGGCAATCATTCTACTATGAAGCTGCTGGTCAAAGAAGAGATGATAAAATCTTTGACGAAACCGCTGTTGTTGGAACTCAAGAGTTTGCATCTCGTTTGCAATCAGGATTAGTGCCAAACTTTGCACGTTGGGCTGACTTCATTGCTGGTTCTGAAATACCACCAGAACAACAAGATGAGGTTAATAATCAATTAGATGAGGTAACAGATTATGTTTTCGAGGTTATCCAAAACTCTAACTTTGGGCAAGAAGTCCATGAGTCGTTTATGGATTTGGCTGTTGGAACTGGTATTCTGCTTGTTGAAGAGGGGAATGCGATTAATCCTGTCCGTTTTAATGCCATTCCTTTGCCTAGTGTCTACCTTGATACTGGCCCCGATGATCAAATTGATCACGTTTATAGGTCAAGAGAAATCAAAAACTCATCAATTCCTATTGCGTATCCAAAAGCTGTTTTGCCCGAAAGCACCCAAAGGTCAGTCGAAACGCAACCAGAAAGTAAAACGAAAATCCTCGAAGTAGTTTGTCGTAATTACGAAAATCTAAATGAAGAGTCATATGATTATTTTGTAATTAATGAGAGTGCAGAAGAAACAATCTACTATGAAAAGTTTAATGGCACAGGATCAAACCCATTTGTATGTTTTCGCTGGTCTAAAGCCAGTGGTGAAATTTATGGACGAGGGCCGTTAGTCAATGCTTTATCAGCAATTAAAACTACTAACCTTACCATTGAACTTGTTTTGGAAAATGCACAGATGGCTATCTCTGGCGTTTATCAAATGGACGATGATGGTATTATTAATACTGACACTATCAATCTTGTTCCCGGCACTATTATTCCTAAAGCTATGGGTTCTGCTGGACTACAGCCAATACAGAATGCAGGTAACTTTGATGTAGCTAATCTGGTTCTTGGTGATATGAGAACTAACATTAAACGTGCATTATATAACGATATGCTTGGTGATCCTAACAAGACACCTGCATCTGCTACAGAAGTTGCAGAACGTATGGCTGACTTGTCTAGAAGGATTGGGTCAGCGTTTGGTAGATTGCAAGCAGAGATGGTGCAGCCAATACTGCAACGTGTGGTTTACATATTAAAGAAGCAGGGAAGAATAGAAGTACCTGTTATTAATGGTAGAGAAGTAAAAGTAAGGTCTGTGTCTCCACTTGCACAGGCTCAAGCAAACCAAGATATTTCAGCCGTATCTAGGTATCTACAGCTTGTTGGCACAAGTTTTGGGCCAGAAGTTTTGAACGTCTTAATTAACTCTGAAGATGTTGCCGTTTATTTGGCAAAGAAGTTTGGCGTACCTGATACCCTTGTTAGAGATAAGGTTGAGAGACAGCAGTTGCTTCAAGCAGCGCAACAATATGCTGAAGCACAACAACAGGGTGATGTACCAAATGTCGAAAGTCTACTCCAAAATAGGTCTTGATGGGTTTCAGCGTACTCAAAAAGATGACGAAATAATTTCTAAAAATATAGATAGTCTTTTCAAAACGCCTACAGGAAAGGCCGTTTTGAAATACTTGCGTTCTATTACCATTGAGAGTGTTCAAGGGCCGAATGCAAGTGACGCAGAGTTGCGCCATTTAGAGGGGCAACGATACTTAGTTGGTGTTATTGAACGCCGTATTTCACATGGACAAAGGATAAAATCAGATGAATGAAACAGATAATGTGGAAGCAACAGAGGTTGCAGAAGCACCTGTAGAACAACGACCAGAGTGGCTTCCAGAAAAATTTAATTCGCCAGAAGATATGGCAACATCATATTCTGAATTAGAAAGCAAACTAGGTCAGGATAGAGAAGCCGTTAAAACAGAAGTGCAAAAAGAGTTTGAAGAGCAACGATTAAATGAAAGACCTGCTTCTGTTGGTGATTATGCTATACCAGAATCACTTGATGAAACTGCTGTTAATGATGATGCATTGTTTCGATGGTGGGCGCAGCATTCATATGAACAAGGTTTTGGGCAAGAAAAGTTTGATGCTGGTATAGAAGAGTTTGTTAAATACTATGATTCTCAACAACCTGATCTTGATGCAGAAGAAGCTAAACTTGGTGAAAATGCTAAAGCTAGAATTGAAGCATGTGATCTTTGGGCGCAAAAGTTTTTTCCAGAACATATGTCTGAAGCTGTGTTGCAGTTAGGAACTTCCGCAGCAGGTATTGAAGCTATAGAACATATGATGGCAAACACACAACAAACAACAATGGGTAGTGCTGGACAAGCAAATCCAGCACTAGATGAAGATGCAGTTAGGGCAAAGATGAAAGACCCAAGATACTGGAATCCAGCTAAACGTGATGCAGCATATGTAAAGGAAGTTGATGAAGCCTTTTCCAAACTCTACCCATAATTGTTTTCATCACGATGGCGATGTCAAAATAGTTAGATCAAAACTGGATCATGCAAAATACTTACAGGATCATCTGAGGCTGACAGATATTCGTGAGTGCATGATTCATAGTGCAACGCCTTGGAGGGCGTTGCACTACCCTCTACGAAGAAAAGATTCCGATACATGGACAGGTTTATATAAAGATGTACCTGCTGTGATGTTTGGTGTTGTTCCTATTAACGGCGATAATGATATACGAAGTGGTCAAATATGGCTTTTAGGTACAGATGAAATAGATAAACATGCAAGAAAATTTATGAGATCGACAGTAGACATGCTTAATTACATTCAAAGAAGCTGGTATACACTTGAAAACGTTGTACCTATTGAGCATCAAAAAACATTGAACTTCCTACATTTTCTTGGTTTTGAGTTTTCAGACAACGTTGTAAACATAAATGGTTTCGCATGTGTGCGTTTTGTGCGTTGCAATCCTAATAAAGATTTGCAATTTGGTTAATATACGGCCTGTTTTATACTGACAGCCCCGATTGGGATAACTGGATGACGAAAGAAACGGACAACCGATTTGTGCAACACTTTTTAGAAGGGACTAAATAAATGGCAAACACTATTGATACTGCCTTTATTAAACAGTTCGAGTCTGAAGTTCACTTAGCATATCAACGTATGGGTTCTAAACTACGCAACACTGTCCGTACTACTGGTTCTGTTCGTGGTAACATTGTTAGATTCCAAAAGATTGGTGCTGGTTCAGCTTCAACTAAATCTCGAAATGGTAATATAACACCAATGGAGCTTGTACATACAACTGTAGAAGCAACAATGACTGATCATTATGCTGCTGAGTATATTGATAAGTTAGATGAGCTAAAAACCAACATTGATGAGCGTCAAGCTGTAGCTACTTCTGCTGCTGCTGCTCTAGGTCGTAAAACTGACGAACTTCTTTATACTGCAATGGACTCTGGTGCAAATAGTACACAACTGCACAATACAAGTTCTGCGCTTGATAAAGCTGATTTGTTAGGTGCATTTGAAACTCTTGGTACAGCGAACATACCTGAAGATGGACAGCGTTATATTGCTATGCATCCTGCTGGTTATGCAGACCTGTTTAACATTACAGAGTTTGCATCATCCGATTTTGTTGGCGAACAGAACCTACCTTTTGCTGGTGGCATGACTGCTAAAGAATTTCTTGGTTTCAAGATTTTCTCTACATCTGCTGTTACTGGTGGAAAGAATATGGTTTATCACACAAGTGCTATTGGCCTTGGTGTTAATGCTGATGTCCAAACGGAAATTAACTATGTTCCAGAAAAGGCATCTCACCTTGCAACATCAATGATGTCTATGGGTGCTGTTGTTATTGATGACAATGGTGTCTATGAACTTCTTGATAATAACTAGAAGGAGTAAAATATGGCTTACGCAAGTGCTGGTCTTACTCGTATTGGTGGTGCTTCTAATGGTGATCTGTGGTTTTATACAACTACAGATGCGATTGCCGCTGTAAATACGGAAGGTTACTTTAATGATGCTGCGAACATGCTTGCAGTTCGTGATGTTATTATTGTAGCTGACACAAATACACCAACAACAAGTTTTGTTAGTGTACTCTCTAATACTGGATCAGTTGTAGACGTATCTGATGGTACAGCTATAGCTGAAACAGATTCAGACTAGAGGAGTTTGGGAGAGGTCAAGGTATCAACTTACCTCTCCCATAACATCACATGCCAACAGCATCTAATTCAGATATTGATATTGCATCAAGAGCATTAATATTAATTGGTGCAGATCAAATAACATCGTTTTCTGCTAATTCTACAGAAGCGTTAGTAGCTAATAATGTATATGAAGATACAGTCCGTACTTCTTTATGTGCAAGTCGATGGCGGTTTGCTTCTAATCAGGCACAGTTAAATCAATTAAGTAGTACACCTACTGGTCGTTTCGATATAGCACATCAGTTACCAGCAGACTCGCTTATGGTTCATGCTGTTACAGTAAATGGATTACAAATAGAATATAATATCTATGGCGATAAAGTATTTAGTGACTCAGATGCTAATGATGTTTTGATATGTGATTATACATTTAGAGCGCAAGAAGTAGATTGGCCTAGCTACTTTTGTTTGCCTGTAGAATATGCTTTAGCATCTGCTTTTGCTTTAGGTATTGCAAGAGATGAACAAATGTCTGCAATGTTTGAACGTAAAGCGCAGCAACTTATGCAACAGGCAAAAACATTAGATAGCCAACAACAAACAACAAGGAAGCTCGTTACATCTAGGTTTCTTACATCAAGGCGTAGTTAATGGCTAGAATACGGATACCTCTAAATAACTTTTCTTTTGGAGAAGTTAGCCCTTCTTTGACATCTCGTACAGATAGTCCTGTGTACACCAGTGCCGCTGAAAGCCTAAAAAACTTTTTTATACGAGCAGAGGGTGGCGTTATTAACAGGCCCGGAACTCAAAGAATATATAACTTCACACAAACTTACACTATTCCATCATGCACAATTACTGTTAGTGATTATGCTAATATAGCTGTAGGATCACAGATTAAGATGACTCTTGGTGATGGCACAGATATTATATTAGAGTTTGAAACTGCTGGCAGTTCATCGCCAAGTGCAAGTGTTGGTAATAAATATTTTGTAAGGGCTAATGCAAATAATAACACAACAGCAGACAATATATTTACTGCATTAAATGCTGTGTCAGGTTTGACTGTTTCTAATCCAGCCGCAGCAGAAGTTACAGTAACCAGAGATGGATTTAACACAGATAACTTAAAAGTAGTTACAACAGACTCAACAAGACTTGCTGTTACAGATTTTGTATTTGTTGCTCAAGAAATAAGACTTGAGCCGTTTGTATTTTCTGATGATGAAAAATATATTATTGCATTTTCAAATGCAAAGATTGAGTGTTTTCAAATATCCCCTACTACTGGTGCTATTAGTTTAGTGCAAACACTAACGGCTGATGTAGATAGTAATGCTGTACCAATTACTGCATCCAATTTAAATCAGTTTACCTTTGCACAAAGAGGCGACTTTATGTTTCTTTGTCATCACGATTTTCTATGTAGAGAGTTGGTAAGGACAGCACTAACTACATTTGAATTAAGAATATTTGATTTTGATACATCATTGGATGGCAATAAAGTTTTTCAACCATATTATAATTTCCAACCTACTGGTGTTACATTAGCTTCTAGCGCAACATCTGGTACTGGTGTTACCTTAACATCTAGCGCATCTTATTTTGTTTCTGGTCATGTTGGTGTTCGATTGCAGATAGGTGAGACAGAAGCAACCATTACAGGTTTTACAAGTGCTACTCAAGTTACTGCAAACCTTCATGGTACATTAAGCACACAACTTGATATAGATGCTTTACGAACTAAAAAAGATACAACAGCAGTAGAAGTAACACATGCACAGCATGGATTAGCAAATGGTGCTAGCATTACGATTGCTGAAGCAGGTGGTGTTGGCGGTATAGCAGCAAGCAATATAAATGGTTCACGCACTATATCTCGTATTATTGATGAAAATAAATATGAGTTTACTGCTGGTGCAAGTGCTACCTCAGAAGCAGACGGTGGTGGATCACCAACTATTACAAGCGGTGCAGCAACAACAGAATGGTATGAAGCTGCATATAACGCAGTAAGAGGGTTTCCTCAAGCTATAACATTCCATGAAGATAGACTGTGGTTTGCTGGCACACCTAGTCAACCTGATGCTTTGTGGGCATCCAGAAGTGGTTTTTATTTTGATTTTAATATAGGTAAAGGTGAGGATGGAGATGCTATTGCATTAGATGCAAACGTTGGTGTTACTAATGAAATTAGGCACATAGTATCTAATCGTGACCTACAGGTGTTTTCTTCACAAGGTGAATTTTTTATACCAGCATTTACAGATCAACCAGTAACACCTGCTAAAGCAAAGATATCGCAACAAACACCTGTTGGTACTGGCTTTATGAAAGCGCAATCTGTTGATGGTGCAACAATGTTTGCTCAAGCTACAGGTACAGCTATTAGAGAATATCTGTTTACAGATCGTGAAAATGCGTACACATCAAGACAAATATCTCTTTTGTCAAAGCATCTTATACAGAACCCTGTACAGTTAGCTGTTGTTCAAGGCTCTCTATCACGGCCCGGCTCTTATGGCATGTTCTTAATGGATAATGGAGAGATAGCTGTATTTCATAGTTTAAGAGCAGAAGAACGTGCTGGCTGGATGCGATGGACAACAGAAGGTAGGTTTCATTCTGTATGTGCAGTGGGTGAAGATTTGTATGCTGTTTGTGTTAGAGATGATGGTGGTGGTACAAGAAAATTTTATTTAGAAAAATTTAATACAACTATGAACATGGATTTTGGCGATACCTTTATAGGTAGTGCTGGTGTGTTTACAGTATCTAGTCATTTTTCAAATGGTGCTACTGTAGAGGTTGTAGATGGTACAGAGTTTTTGGGAACATTTACTGTTGCGAGTGGGCAAGTAGATGTAAGCGCAATTAAAGCAACAAGTAACGAGGTGCAGATAGGATATAAATTTACACCTGAGATACAGACACTACCATTAGATGCTCAAGTTCCGGGCGGCCCTCTTACAGGTGAGCCTCGTAAAATTACAAAGGTTGTTTTAGATTTACAGGATACATTGAGTGTGTCTGTAAATGGTACACCTATGATTCTAAGAACAGTTCAGCAGAATCAAGCATCTTCTATATCTGCCATAACAGGTAAAGAAGAGTTTAGAGTTTTAGGATATAGCCGTGATCCAAGAGTAACGATTTCACAAGATGCACCATTAGATGTGCAGATAAATGGTATGGTAGTTGAGGTAGCTTTCTAATGAATCCTTTTGCAGTAATAAGTGCTATTGGCAGTATTATGGGCGCACAGCAGCAAGCGGCTGCTATGCGTAGACAAGCAGAACGTCAAGAGTTTCAAGGTCAGTTAGAGTTGTTGCGTGGGCAGCAAATGCATAATGATCGTGTAGAAGCATATCAAGCATTTGCTAATCAGATTAATACCGCAGTAGCTTTTAACAACAGATCGCAAAGTGATCGCAGTTTTCAAGCTATAAAAAAAGCAGGTAAGACAGCATCGCGAACAGAACTAAATCGTATGGCAGCACAAACATTGTTTAGTGCTGGTAGATACAGGGCTGCTGCTGCTGAAAGCAGGTCTGCTGCTGGTGCTATTGCATTAGGTGGATTTATAAATGGTGTCTCAGGGTTTGCTATGAACATGCATAAATACAATCAGGTAACACCAGTAACAACTCCTACTTATTACAATCCTACAACTTATAATATGGGAAGTGTGGGGGATGGATAAATGGTAGAGATTAAACGATTTAGATCAAACCAAGTATACAATAAACCTGTTGGCGTTGTTCGTGGTGAAACCGCATCTGCACAAGTATTTAATAATTTAAGCAAAACAGCGCAACGCATATTTGATATGCAGTATAATGAAGCTAAAGCACAACAACAAATACTTGGCAAAAACTTTGCTGCTGTTTCTGTCATGGGTAGAGATGATGAAGGTAACTATGAAGCTGTAGACATACCAGCAAACTTTAGTCCTGTTGCAGCACAGCAAGCAAAGGCAGGTTTGGCTCAAAGCTATGTTAAACAGTTTGCTGCTGATGTATTAAACGCTGGTAAGCTATCTTATGCAAAACATAAAGATACTGGTAATGTTAATGGTTTTTTAGATGATTGGAGTAACTTTACTGAAGGACAGTTAAAGGCTGTTAGTGCTGACCCAGCATTAAGGCAATACTCAGGTTTGATGACACAAATGTTAGATAATGCAGGTGCTGGACACATTGCATCTTTAACAGGAATACAAGCTGGTCTTGCTAATACTCAAGCATACTCAACACAACTATCTTTAATAGATGATGAAATATCACAGCTAGCAGCAGCATCTACGTCTACAAATACTGTCCCTGTAACTATTGAAGATAACGAACTTGGTGTATCAACTGTAGATATATCTCAATCTTTAATTAAACAAGAACAAATATTAGAACATATAAATAATTTAAGAGAGCAGTTTCCTCAAAAAATGCCACCAGAAAAAGCAACTGCATTAATAAATGAAGTTTATAAAACAAGATATACAGGTCAAATATCAGGCATAGTAGGTAGGCTTAAAGCAAAAGCACAGGCAGCCGATGATAGAAGAATAATACAAGGACGGCTTCTACCAGAAGAAGATTATGTTGGTATAACATTGCAATCAGCATTAGCTGCGTTTGAAGCAGGTAATATGGATGCTATTACAGATAAACGAATAAGAGCAGAACTTGAAGAAGCTGGTTTAGATAATGATTTCTTTAATCAAAAACGCATGGGTCAATTAAAAGAGGCTCTAGGTGATGAACTATCTGAACGTCAGGGTAGATTTGTTGAAGAAAGAAATGCAATTAGACGAATAAAAAATACAGAAGCCGCTGGTGTATTAATACAAAATGGACAGAATATAAGTCCTGAAGGACAAGCATTAGTTCTTGAAAGTCAGCTTGGAATTAGTAGTGCATCAGATTTATATAATACTGTATCTATTGGCAATCAAAATTTGATGTCTAAATTACAAAGAACTTTATCACTTGCAATACAGCCATCAAAGGTAATGAAAGATGCATTTACTTCAACTAATGCAGAACGATTCCTTGCTACAGCTAGTATGACTGATGTTATGAAGATGACTTCTTTATGGGAACAAACAGTGTTATCTCAAAACGGCACAGTCAAATCACGAATGGGGTTTGATAAAGATACTGTTTCTTTTTGGAACTCACTTTCATTCTATAAAAACTCTGGTCAAACAATGAACATAAGAGAGTTTTTAGATGCAGATCAAAGATTGCTAACTGATGATGGTAAAGCATTTTTAAATAAACAATTAATAGAAAGTGGCAAAGCAGGTAAAGGTAGTGAAAGAGGAAGTTTTGAAAATAATTTAAGAGAGTTTGTTTATAATGCTGTTGGCAAAGATGTCGAAATGGCAACATATTTTATGTCTACTGCTGATAAGTTAGTTGCACGACATGGTGCTAATGATGCTTATCAGATGATTGAAAATCACAAAGATAAGGTCTTTGTTGAATCTGATTTCATTGTAAACAATGAGCGTAGTATGTATGCGCCAGAAAAGTTTGCTACTACACCAAAGATGATGTCTGATTTCCAAGAAGGTGTGCAAACTGCTATTAAGCAGTCTCCATATTCTAAGCAAATAAGATTTGGTAAGAATGTTAAATTAGTGCCAGATCGAAGAGGTGATGAATCTGGCTACCCTGTATATACATTGCAATACACAGAGGATATTCGTGACAACAACAATCGTATTGTTAGACGCATAGGCGATAGAGTAATGGGCGCAAATGGGCCTATAGAAGTTGGGTTTAATACAGTAATTAAACGAGAAGCAGATCGAAGAGGTGTAGTTGTAGGCCAGTTTTTAACTGATGCATTTGATTATCGTAGGCAAGAATTGTTAAGGCGTACAACACCGAAGAAAACATTTAAGGGTGCTAACTTTGGTTATAGTTCTGCTGAAGAAACATTAAAGATTAGAGAAAAAGTGCTTGGTATTAAATAATGGATTATGGACGTAAAGATTTCTTTGTCGATCCGGGCTTGGGGTTTCGTGACAGCGTAAGCCCAAGCTGGTTTGATGGTTGGAAAGCAAACTTTGCATACAACCATATGCCTCTTACTCGTTTTATTGATGAACAAAATAAATTTTCTGAAAGACAATTCGATCCAACATTTACACCAGATAAGTTTGTTGCTCGACTAAAAGAACTACCACCAGAATATGCTGTTCACTATGATGAACTAGCAAGAGCAAAAGATAATGACCACTTTGATTTTATAAGAGATGCTATTGCTGAAGAGCTTACATATAAAGACAGGGCTGCTAACGCTCCTATATCTGCACAGTTTGCTGCTGGCATAACTGATCTTGTAAATCTTGGGTTTCTTATTCCGGGCGTTGGTCAGGTTCGAGCAGCTAAAACTGGACTTGATGCAATAAAAACAGCAGGTAAGTTTGGTTTAGGTGCTGGCTTAGTATCAGAAGCTAGACGTGCGCCATTTGCATATGCCGATTCAGATTACGAAGCTGCTGCTAATGTTGCTATGACAACAATGTTTTCTGGTATATTTGGTGGTACGTTTCATTATGGCAAACCATTTGTACAATCAACAGCAAGAAAGGTAGTTGATTTTGCTAATGGCAGATCACACAAACATATCTTTAAAAATGATGGCAGTGTTAATTTAGGGCAGCAAAGATTTGAACCACCTGAAACAAATGTAAATATAGTTACTGGCTCTGTAGGCAAAACAGTTAATGGACGCTATATACCTGCATTTTATCGCCAAAAAGAAAACACTATTTATTTAGACGAAGATTATATCAAAGGTGAAATGTTCAATGCACAAGCATGGAAAACTCCTAAAGTAAAAGGTGTGCGTCCTATTGATTATGAGTTTGAAAGTCCTGATGAATGGTTTAACTTTGTTTTAACACATGAAATCTTACATCAAAGAAATCCAGCACAATCATTGGGTATCAACACAACAAAGGCAGGTGGTAAGGCTCAATATGAAAATGTTATTAACGATTTAGCATTAGATCATATTCAGAAAAACAAAGGTGTTTATAGTAAAACACCATTAAATGAAACTGATATTTATGATGGTAACGTAAATAACCCACTAGGATCACCAACACAAAAGATATTAAACAATCCTAAAATTCCTCAAACAGTAAAACGATTATTTTATTTAATGAATAATAATTCATCTGTTGGTGTTAAGGGTAATGTTACAGGCGCAGTAGCAGAGCAATCAGTTCATCAGCGCATAGCACCATCGTTGGGAACATCGTATAAATTATTTGGAAGATTAAGAGATTTACATGCAGGTCATGTAAATGGTTTTGCTGATGCTAAAGCACCATCGTTTATGGGCGCATATTCTCCATTTACAAAAGAATATGAAGGGTTTTTAGAAGATATAATTAACAGAAAAATACTTATAGACAGTGGAGTGCCAGAAAAAGTTAGGCTTGCTACTGAAGGTATTACAGATCAACAACGATTAGCTATTAAAGAGATAGATGATATTCTCAAAGCTGTCGATGAAGATGCTCGTTATCATGGTGTGTTAGGTAATGATGCAGAAGTAAAACAAAAACTTGCATTAGCAGAAGCACGCATAAAAAGTAAACAGGATTTAATTGATGAAATAAAATCTAAAGATACTACACAAAGAAAAGCTGGTCTTTCAAAAGCACAATCTAAAAAGATAGATGATCTTACTAATGAGGTTGATTCACTAAAAGTAAAAGTAAAATCTTATAGAACCATACTTAAATTTCCAACAAGATCAGATTTTTCATTTCCTATATATTATAACAAACAGCTTTTAATGTCTGATGATAATGCTAGGGAAAGTTTAACCACAATATTTGAAAAACATTACACAAGAGAACGCGCTCAATTTGGTGAAGAAGGATATACAACAACACCAAGAGAAGATGCAGAAAGAACAATAGCAAGAATTTTACAAGAAGATGGTGATGATCTTGAGTCTCCACAAGCTGATTTTGCTGGTGGAGCAAAACATGTTCGAGCAAGAAAAACAAATATACCTGTACATGAGATACAGGACTACATCTTAAAAAATGAAGAAGTATTTGTTAGTTACTTAGATAGAATGAATAAACGTATTGCTTTTGCAGATATATATGGTGGTAGAAATATTGATGATGTATTGAATGATGCTGATTTAGAGTTAAGAAAAGCTGGATTTACGGCAAAACAGATTGGCCCAATAAGAGCCTCTTTGTATGGCGAGTATGAGCGTACTATGGGTACTGTAAATCGCAGACCTGATAGACTAGATAATCAAGCCGTATTAGCTATGAAGGGTTTAACTGGCCCAACGTATCTTGGTATGGCTGGTATATCAGCAATAACAGATGTTGGATCAGTTGTTATGGCTCATGGCGCACAGAAGGTAGTAGCAGCAGGTTGGGCTGCGGCAGTAGATATGGGCTATACAAGTCAAATAGCAAAGAATCTTAGATTTGCTGGTGAAGCATATGATTTAGCTCGTAATGCTATGACTAGAGAAATGATTTCTGATACTACAAGACGCATACAACCAAACTTATTAGAAAGAACAGTAGGTGTAAGTAATAAGGTATTTTATACACTTAATGGACTTGCACCAATTACACTTGCTGGTAAAACAATAGACTCATTTATTGTACAAGATAAATTCGTACAGCTTTCTATGAAAGCAGCAAAGGGTAAATTAGCACCAAGAGATGCAGAGTTTCTAAATAGGTATGGTGTTACGCAAGAAATGGCAGAATATGTAGCAAAGATGCCAGTGCAAAAGCATCCTAGTTACAACTTTTATTATTCAAATACAGATAACTGGCCTGTAGATACAGCACAAGGCAGGGCTGCACTAAGACAATATCAAACAGCAATAGCAGCACATTCAAATAATACTATTATTATGGCTACATCATTTGATAAACCACAGATTGTTGATGGTTTATTGTATATGAGAGATAACGCATTTTTCCAACAAATGCGAAAACGATTTCCCAACAGTTTTGTTATAGATAAACGTGCTTCAACAGGCAAGACATGGTTCGTATGGATAGTCAGGTACTAACAGTACCATTTACTTTTATGAACTTTGCATTTGGTGCAAATAACAAAATAATAAACGTTATCCGTGATCCAGTAAGAGCAAATAAATTGCAAGGTGTATCTGCATTGCTTGCATTATCTTATCTTTCACTAGAATTAAAAGATCAGTCATGGTGGCGTGGTGCTGGCAGTATAGAAACTATGGCTAGAGTAGTAGATCATAGTGGTTTGGTTGGTATATATGGTGATTTAGCGTATATGGGGCTAGCTTCTGCCGTAAATACAGGGTTGGTCAATGAGTCTGATTTACCTATACCTCCTAAATATATTGATCCTGACCCTAATAGAAGAATGACTGATGCTATTACTGAACCATTTGGTGCGCCTGTTGGATACGCAACTGACGTTGTGCGTGTGTTTGGTGACTACATGAAGGGTAATTATAAAACAGCACATGATGATATGTTTTATGTCTTACCATATATGGGTTTGCCGTTCTTGCGTGATGATGCAAGGGATTTATGGAACGCAGGTCGTTAATAATTGTGCGTGGAATAGGATACATTTAGATGATAGAGGGTTATTATGACTATTAACTTGAGCGATAATTCACCACGAATATCCTACACTGTGGCGCAGGGTGCAACACAGTCTGCCTTTGTTGTTCCATTTGAGTTCTTTGCAGATGCAGATTTGAATGTGTATGTAGATGGTACACAGAAAACATTAACTACACATTATACAACAGCAGATGACTCTAGTAACTCCGTAGCACACACATCAGGCACAACTGGATATATTCACTTTACATCAGGCAATCATGTTACTGGTGCTACTGGCGGTAGTACAGTAGTTATAACAAGAGACATTGCTCTTGAAAGAACTACTGACTTTCCTACTGTAGGCCCATTTGATGTTGATACATTAAATGTAGAATTAGATAAATTCATAGCAATACAAGGTGACTTAGAAGATAGGCTTGATAGATCATTACGACTTCAAGACCCTGATACTGATGTATCAATGGAGTTACCATTAGTAGCTACTAGAAAAGGCACAGTGTTAGGATTTAATGCAACCACTGGTGTTCCAGAAGCAGGGCCAACAATAGCAAATGTTAATTCGTTATCAGCAATAACTACTAATATTAATACTGTTGCAGGGATTGCTAGTAACGTAACAACGGTAGCTGGAATACAGGCTAATGTTACTACTGTGGCTGGGGTAGCTTCTCAGGTTACTGCATTAGCAGCAAGTAGTGTTATAGCTGATATGGCTTTGCTTGCGGATAGCGATGTTATAGCAGATATGGCATTACTGGCTACTACTGATGTTATAGCTGACATGGCATTGTTAGCTACTACTGATGTCATAGCTGATATGAATACTTTAGCTACAAGTGATATTGTTTCTGACTTAAACACTTTAGCAACTAGCGATATTGTATCTGATCTTAATACATTAGCTACATCAGATATTGTTAGTGATATAAATACATTAGCTACATCTGATATTGTATCTGATCTTAACACTCTTGCTACAAGCGATATTGTTACAGATTTAAATATTCTTGCAACAAGTGCAAACGTAACAAATATGGCAACGCTTGGTGCTTCTGGTGTTGTTGCTAATATTGCAACAGTAGCCGGGAATAACAGTAACATTACAACAGTTGCTTCAAATATCTCTGGCGTAAATAGTTTTGCTGAAAGGTATAGGGTTGCGTCTAGTGATCCGTCATCATCATTAGATGCTGGTGATTTGGCATTTAATACAACATCTAACGTTTTGAAGTATTACGATGGTAGTGCGTGGCAAGCAGTGCAAGCTGTTACAACAGGAATTTCAAACGGTAATGTTTTAGCTGCTAATGCAAATGTAGTTGATAACGATTTTTTGAGGGTAGATGGCACATCAATAGAAGGTAGGTCAGCTTCTGAATTAGCGTCTGATATAGGTGCGGCAACAACAGATGACGCTACAGCATTAGCTATAGCTTTAGGATAGGAGATATAAATGGCTAATACATTCAAGGTTGTTACTTTTTCAGCCGAACCAGCAAGCAGTGGTTCGCCGTATGTGGTTTACACAGTAGGAGGATCAACGACAACCGTTATCTTAGGCTTAGTACTTGCAAATATTCACACTAGCCAAATTACTGCAACAGTTAATTTGGTGAGCAATACAACAAATAGAGGTGGAACAGGCAGTACAGCTAACGGCGATAGCGTAATTGTCAAAGATGCTCCAATTCCTGTCGGCGGCAGTTTGGAGTTATTGTCAGGGAACAAAGTAGTTCTTGAAACAACAGATGCAATTTCGGTGGATTGTAGCGTAGCTGATAAAATTTCAGGCACACTAAGCATTATGGAGATCACTTAATGGCTTATATCGGACAGTCAGTTATTGGTGTTGAGCATCCTAGTACTTCTGCGTTAAACGCAACCACAGGCACATTTTCTGGTGCAGTCAGTACAACAAGTCTTACTGGTTCAACATCACTAAAAACACCACTGATTGAGTTTACTGATGGTGATGATGCTATAGCCATTGCAGATGGTGGTCTTGTCACAATGCCATCACAGCCAGCGTTTCTTATAAAACAAGTTAGTAATCAATCCAATATATCCGTAAATGCAACCACGGATATAACATTTGATAGTGAAGTATATGATATAGGTTCTAATTTTGCGTCCAATACATTTACGGCTCCCGTTACTGGAAAGTATCAGTTAAGTTATGCTATCTATTTACAACAACTCGATATAGATACACAATATTATCAGTTCTATCTAAATACATCAAATAGAAGCTATTTCAATGTGTTTAGTCCAAATTTTGCGGCTGATGCAGAATATCAAAATTTTAATTTTTCAATTCTTGCAGATATGGATGCAAATGATACTGCAAAAGTTCAACTATTTATACATAACAGTGGTTCATCACAAGCTGATACATATAGCGATGGAACTTATTTTTCTGGATTTTTAGTTTGCTAATGGGTGAAACAGCCCGGTCATAAAGGAGACAAAAAATGGCAAATCACACTAAATCAGTCGTACTAACTGACCTACAACAACAAATCTTAAGCAACGATTTGTACAACGACAGCGACAATGCTGGTCTTGATGCATGGATACAAGCGGCAGTTGATGGCAAAATTAATAACTGCTGGAAACGGATGCAGCAAGAGTGGACAACTAAGCTGATGAATGATGATAGCTTTACTGACAGCATTCCAAGTAATCAAGCTGACTTTGTTGCTCTCATCGTTGCTCGTAGCGACTACCAAAACCGCAAAGCAAGAGATGATGCTTCAAGCATTGGATAGGAATTAATATGCCATATATAGGACGCAGCCTCGGTGATGGCGTAAGAGCTAGATATATCTACGCAGCCACCTCTGGACAAACAACATTTAGCGGAAATGATGCCAACGGCATAGCCCTTGCCTACAGTGATACGCTGTACATGGATGTTTACCAGAACGGTGTGCTTCTTAAACCTGTTACTGACTACGCTAGTACGACAGGCACAAGCGTGGTGCTAGTGACTGGCGCAAGTACTGATGATGTTGTCGAGATGATCGTCTACGATAGCTTTGCTGTGGCTGATACTGTATCGGCAGCAAATGGTGGTTCGTTTGGGGGTTCTGTAACAATTAGTGGGAACACAACAATTACTGGCAATTTGAGTGTGTCGGGAACAGGTGCTGGTGCGGCAGGGATTACTAGTGCAAGCACAAGTGGGACAGCCATAAATATTGATAGCAGCAATCATGTTACAATGGGAAGCCAGCCTAGATTTTTCTGCGGGCCTTCAGCTAATGCCACTATGACTAACTCTACCTCTGCCCTTACTCAAATAGCTTTTGATACAGAAACCATTGATAGAGGTGGTAATTTTGCGTCCAATACATTTACGGCTCCTGTCACAGGAGACTATTTGTTGCATTTTCAACTTAGAATTGATTCTATAGACATTGCTGCCCTTTATTATTACTTTTTTATTGAGACCAGTAATAGAAATTATCAATCCATTCAGGCTCCCCACTGGGCATCAGACCCAGAGTACAATCACTATGCTATGACTGTAATAGCAGACATGGATGCAAGTGATACTGCTACGGTTAAATATCAACAGTATTCAGGTACGGATAACCACGCAACAATCGTTGGTAATGATTTACGATACACACATTTTTCGGGCATTTTACTAAGTTGAGGAATTTAAAGATGCGTCAAGCATTGGAGGCTGAAGATGAGTAAAGCAGCAGAACTAGCCGCACTGATTGGTTCGCAAACAGCGCAGGGTAACAAGAATTTTGTCATCAATGGCGGGATGATAATTAATCAACGCGGAAGCTCAACAGGAGTTACCAACGCTAATTCTGGTTATCATGGCCCTGACCGTTATAAATTTAACGAAGATGGAACGATGACTGCTGTAGTTTCTATAGAACGGGAAACTCTTACCAGTGGGAACGCATTTAACGATGGACATTTGTATGCTTACAAACTGTCAGTAACAACTGCTGATACTGCGGTTGCGGCAGACATATTCACTAGAATTACACATCGTTTTGAAAGAGATAATTTGGCTTCACTCTCAAAAGGAACCTCATCTGCAAAAAGCGTTACCCTGTCATTCTGGGTTAAGGCAACCGTCACAGGAACTAATGTAGTAGAATTTTTTGACCAAGTTAATAGTCGGCAAGTTGGAGCAACCTATACAATAAGTTCAAGCAATACTTGGGAATATAAAACAGTTACGTTTCCGGGCGATACTAGCGGAGCGTTAGGTAGTGGCAATACGTTGGCAGCAGAAATTAATTTTGTTTTGCAAGCTGGCAGCAACTATACCTCTGGAACATTAGATACAAGCTGGGCTTCTGAAACTGCTGCTAATCGTGCGGCTGGACATAACTCTAATCATTTTAGTAGCACCTCTAACACCTTTCATTTTACAGGAGTACAGCTTGAAATCGGAGAAGTAGCCACGCCGTTTGAGCATGAGGAAATAGCAACTACGTTGGCTAAGTGTCAAAGGTATTTTACAAAAAGCGATTTCCAAAGCGTTGTTCCAGCACAGGGTTCAGATAATAAATCTGTTACCACATCTATTGATATGGCAGCGGGTTTGTTAAGAACTACTGCTATTACTTTTCCCTTCTATATGAGAACTGCACCCACAGTCACACCACTAAAAGAGGGTGCAGTTGGAAGTGGTAGCGATGGTCAGTGGGTCTATTATCAATCTGGCACTTGGACATATAACTCATTTAGTGCGGGTACAATATCAGAGCAAATGTACACTGGGCATTCTACTGGTGGCGGTGGAGATGGAGAAGCCTATTATACACACATTAACTGGAAAGCAGATGCGGAGTTATAATAATGAATATTACATCAGCAAAATATGTAAAAGATAAACCTAATGACACTGTTTCTGTAGTTACTGCTAATATTAATGGTGAAATTGTATATGTTCCTATGAATCCAGCCAACACACATTACGCAGAAATCCTACGACAAGTGGCGGCTGGCGAACTCACCATAGCAGATGCGGATTAATGGATGGAGCCGATAACAACAGCTATCGCTGCGGTTACTGCGGCTTCCAATGCGATAGGGTTTATCAAGGCTCGTATCAATGATGTTCAATCTGTTGCTGATATTTCAGACCAAATCGGAACACTATTCTCAGCGCAAAAGAAACTCAATGAAGAACGTAATAAACAAGCTGGTGTTGGTGACATCAACATTCGCAGTTCGATTGATGCAGTTCTTGAAGCTAAAAAACTTAATGAACAGATGCAAGAAATTGCTACAATGATTAATATGCGTTGGCCCAAACCAGCCGATCAACCAAGTACATGGCAGGAGATTCTCAATCATCATAATCAGAAACTTAGGGAACAAAAAGAAGCGATTAAGAAAGCGAAAATTGAAGCGGCTCGTAGGCAACACGAAATGGCAGAGACAATTAAAGCGTGTGCAATTATCTTCGGTGTACTCTTGGTAGCTATTTTCTTTTTTGTTGTAATGTTTATGACTATTGCGCGTAGTTACGAGGTAGTGGTGTTATGAATGATTGGTTTAATAAATATCTTAAGTTCAATGTTACAGCAAAACTTACGATGGTTGCTTCAGTTGCTATGTCTTGGCGATGTGCTGAATGGTTTATGAATTTGGAAGCACCTACAACACAACAAAGTGCATTTGTATCTGTAATCATGGGTGTGATGACAGGTGTGTATGGTATTTATTTAGGTAAGTCTGGGGGTGAAAAATGATACAGGCTTTAATCGGCCCTATAGCGTCACTGGCTGGCACTTGGATGGAGTCTAAGGTAGAGGCTACCAAAGCTAAAGGTAAGGTCGCTCAGGCAAAGGCAGAGGCCGAAGCAGAGTTGATGAAGCATGAGGCTGGGTGGGAAAAGGTTATGGCTCAGGCTTCTGACAATAGTTGGAAGGATGAGGCGTGGACAATTTTGTTTATTATTATAATAGGTATGTGTTTCGTACCGCCTCTTCAGCCATATGTAAGGGATGGCTTTGAGGCGTTAGAAACAACACCAGAATGGTTTCAGTATGCGGTTTACGCTAGCATAGCAGCGAGTTTTGGTTTGCGGTCATTGAAGGGAATAAAAAAGTAGGCCATACATGGGCTTTCACATACACATATGGCCTACTTTTATTTGCGACTTTAACGCCCTAACAAGCTCATCGCCGTAGCAGTGTTAATTTAGGAGAATATTATGCAGTTGTCAAACAATTTTACATTAGATGAAATGGTAAAAAGTCAGACAGCAGAGCGTAAAGGTATACCGAATACACCTAACGATGATCAGATAGAGTCTATGAGATTGTTGTGTGAGAATATATTGCAGCCGATTCGTGATGAGTATGGGTCGTTTATTGTATCGTCAGGCTTTCGCAGTGGTGAGTTGTGTGTTGCCATAGGTTCAAATATCCACAGCCAGCATGCAAAGGGTGAGGCTGCCGACTTTGAAGTTGCTGGTGTGGATAACTATGGGCTAGCTGTATGGATACAGGACAACCTCGATTTTGATCAGTTAATATTGGAGTGTTATACTGGTGGCAATAGTGGCTGGATACATTGTAGCTACAAGCCAGAGGGTAATAGAAAGCAAACATTAACTTATGATAGGGTAAATAATTATCGTGAAGGGTTGCTTGCTTCATAAGTAATAGCTGAGTACCCGGCTATATCCAGCCAACTATCTGCTTGTCGTGATATAGCCGGACGACAACTAGATTTGATGCGTGCTATTTTTAATAGCATCATCATTATACCTACATCCTCTTTTGTGAATGTATGTTTACCTACATATGCTGTCCATAAATCTGCAATAGCTTGCAGGCAATCTTTTGGATCACCATACTCTCTTGACTCTACAATATTAATTGCTTCGTTTAGAAATTGTACTCTATTCATTATGCATACTCCTCTTCATCAATAGGTATGTGATACCTTTGTAGTTGTTTAACTCTGTTACGTTTGAATTTTTGCACTTGTGCAAATATCCAGCCGCGCATACCCGAACCTTTTGTTTCAACTAATTTACCGCAATCTGTGCAGACAAAGTTTGCTTCACCATATTGAGCAAGCATAACTTCGCCAATGGTTGATGGCGGCATGGTACATATCGCACAGGTATCGCCATGCCATATCATTTTACCTGACTCTTGTATTTCTATTAGGTCTATAAATCTTGGGTCATAGGCTGATGCTTTGCCATGATGTTGTTCTTCAATAAAGTTATCTTTGTAGTTATAGAACGGTGCAGATGATTCACCAGCTATTGTTGGTTTATCTACTGTTCCTTTCTTTGCAGTACTAGCAGACAACAACCCATCTAAATAAATTTTGTTGTTTCTGTGTATGCTGCATTTTCTTTTTCTACTGCGTTCAGCCCTATCTGCATCTGTAAGATTTAATTTTGGTTTATTTTTTAAAGCTTGGTTGTTGAGGTAGGTTTGTTTAGCTCTTGCGATTTCTTCGGCTGTGGGTTTTTCGGCTGGTTTAATACCCATCTCTTGTAGTTCACGTTGTATCCTGATAGGAGAGTTCTTAGGTAAGTGAGCGTGAAGGTCTACAGATTTAGGCTTTCGTGGTCTGCCTTTTGGTTTAAAACCATTAAGACATCTATCTAACTCTTGTTCCCAGTATTCTTGATAGTCTATAGAATCAGGACTTAAGTCAGGATGACCATCATTAGCAACTGGTCTATATTTTTGAGGAT
>VTLG01006050.1_pt1 | contig 25382 bp, 34 predicted proteins | sample 4694571 | NCBI WGS metagenome assembly VTLG01 (sample SAMN12604809, study PRJNA352737) | marine metagenome | biome: ENVO:00000447; feature: ENVO:00000209|ENVO:00000569|ENVO:01000036; material: ENVO:00002151; isolation source: viral sequences binned using virsorter ...
TAATTATTGCAGGAATTATATAAAAAACTAAAAAAAATAACAAACACTTAGTAGTTTTTACCCCGTTTTTTCTAAAATTAACTATATTATTGCAAAAATAATAATAAAAGTATTGCATATCGGGGTAAAAACCCTTAATATCCAAATGTATTATTAATTAAATAGAGGTTTAACAGTGACAATCAAAGACAGAAAATTAAAAAATATATCCTTCAATCAGACCCGAACTTTTGGAGTAGAAATCGAAATGACATGGTTTGACAGAGCCAAAGCTGACGGGTTTGTGAACCCATTAGGTTCAGGTGGCAGTAGTTCCACCCGCAGTGATAGTGATTTATTAGCTAGGTTCTTAACTGCTTATGCTAGGTTAGATGCAAGGGGTGTAGGTTACTATGGTAATACTACTCCTAACCAAAGATTAGCAAACACTAAAGTATGGGAAGTAAAAACTGATGGGTCAGTAGGCGGTATGGGACTAGAGTTAGTATCTCACATACTTAAAGGTAATGACGGAATAGCAGAATTAAAAGCCTTATGTGATGCCTTAGCATTTGTAGATGCTAAAGTAGACAGAAGTTGTGGACTCCACGTTCATTGGGGTAAGAAGGGTTTTAGTCTAGCGGCTGAGGCTCAGTTAATGAACCTTTACAATGCTAATGCAATAGCACTATCAGCAATGTTGCCATCTAGCAGAGCAAGTGACAGAGGTTCATATGGAGTGTTCAATGCTCAAAGTGAGTTAGTCACAAAAACTGATTCTGCTAATAATAGGCAGTTAGAGTCAGCAAGTGACCCTACAGGACTCAATGCTAGAAGAGGTTATACAAGTGGCAGATATGCAGTAAACTTTAGACCTAGATACACTGTTGAGTTCAGGCAACATGGTGGGACTACTGACTTTGAGAAAATATCTAATTGGGTTTACTTAACTCAAGCCTTTATGAATGAGGCAATGAGAAGAGTTGGTGTTAAATCTGCTAAGAGAAAATCATTAGTGTCAGTGTCAGTTCCTTCAAGATTGTTAGTTGACTGTGTAGTACTTAACAGTCTAAGAAGTGCGGGTGATGGTGCTAAATACGATAAGGTTCACAATGCCTTCGTAAAACAAGCAGTAAGAACAATGCTGAAGAGTTTAAAACTAAAGTATGTAACCACTAGCCTTTACCCAACAGATGATGCAATGGGTGGCTTGAGTGACTACGTAAGAGGCAGAGCAAAGGATTTGGCAGTAGGTAAAAGAGGCAGAACTATGAGTAGTAATACTTCATTGGTTGCAGACATGGTAGTAGGCACTGCGGGTAGCTATTCACTAGTGGGTCAATCAACCTTCACTAAAGTACAGATGACCAATGCTAGGGTAAAAGCTGCTCAGGTGTTGTTGGCAGTAAGAAGTGATGATTGGGACGGTAAGGTAACTAAGTTATATCAGTAAACTCAGTTACAACCGGAGTTAAAAGAGGGACGTAATATACGTCCCTCTTTTATTTAGTGGGGCAAACTAAAGGCATACCGTAGTAGAGAGAATGAACCCCACCAAACTATAAAGACAAACAAACTTAAAGGGTTTTTATCTAAGTAGATATGCCTTATTCTCTCTTGCGTCAAATTTAATTTCTGCTTTGCATCTGTTACAGAATATTGCAATAGCACCTGTAAGTTTTTTGCCTAGCAGTTTTTTACACTGTGGGCATCTAGCCTCTAATATTGGATATGTGTAATTTGCCGTTTCCTGCATATCTGTATTTGCTTGGGGTGTGGTAGGACTATTTAGAACCCTATCGGTTGATTTTGGGGTATTCTGAGGCTTATTTAAGCTATATGCACGGTTCGTGCTTAACGTAGCTAATGCTGCCTCATCTATAACTTCCAATATTGTGCATCTGCAATTAATGTTCTGTTCAGGGTCTGCACCATTAGTTGGTGCTGACATTTTGTCACCCTCGACATCAAACAATTCATTAATGCCTATCCGTGTTCCGTCCATATCTGCATGTGAGTCTCTTTCACTTCCGTCTAATGTAGTAATCCATTCTTTCTCTTTTACCACCTTTGATTGTTCTGCGGACTCAACGTTACCTGAATTTATAGCACCTAGAGTCTCAGTTCTAGCAACCATGTTGGCTTTTTTTCTTGAAGATAAAACCTTAGAGGCAACCAATGTAGCTGCTATGTTTGTAGCACCCTGACCTGATATCACTCCTGCTATAACTGTTTTTCTTACCTTAACAAAGGTTGATTTACTCATAACACTTGCCACTACACTACTTCTGTTTCTCATTGTAGCTAATGATGACGGACTAGCTGCATTGAATGAATATTGAAATGTTGGTGCGTCCTGTTTGGCAGTATAATTTCTCTGCTCTAATCTGTTTACTCTGTCCGTTATATTCTCTTCTGTAGTTTTTCCGCCTATTGTAAATGCCTTTTCAATTATTGGATAAATCATAGCAGCAGTTTTATCTCTCCATTCTATTTCAAGATTACCAATCTCTGACTCCCACCTGCCATTATCTTTTACCCTGCCCTCAATAAATTTAGCAATAGACTTTTCCTGTTCCTGTAAGAACTCATAAATGGTATTTTCTGACTCCTGTTGTAAAGGTTTTTGTGAGTCTATAAAAGACTTCCACCTGTTTTCCTTCAGTATAGTTGCAGTATCTAGCACTTTTGGTTCAGGAGTTATGTTAGCTTTCTGCAACAATCCTCTCTGCAATGGTTCTCCCATACTTGCTAACGGGGTAAGAAATATATCACCATTACCAACCGGTTCTAATCCCAATCTGACTCTAGCCTCATTTCTAGTTATGTAACCTGCCTGAAATGCCTGATTAGCAACTGCTAAATCTCTCTCTACATTCTGAGGCACGGGGTCATTATAATCTAGCTTTAAATTCTTTTCATTAAATAATGGTACAAACTGCTCATTAAGTTTGGCTCTTATTCTCTGTAATCTTGGTCTCACTACCCACCTAGCAAATGTGTACTCACTAGACTCTGCATTGGCTCTGTTTACTGTTTCAGATATTCCCAATATAGATAATGGCATACCGAATGCACCCAATATTACATCTCTGTTCATCAACCTTAATTCCTTAAACTGCATGTCCCTTTGTGTAACTCCTGTATCTCTCCAATCTGCACCACCTTCCAATATGGCTATTTTATGAGCATTGCTTACTCCCTGATGTGACTGCTGCCACTGATATTTCAATCTGTCATATTGGGTGTCACTTAGAGTCCCTTCAAAAGAAATCACGCCTGAGGGTTGGGCAGAATTTTGAAAAAATGCCTTGTTATATTGGCTACTAAATTTCTCTGCATCAACGTCCTGCATTATAGATGCTACCGCAGACATTCCCCTGTAAGGATTAGTGGGGTTAGGCATTTTAATATGTATAACATCTTCTGTCTCTAATGGTATGGATTGCTCTGCATTTTCATATACATATCCTGCTATATAATCTTTCTTACTTGGTACTACTTTCATTTTGTTAGGATTTATCACCCATATTTCTGACGGTCTCCCCGCCCTGTCTTTTAATACTAACCAAAATACCTCACCAACCAAATCAATAAATGTCTGAGTCTGTTCCATCATCTCCATTCCTGTATGAAACGGATTTACAAAATTAAGCAAGTCCAATAAAGAATGATTTGCAACTACCGAATCTTCTCCGTCATTTTTCTTTAATATCCATTCTGTATCTGCTATTGCAGATGAGATACGTTGTACACAGGCAAAAACCCAACCCACATTCCCGTAAGAATTTATATATGCCTGTAAGGTTGTTCCACCTGAAACTGTTGAATTGTAAGTAGTCCACAATCTTCCGTCATCTGAATTTAAAGTTTTTTCTATTGTATTGCCAAATGGATTCAGCTTGTTATACCATGCCATAAGTTCTCCTTCAGTAAATGCCATTTCCACAGAGGCACTTTAAATAATTTTGATGAGTATATATACTCCAAATTTTTTTTAGACCCCTTAGAATAGACGTTTTTAGCCTGTTTTTTAATAAAATCATCTTAAATCCACCTAATCTGCGGACTTCCACCACCTAATAATTCAGTACATGCCCATACTAAAGCATCTAATCTGTCAGGTGAAACATAGTCAGTTGGTTTCCAATTACATAACTCATCTTCTAGTTCTGTTAATCGTCCAACGTGGTGTACTTTTAATTGCTCATATAAAGCGGATATTGGTTCTGCTCTTGTCCGTTTTCCTTTTGTTGCGTGTACCGCCTTGTATGGAATGTCTGCATCTACATGTCTCAATACCTGCTCTACCATTAATCCGCCATTATTTACCTCTGCCACAATCCTGTCTGCCATATATTTTTTATATAATTTTACCGCTATCTTTCCCCATTGGTCAGGTGTAAATCTTCCACTTGCATCTTCTAATATCCATAGCTTTCTTTCATCATCAATTCCCGCTACCACTATTCCTGTATCATCACTGTCTTTCTTGGCAGTTACCGCAGGGTCTATTGCAACTACAATTCTCTGCAATTCCGCAGGTGCTGCATCTCTTCTTGTTGTTTCAATCCAATCTCTTTTCCATAAACTTCCTTCCGCCTCATCTAATAATTCTGCATATATTTCCTGCCTTCCTACTCTTGTTCCTTCATATTTTTGTAAAATTTGGTCAAAAAATTGGGGTGCTAAATTTGCCTTATTATCATAACTGCTACCCTTAGTTAAAACTGTTGTATTGGCTTTCATTATTTCTTTTAATAATCCCATTGGCTTAGGAGTAGTAGTTATCATTACCTGAGGATTGTCTCCTAATCTTAATCCAAACATTAGATTATCCCATGTATCACGGGCATATTCCCATGAGGCTAATTCGTCACATATTGCAGTATCAAACTGCACTCCTCTTAAATGGTCAGGTTCATGGCTACTGAATGCTAATGCTACTGCACCATTTTTCCATGTTAATCTTCTTTTGGTTGGCTCATATAAGGGTCTATCTTCTTTAGGTGTACAGTTTAAAATTCCTGACTCCCCCTCTATACAGATATCTCTGACATCAGCGGGTGTCCTGCCTATTATAGCTATCCTTCTATACCCTGATAATACCCTACCCCTTAGCCACTCTGTCCCCATACGGGTTTTACCATACCCACGACCTGCCATGACTAACCATGTCCGCCAATTACCATCAGGTGCTAACTGCTCGGGTCTTGCATGAAAGTCCCACTTGTATATGAGGTTGTCAGCTTGTTGGGGTGTTAGCTTTCTGATTGCCTGTAACTTTGCCTGTACTTCCTGTTCTGTTCCTGATGCTAAGGACTTTATTGTAAAGGATTTCTCTAGGGTCATCATCTCCTTCTATTATTAAATTCTGTTGCGTGTTGTTAATATTAATTAAAGATTTATCAGGGTCAGTGCCAATCAATTCCCTCATCTCTCTCATCACCCGCATCACATTATCAAAGGCTACATTATTCTGATAGTTCAAATTAAGTTCTCCCGAGTTCTCATTAGAATTTACCCCGACTTCTAACTGCTGCAACATAACGGGGTAAAAAATACTATATAAGTTCTGATACTTTAATAGTAACTCTTGCCGGAGTAGAGATGCTTGGCGTTCTGCCTTCTTGGTAGAGACACGTAATGCACTGTCTATCTCTCTCTTTACATGCTTGGGGGACAGTGCAGGATACTTAGCCTGTATATCTGCATTAGTCTTGCCCTCTATCCTCATAGCAATCATGTCATTACGCCTTGCCTGTATCTCCTGAGCCTTCTGCTTGGCTACTGACTTACGCACTGCACTCTTAGCAAATGGACTGCTCTCTGTGAATTGTCCTGACATTATCTACTCCTGTTCTGCATATCCCAACTAAAATATCACTAAAGAATATATAATGCAATGAGGAATTTACCCCGTTAAAATGATATCCCCCTGTAAATAATGGTAAAAGTAAAGACCTGATTTCACTTATCTTAGGGGACATTAGGCTACTAATATACAATCTTCTCTTCTATTAAGATTGTATATTAGGTTATTAGTAGAAGAGGATAATAGATTATTAATAGTCTATTATATTAGCTATTACCATCTACCTGCTAATATTAGCTATTAATATATTTCCCAAACAGAAAAGAAAATAATATTAATAATATTATAAATAATATTATAATATTACAAAAGAAAAGATAAAAGGTTTTAAATTATATAAATTCTCCATCTTTTCCATCAATTATTTCACCCAATACAGAATCCCATAAACTACGTTGGCTGCGGTCTATTAACTGTTCTGCTAAAAACATTAAATTATCATTCTTAAAATGTTTGTTAGTGCTGAGACTTCTAATTATAGGCTCACCCCTGTCATCAACTTCATATATAAAATTAAATTGATTTGACAGAAAATCCCTAGCCTGTTGCTTTTCACTTGCAGTCATTTTGTATATTATCTCTTCACCTACCTTAACCATGTAAAGAGGATTTATAAAATGCTTAGTTACCGGAATGCTATCAGAGGTAAGAAAAACAACCACCTGTATAAATGCCTGTAACTTATCTTCAGGTAATAAATTTCTTGGTGCATATGTCATATTAACTCCTTTATTTAATTAACCCATATATAAGGCATATCAGCACCTATATGAGTGCCAAAGTGTTTGGAGTAGTAATCCCAATCCTTTCGCAACAAATTAGATTGATGTGATATTCTAACTTTTCTATCATATATCCATGGTGGTTTCATATGGTCGTAAAGATAACTTCTATCAAGGAATTTCATGTAGGTAGGCATATAATGGGATAATAAATTATCTTCGCTAACAATAAGATAATTGCAACACTTAATAAATTCCATTGAGTTATTATAACCACGAGCAATCCATTCGGTAATCATAGCATTTGTATATTCGGCTAATGATGATTCATAACCTTCCCACATTTTATTGATTGGGTGGTTTGGGTAACCGCCCTTACCTGTAGTAATCTGATTATAAGTCTGCATAGCCTCAACCCGCTGCTTACCTAACCGCCTGTAATCTAATGTCTTGGCAACCTTATGATATTTTGTGTACGGCATGAATGTCTGCATTATCTGTTCACTATATGAATCTTATTTAATAAATTACCGCTACCCTTCTGAAATCCATGTACATATCTTAACTCCCGCCTAGTTCTACCCTTGCCTACCCAATAATTCCGCCAATGACCCCTGACATTAAATCTTCCCTTATATGATTTGTTTTTTCTAGTAGGCTCATAGTCATCATTATCATAATTGTACTTTGTAGGTCTAAGGTAAACTACATTCACATCTGCCTGTTTCTGTAACATAATGCCCTGTTTTTTGGCTCTTCTGATGTTTGCACGGGTATTCCTACCACTCTTGGTAATAGTAGCCGTAGAATGCAGGAAATTGAGCAATGCCATTACCAACGTGCCTATATTAGGACTTCTCTCAGTCCAAAAGTCTTTAGGATATTCAGCATCATAGAAAATTGTTGAATTGATTAAAGCCTCTCGTTCGTCATGCACAATGGGGGGTAATCCCTTCTTTAAATTTCCTAGTTCTGTACAAGTAGTATTAAACCCATCATTACTAACATGCAATCCTGACTCAGTTTTTATTATACTAACCCACCGTGTATCATGTGAAATTGCTCGTTGTAGCTTGGTATCTTCAGCCTGTAGCCTTACGGGTTTTTCAAATACAAATAAATAACCTGAATTATCATCTACAAGATTTTTAGTAACATTATGCTCAGGCATAGGCATACTGTAAGCCTCATCAATCATATCAGCAGTCCAAAAGAATTTTTTAGTATTGTGATGCACATTAGCTAATGTGAATGCAGCTATGTCCAATATAGTCTCATCAGTTTTTTTGCCACCTGTAGTGCTAAGAATTTTCTGATATTTATTACCCCAAAATCTAGCATAATTCTGTAACTTCCAAACATCAATAAATCCCTGTATAGATGCAGGGTTATCCAATGGCAAGTCACGGGTTGCCATAACGTTGCTATTTACATTTTCAAAAACAGGATTTTCCTGCAGATATCTTATATTCTCACTTTTCTTTAATGTTTCTGCTATCATGTGAGCAGTAGCTAACTCATCATCACTTACAGTCTCTAAACCATAATCCTTAATAAGTTTTTTATAATCCTTATGGTCTAAATAACCTTCAGCATAAAAATCATTAATGATTGCTTTTATTCCCTTTGATTTAATTCCCTGCATCTGACACCCCCTCAAATAAAGGTGATTTAATAACTACACTTAATAAGTCTGCCTTATCTTTAGCTAATCCTGCATATTCCATTGTGTATTTATCCCGTAATGCAAACACTTTATATAAAGGTAATGTAGCATCAAACGGATTTAATGACATTGCAGGATTAGGCAACCATCTGCCTACTTCCTTCCCGCCTACATAAATAGTGCCACAATTAGTGCCTGTGTCTGAAATAAAACTGACTCTGTTATTCCATGCGTTTTGCGTAAGTTTTCTCATATAAACCTCTCTAAAATAGTTTAAACCATTAATAATTATCTCATCAAGTTGCGAAACAGTCAATTATTTATCTGCAACACCCCCTTAACATGAACCGCAAAAATAAATTCCATTTACATCTAAATAAATACCAACCCCTATCAAAAATACAAAAACTGCAAGAGTTTTACCCCCGTTGTATAAAAATATATTATCCCTGATATCTCTTATTCTTAATCTTGTTGCATTGCTCATCATTTTATTTTTCTCTCTTTAATTTTTATTTTGTTGTTTTGTTGTTGTCTATTACTATTGCGTTGTCTGCATATTTCATTACTATATTGTATGAAGTGCTGATTACTTTAGCCTTCTCTACTAGAACATAGGTTGGTACAGTTCTCTCTCTCTTAGCGTTTCTTACGATTGCATTACCTAAAGAAATTTTTACCCATACTACTGTTACTGTGAATCCTGCTGACTTTGCTCTGTTGATTTTTTCTACCATTTTGTCTGCGTTAGTTCCGGTTCCGTCTACTACATAGTTTCCTGTTTTGTTAGCTACTGCATTGTCGAACATTACTTCTGCTGCATCTGTTGAGTCATCATGTAGTGTAGGTACTGCATCTCTGTCATTTAACCATGTTGTGTATAATGGTGATGCCTTCTTAATCTCATCAGGGTCTATAATGTTGTACCCTGCGAAGTGGTTAGCTACTACTGAAGATTTACCTGCAGCAGGTAGTCCCATTGTGAAGGTGATTTCGTTTTTGTTATTTCTGTTTTTCATTTTTCGCCTGTGTGATTTAATATATCTAATAGATATATTATACAGTCAAGTATTGCAACATTATAGATATATTTGGCAACAATCGGGGTAAAAAACAGTAATTTTAGCTATTTTTGTAAAAAACGGGGGTTTTTTTATGAAAACGGGGGTAAGTTTTTCGAGTTTTTTGAAAAAAAATACTTTTAGGAATATTTAATAATTGAACTGCACAGGTAGAAAATATATAAACTTGTAGCCAAAGCCATAAATAATTTCATTGAAATATCCATGCCTAATTGTATAAAAAAATAACCTGCTAGGTCAAACATAGTAATCACACAAGCTAAAACCTAACAGGTTATTTGTAGCTGCTACTTTGTATTATCAATCATTATCCGCATTGTACATTGATGCAACAATCAATGCGTAAAAGGCTCAATAAGTAACAACAATTAAAGAGAGGTTATTAATATAATAACCATCTACCCGCTGATGTTATTGTAACATTCATCACACCATGAAACAACTCTAAACCCTTTGTCCCATGTCTTACCTTCGTACTTATTTTTTCCGCATTCAGCAATAGTCATGCGGACTCCGCACCTGTAACAATTCATGTAACCGTCACCCTTTCCCTGAATCAAATGCAGTGAGTCAACATTTTTCATTTTTCCGGCTAATCTACCCCTCATCTTTACTCCAATCTTTTGTTTTAGTTCCGCCATCATAAGCAACTGCCAATCCACATTCAATGAGTTTAGTACCCGCATTTTCCCATTTTTTTCCAATGATTTTTCCGTCATCATCTAAGTTAGCACCTGTAGCTACCCATAAATTTCCTAATGCTCTGCCGTATTTTCCCGTACCTTTTCTATCTACAGATTCAAATAATAAATCATTATCAGATATTATTAATCTCAACATATCTCTAGCCTGATAGCCTTTAATTTTTTCTGTCTGTGTTTTGCTACCGCCTCGTAACTCGGGAGTATCAATGCCTAAAAGCCTGACAGATGTAACCATGTATCTGTTAAATCCTAAATCTAAAATCATCTTGCTAACAGTGTCGCCATCATAAACTGATTCCAACCCCTGTTTACCCCGTGCTAATCCGTTATTTAATTTAGCAGGATAAATATAAGGGTTCTGCCTTTGCCATAAATCCATGTTTCTCCTTCAGTGAAAACCACATACATAAATAATTTCAAAGTATTAAACCACATCAGGAAATTTTAAGGGGTCTTAAAATGGACGTTTTGAGCCATTTTTTTTAAATTTTTTAGAATATCATTGCATATGGAGACATATTTTCTATAATTGCATTATCAGGTTCTACGTCATATCTGTTATCAATTTTGATATAAACATTATTAATATTGGATTTAAATTTTCTGATTCTTGTATGATAGATTTGCCTGTCATCATGGTACACCACATTGTTCATTGCATCACTGACTGCTTTGTATATGTTATCAATATCAATTCTTTTAACTGAATTTTTTTGCTTATCAGGTTTCATTGCATATTCAACACTTACAAATAATTTACAATTTTTATCATAAGGTTCTATATTAAAGTTCAGCATAGCCAAATTTAATATGTCTTTCAATCCTACTTGGTCATTGTTGTACCTGATTGCTCTTGGACTAAACCTGCTGCGGTGCGTCTGCCTGACATAAGGTACAACAGGTCTATTCCTGATTTGTATTTCAGTTAATAAAGTTCCACCTATATTAGTTTGTGTTATGTATGTATGTATCAGTGCCATGTATCTCCCACCATAGAAAAGCCTTTGCCCTGTAATGTACTAACTTAATTTCTATTTTGCAACCCCTGACAATACATTTGGCAGTATAGCTGAATGGCATTATTCTTTCTTTTCTATGTTTATAATCTATTAATGTCCATTCAAACTTAGTATCATCTTTAATATTTTTGTGACAGTCCGGACATAAAACCATTATTGAGGGAACATCTGATAAATATTTTTTGTGCCAATCCCCGCTATGTTTATTCCTGAAGTTTTTACTAGTATTCTGAGTAATATAGATTTTTTTAACCCGCAGCAAATTTTCAAATTTATTTAATATTGCATAAGCCTTTCCTATATGTTTTGGATTACGTGATGCCAATAACTCATTAAAATCCTTTATGCTAGTAACAACATTGATAGGCTCTTGGTAATCTGTCCACCCGCAATTAGGACATAAGAACTCGCCAATATGCCACAGGGCAGTAGAGCCACACTTTTGACAACTGACAGGGTTACTAATCTTAACGGGTCTGATTTCCCTTTTAATGTTTTTACCTTTTCCAACCATGATTAATATTGTAACACGGGAAAAAACTACTGTTTTTTTACCCCGATTTAACTATGAAGGGAAACTATGAAGGGAAATAAAAATTCTACGTACCGTCACTAATCTTACAAAACCCCTGACAAATCTGACAAAAGAATTATGAGTTATTTTGTAAAAATTCAACAAAAGTATTTATGGGTATTAATAATAATTCTGATTGTTTATTGTCTCCGCCCATTATTCTTTTAACTTTGCCTTTGTTTATCATTCTTTTAATTATGTTTTTTAATTGAATGGCAGGTAACATAAAGCAGAACTTTATTTCATCAGAGGCAGTGTCATAGAATGCGTGTAGCCAATAGTCCGCCCTTGTTGTCCTGAGTCCGCTAGGTTTGCCCTTGTAGCTTATCTCTATAGCAAAGTTCCCTGATGTCTGCCACCTGTCTCTCTCAGTTTTAACTTCAATCCTGCCTTTACTAGTCATAATGTGTTGCAGCCTAGATTCTACGGCAGTCCCAAAACCTAAGTCTATATCAAATTTACTATCTACATTTAAAGGTTTAATGTCCATTTGTCCTGTAGTCCGTTGCTCTCATTATTACCCGCATAACCCTGTCACTTGATTTGTCCCATAATCTACTGCCAATCCTAGCACCTAGCCTAGAGGATAAATCTTCTTGGTTTAAATTTGTTGCCACTACTAATGACCCCAACCCTGTAACAGTCCTGCTATCTATCATTATCTGCAATCTGTCCATTACCCATTCTGTAGGTTTTTCCATACCTATATCATCTAACATCAGTACCTTGTACACCTGATAAAATCTCATCATCTCTTCTATACTTGAGTTAGGATTTGTTATTGCCTGTCGCATTCCATCTAACATCTGAGCAGTTAATTCATACCTGTTATCAATGTTATGTGTTGCTAGTTTATGCCCTATAGCACTCATTAAATGTGTTTTTCCCGTGCCTTGTGACCCAATTAGTACCAATACACTAGGCTGACCTTTAACAACCCTTTCTACGTACAATTTAGATGCCTTTGCTGCATTCTCAGTTCCTTTCCTTAATTCAAAAGTATCAAAAGTTTTATTTTGTCCCACATATGGCAGATTAGACGGTCTTAGTTTTTTTTCATTATTGCATAAACACCTGTTCATAGCAGATGCCTGTTGCCATGTCATGTTAGGGTTATTAATTAAAGCAACCTCAATAACTCTCTTGTCTGCCACATCAAACATTCCACACCTGTCACATTGCTTAACATCACTCGGAACAGTTTTTCCGCCAAATGAAGAGTCATTGTAGTCATCTAAGTTTATATTATATTTAGCCACTACCTCATTAATTTTGGTTTGGCATGTAATCCTGTTCGGTACTAAAGTCTGAAATACCTTTGATAACCCTTTGTCTCTTTCCTGTTTCATCATGTACTCTCTTTAATCCTAATGTTTTTAATTTGGACTCATAATCTTTTGCTGACTTCAACCAACTGCGGAATACACTCCAAATATTTTTATAAAATGTTTTGTCGCCGTTTTTGTTAAACCTGTAGTACCTTTGTTTTTTTGCATCATAGGATATTTGGTTTAACATTGACTCACTAACCTCTGTTGCTAATTCCAATTCCTTATCATCAAGTTCCATTAGATATGTAGTTTTAAGAATTGCGGGTTGAGCATTATTATTAATAGTAGATAGATTATCTATTATATTATCTATTATTATATTATTACTATTATTAGGTTTATGGTCAGCCTGTTGACCTACGGGGGTCAGGTTCTGACCTACCCCATCTATTAGTAATTTGTACAGGTTAGTTCCTCTTGACCCATTATCTTCATACACGGGTAAAACAGTCAGTACACCTGATACCTGTAATTTCTTTATATGACTTTTAATTGTACTCCTGCTCAATCCTGTTTTTTCTGCTAGTCTTTTGATACTTGGATAGCATACACCGGAGTCATCACAATGGTCTGCTAATGCCAATAGTGTCACCTTATAAACTGATGACACTATTGTATTATCAAGATTCCATACCCAATTCATAGCCTTGATACTCATTGAGGAGTAGACCAATCATCTTGTATTACCTGTTCTCTTAATTTGCCTGTTTCTTTCTCTAGTAAATTAATACCAAAGTCCCAACCACATAATCTTTTAAACTCATGTAAATAAAGTTCAGATGTTGCCTCTAGCTTTTCATCATCTTTTATTTTTAAATTGGTTTCCTTATTGGCAACCTGCCACAAGATACTAGCTTGTCTGTTGTAGTAGGGTGAAAATGGGTTCAAAACCTTCCATAGTTTCTCTACTAATTTTTCATCATCAGCAAATATTGAGTCAGCTACTTTTGGCTCATCTTGCACATTGTTTGCATCTACCATGTTGGGAATACTTGGGGTATCTGTTGGCAGTGTTGTTTGTCCGGTTACTGCTATGTCAAACTTCTTGTCTATGTTAAGCCAATAGTTATCAAGATAATCAGCATTCCTGTTTTCTTTTGTTTTGTAATCCTGCCTGATGTTCCCACGTTTTAAAGTTAAATTAATAACCGTTCCTTCCGCAGGTAATTGAAAGCCGTAACTCTGCTTAACAAACAGATATAATTTCTCTGCCTTTAAATCAAAAGTCTTGCCTATAATCATTTCATTAGCTGAGTCTTTAGCAGTCCATAATCCTACGGGTTGTACCGTTATCTTGTCCTGAGGCTCTGCACCTCTTGTGACTCCCGTACTTCCAACATAGTTTGCCTGTCCTGTTATAGACCCTATTTCACTAGCATGAAAATCCATGCCATCTGTTGTTGTGTATTTGTGAGTAGTAGTGTTTTCCAATTTGTTCCTCTCTTTAAATTAATTTATATAATTCTAACCATTCCTCAATGGCAGTTTCCGCATCTTCTTTTGTAAGATTGAATTTATTAGCAATCTTATTAGCTAGACTTGGGTTTATGATGTCCCAATAATTAGAATTTTTTATATCTTCTAATTCCTCGCACACCATGTCTGTAGTTACTGACATATACTCCTCTCTTTAATTTTGGAATTTATTAATAATTTCTGTTAAAGATGCCAATGGTAAATCTAGTGTACACACTTCCTTACCGTTAGCTGCCATAACCATTAGCTTGACATCTGCATAATCACTTCCTATCTGAGCCTTAATATCTACATGTTCCTGCTCAAATGCAGTATTAATTAACTCTGCCCACCTGAAAAACGTACTGTAGTTTGGCAGATGTTTTGCATGTTCGTCTCTCTCATCTGTTGGTAACTTTAAATCTACTATTGCCCAATCTGATATACCTGCCTTCTTGTAGGCATCTCTTATCATGTTTGATATAGACTTGCTAGGAAAATTTTTTTTATTAGTTACCATGTCATTAAATATGCTTACATGTTTAGATGGCATTTTTAAACTCTTCCCGCTTAATATTTCTTGTACTCTTTCCATGCTTTTCTTTTGTTGGCTTGTTTTATAAATGCCAACAAAATCAGCAGTAAAACTTAATGAGGTTTCATTCATTTGATTTTCTCCAATAATTAAATGTATCCAATTTAGGATACTGTTTAGTAAACAATAACTGAGCAGCAGTAACTAATCTGCGTCTGTTTAGTTCAGATAATTTTATGATGTCCTTTGATGACATATCATAGAAAAAATCTAATGCGTTATCAGGGTAATTACTTGCTTTTATTATTTCCTCTATCTGCATACTAATTGATAATGGAACTAAGTTTGGAATAACATTAGCAAAGTTGTTATGTGTACCTGTAAATACATACATACTACCTGTACCATCTACAACCCCCCAAATTTCCATAAATAGCCTACTGTTATCAGTCATTATTGCTTTAAGTATTGGCAGAGGATTTATAGGTGATTCTCTGTGTTTGTGATTAGGCTCTAATGAACCGGCAATATCGTAATATGTATTACTATCAGATGCCGTCAATAATTTTTTAAAATCTGCTACGTACATATACCCCCCTTAATTTCTGTAATTTAAAAATGAGGGGTCATCTTTAGCTAACTCTAACTGCTTGTACATATCTTCATAGTTATCATCTGCATCAAACGTATAGTCATCATAAACTGTCCCTGTATTGTTAAACTTGGTAGTAGTAAATCTTGGCTCATTCAGTTTGTACTTAGACATGTGATTGTACCAATCATGCACTACACTCTTTTGAGTAACTACCCTTGCAGAATAGTTTTTTAAATTTTTGATAGATTTTACGTACATATCTTTATCCGCATAATCTGATACAAAAATAAAATCTTTAAGGATTGACTCAGTTGATGCGAACCATAAAACATCATCAGCTTTTAAGAAATTCATAGGATTATTCTTTAAGCCAAAAAATATTTTACTAGGGTCTCTTTCATCTACTGCCACAATCGTAGCACTACCGTTGAGTTTATTCATACCTTTAACAAAGTCTGATGCCCTGAGAGCATTTTTACCACTTAGTTTTTTGAGCATAGAGAACATAACTGCACTGTCTACATCTGCACACCTGCCGTACTCTTTAGCTATCTCTACATCATTGCTGATAACACCATTATGTACACCATATATTGGTCTGTCTATAATGGGGTGATTATTGGCATTATCCATATTGCTGCCTTGCGTAGCAAATCTACAATGACCTATAAAAGCAATAGTATCTGTATCTGCATGTGTGTAAACAAATCTGAAAAAATCTTCCCCTACAAAGTCACTAGCACTTTTGTTATTTTTGTAAACATGAATACCTGTAGGATTAACAATAGCTACACCTGTAGCATCAGTATTCACACCCTCTGCACATCTAAGCAAGTTACTCCCATAACTTGCAATGATATCTGCTTGACGTGTTTCTGTAGAATTAAAAACTCCACCGGCAATCTTGCACATATATACCTCTCTTTAATTTATTTATAAATGTTACCTTAGCATTATACATGTTGCAGTACAATTTTTCAACTATGCAAAAATTAAAATAGTTCTAATTGCTTAACAATTTCTTTAGGTTTTTTAGGCTCAGGATTGCCTATTATATTTTTCAAAATATGACAAATAGTTTCCACATTCCACCCGTTTCCGAGCATGGTATAGCGTTTTGAGTCAGAAATAGAAACAATTTTGCCATCAGAAATTCCTTTGGCAGTATAATTATCTTCTACTGTCTGTAAACGTTCCGCCTCAACAGGTAAAATTTTCCTAATATTACTTTTATCAATTGGCTTGTAGTTATTATCTGATACATACGGGTCTTGATAGGCTCTGTGTCCCTTGTGCATTGTTGAATTAATAGGTGGAGATTTTTCAGGGTCAATTTTATTTTTATTATCCATATTATAATTTGGGGGGTTAGTAGTAACAGTTTTTTTCATTTTTTCTGACAGATAATATTTATCAGGTATCCTGATTGATGTACCTAATCCTCTTGGAGTAAATGTAGTTAATGGTAGTGCTTTGTCATTTCCGTCTGATATTGCAGTATATTGTTTTTTTATCCTGACAGGGTCAGAAATATAATTTTCCATTGTTTGTGAGTAATAATATTTATCCTCTATTTTGTTAGGTTGAGATGCAGTTAAGGTTGGATTTTTTCCATGTGTCTGTGTTATTCTTTCTGCCGAATCAAACACCCCCTCTCTTTCCTCAAATTCTGTTATTTGTTTATCCCATTTATCTGTAGTAATATTTAAAATTTCTTTTAACTTATACCATTCTGAAGGTTGCGGAATTGCAAAATATTTATCCTTTCTAAACCAATGCTCTGCCTGAGTTATACTTACCTGACAATGCTCTGCAATTTCTTTTACAGGTTTTGTTTTATGGTTTCTTAAAAATTCTGCTAAACTATTTATATCTATTTCATGTTTTCTTACTATGACTTTCTGTTTTTCTAATCTGTTGTAAATTTTATTTTTAGCTACACTTGGAATATGCCCACCACCACTATCAGTTCTTATAGTTACACTTTTGTCATATGTTATTCTTGGCTCTTTCTCATTAAATCCACCATGTATATTAGAATACATTGGTAAATTGTTTTCTCCGTCGATTAGGATATCTTTTAACATCAAATTTCTATCTGCGGGTTGTGTGATGTTTGGAATATTAGACCAATAGAGCCTCCGTCTCCGTTGGGCGGAAACTAACGCAGAATCTATCTCAATGTAATCTGCCCGTAATGCCTCTGTTATTACTGCCCTGCTCTCATTAGTCATTCTTACATTTTCAAGTAAATAATACAGGTCAGGATTTATTTCCTTACACTCATTTACAAGCCGGACAAAATCAAAAAATAATTTACTGCGTTCATCTAAAAAATCTAATCTACTTCCCATAAATGAAAATCCCTGACACGGCGAACCACCGAGTATTAAATCTATAGGCTCTAAATCACTAGCTTTAACATTTCTAATGTCCCCTAATTGAATGGTATTTGGGTAATTAAACATGGTCACGCTGATACAGTAGGGGTCGATTTCAGATGCGTAATACTTATCAACCTTAATCCCTAGTCTGTCTAATGCAATCTGCCCACAGGACATGCCGTCAAATAAACTTAATACATTCATAATTATCTCTTTAATTTATTATTCAATATACAATATTTTATCATACAGTTGCAAGACAAAAAAAAATAGGCGGGTGAATCACCCGCCTATTATTACTTATATGGTTTGTTTTAAATTTTCTTTACTTGGTTAGACCATCTTCCTGACGTACCCATGCCTATTCTTAATCTTACATAGCTTTTACTTGATGTATCGGTAAATAATGATATACCTTTACTTGTAACTGTGTGTACTTTTCCATCTTCAGTCATTACACTATCACCTACTTTTATGTCTTTGTAGGTTCTGTAACTATCTTCTTTTGATATTCTTACTCCGTCTGTACAGTTAACCCCGCAAATTATTTTGACTCCATTGTCTGCATCTTCACGGCTATAGAAGTGTGAAGTTTCCCTACCAAATTCATTAGGTGTGTCAATTTTGACAGTGTGATATCTTTTGTATTTATATGTTCTTAAAATTGTGTCCTGCATTTTTTTCTCTCTTTAATAATTTAAATAATGAATATATATTACTATGAATGTTGCAATACTTATAGTATATGTATGACATAATACGGGGTAAAATAGGCTAATTCAGGTTAATTTGATGTTTTTTGATGTTTTTTTTACAAAAACACCCCATTATTTTTGTAATAACGGGGTATAAATTTAAGCAGGGAAAAAGTTTACTATGAAAAAAAAACTGCCTAAATCATTGTTGATTTTCTTTTAATGCGTTGATTAAATTCCAATATTTTTTCATAAGTACACTGCGTTCCTCGTGAGATATTTTCCCATCAGCTACTGCTTTCTTGCACTCTTCTATCAAGTCCATAAGTTCATCAAGTGCTGACATATTGTCATACGCAAACTTAAAAACTTTTCTCCATTTAATTTCCATAAGTCTTTTAAACATTTTAATCATCTCCTTCTAGTATTCTCATACCTAATGCACCTATTAATGATATACAACCTGCTGCAATTTCAGTGGCATTTAGAGTTAGGGAAATATATCCTATCACACCTAATAAAAGCATTGCCACCATTATCTGCGGTCTAACTTTACTTAACCAATTCATTTATTACTCCCAAAAACACTTCCACTTAGGATAGCACCAAATGACAAGTGAAACAATCCCCCGCCCTTCAGGGTAAATGGTTCGTGCTGACTAACTAATTTTTTTAAGTATTCCATCTGTACTAAAGGGTCTTGGATTTCTTGTAAATGTGACATGTAATCAGCAAGGTTTAACCCCATTCGTGCAACTCCATAATAAATAGGAACAACCATGAAGTCATATATACAAATAACTAAATAGACTATTAATGCAGTCCATCTCCATCTGTGAATACTATTCATTTTTCCCCTGTCATTGAACCTTTGATATCATCATAAACATTCCACACCTTATCCTCTAGTCCACTGTTCTTGAACCAATATTGCAATAGATATGAAACACCTACAGTTATCAGTATAGATGTTATACCTACTTTTGCCTTAGTTTTTTTATTCATTTTTACCCCGTTATTGCGTGGTTGCCTCTGCTATGTAAGTTTCTACATTTGCAGTAACTTCCCATATTTGAGCAGTGGCAGTTGTAGCTATAGTGAACTCTTTAGTGGCAAAACCATTGCCCATTCCGATTTCATTTAATCTAATTATCAATACCCCCACGTCCATTTTTTTAAGTGTGCAAGTACCGCCCTTAGTCAATAAATTTGATAAAATTAATTCATCTACCTGTCCGTTATGTGCGGGACTGTCAATCCAAATTCTATCATACGTGCCACCCTTAGTTTCCATAGCTTTTGCAGTATGATGACCACCACCTATTGCTCTCATTCTGCCCGTCCCTGCGGTTTGAGATATGCTCTGTCCGTCTGAGGCATTGTATTCTGCCACAATTTTGTAAGCGGTTATGTCCGACACGTCAAGGCTCTTGCACCGTGACTTCTCAAATATAAGTGTCCCCACCTTTAACCTAGTATTTGTGCCACCACTTACTAGCACTGCCTCTGTTGTATTACTTGGCAGGGTTGATGAGGCATACGCAGTCCCTACTGTGACATCATATATGCCGATACTAGATACGGGGGTTGCCGCCAAAACAATCCTCAGGGTATTGTCCTCTTTGTTCTCTTCTCTCCATTTCATTGTCTCTTCTAATGTAGCATCAGGCACGTTGTTTGGTGCAGCATATATACCTGCATCTCCATTGCTGAAATTTCTCTCTACGATTAATTCATTAACCGCAATTCCGCCACCCGCAGTACCGCCAATGGCTAGTAGAGATATTGCTAGTTGAGGACTTAGACCAAATGCCCTGAGTAAACTATACGGACTCTTCAAAACATTGAAAGTACGTCTCCAACGGTCTGACTCCTCATTAAGATATGAAATTGTTTTTAACAACCAATCTCTCCACACTTTTAATTTTCTGTAAGTGTTCATGGGGAAATTATAAATTGCTCTAGGAGTTGCTTTTATTCCTCTCCACAATCTACCTATACTTCTTATATGGATTATTAGTCCTAATACAATTAACCCGCCTGATATAGAATAAGATATATACCCTAATGACTGTAAATATTGTATGTCTGAATAAAGAGTATTAAGAGTATAGTAACCTATTTGTAATTCAGGATAATACCGAGCAATATAAGGAGTTGGATTTATATAGGATAAAAACAATCCTGCAACTCCCCCGCTAATCAATACAGTTGTCACCATATTAGTTAGTATTTTTACCCCGAATTTAAGTATGTTTTTTATATTTGGTTTCTTAAAATGCGGTTTTTTTATCTTCATTTTGTCTCCTGTTATCTCAATAGGTAGCCAATTATTAATCCGATTATAAGCAATAATGCTATTAATATCAATGAGCCATGCACTTTCCCTAATGAACTATTAAACTGATTTTTTAAATCTATCAGTTGAATCTTAGTTGAATTAATATGCCTTTCCAATAATTCTAAATCCTGTTCAGTTACTTCTTTCTTTTCTTTCATTTTAACTCCTTTAGGTAGAGTTGCATCTAAAAATGTGTTAGGAGACCATTTGTTTTTGTAACTCTACCGTTAAGCAGTATATATTTCCCTTATGCTAAGAGTTGCATAACTTATATGCGAACCCCCACTAGCAATTTGAACTGTTAATTTAATTACCTTTGAAGATGTTGCAGGATTTGCTTGTGTTTGACTCATAACTAATCTATCTCCGGCAACTAAATCTGTATCATTCACAGTTTCAAGCAATGTTGTATCATAATATAATTTGAATGTTGCATTTACAGTTGATGCAGTAGATGCCGCAACTGATGTTCCCGCCGTTATAACATAAACCCTACCTGCTCCCCCCGCAGTTATACTAGCAGTAACTAAAGTTTCCTCTGAGGTATCTCCGTCACCATAATTTTGTGATTGACTTCCATCTGCCTCGACTACTTGTCCTATTGTTAAAGTATCAGATGACAATGCTAATCTTGTAGCTGAACCACCTGTATTTCTAAAATATAAACCATCTGATTTCATATAAACTGTTGCATGACCACTCGCAGGTGCGGAAGGGTCTGACCCCTGATGGTCAAAAATTACTGTATCAATATCTGACAGTGCAGATGAACCATCTCCCGCTGCACCTGAATGCGTATGAGCAGATAAGACTGTAAGGTTGTCTTTAATTTGTTGATTCATTATTGTATGTGTTACTAATTCATTAGCCACCCAATCTCGTGGGGTAGTCCATGCCATATTAAGCCTCGCTTACCTGAACCGCAGAGCCACCCGCTTGTCTGATGAATACTCCGCCTGATTTAATATATAATACTCCGTGTCCTGCACTTGGTGCTGAGGCATCTGACCCCTGATGGTCAAAAATTACTGTATCTACATCTGATAATGCAGATGAGCCATCATTAGATGCACCTGTATGTGCATGAGTTGCAAAGTGTTCAAAGTTAGCCTTTATGTATGTATCACACCAACTCTCACTTATCTGAGTTCCTACCACTGTTAATGGAACTGCCGAATATGCCATATATACTCCTTAATATCCTATGTATGTTTCTAATTCTAATTTACTAACACCTAACACCCAAAACCTTCCCAACGCAGATGCGGGTGATAACTGATATTCAACAGTATGTGTCCTGTTACTGTCAACAAAATGTGACTCTGATTCAATGAAAAAATCCTTATCTGCTGCAAATAATCCTGTTTTTGTGTGAGCATCTAAAGTTATTCTGTGTGAAATATCCAAAGTCATTGCATAGCCTAATGTATCAGAATTTCTATTTGCTATAAAACTGACTTTAATATTTTGTAACGGGTCTTTATAAATTGCTAAGTTATATGCACACCAATTACTAGCCTCTACACTTGTAGGAATAAAAGGTGCATCTGCATTAAATGTTCTTTTACCAAAAGTAGTCTGAGAGGTGCTATCAGATTTAACCATCATTGTAGTATCATTCTTAGTTACAACAGTTCCCCTTGCCTGTAGTGTTGTTAGGTAAGCGGTATTAGCATTATTGTTGGTAATTTGTATATCCATGTAATTAGCGGTTTTAGTTACACTTACTGCTAAGTCTCCACTAATAGTGCTACCTGACCCGTCTGCGGCAGTATTAGCTACATAATCTGTCCCTGATGCAGAAGTTGTCCATGTGTCTATACTGTCTGCATTTACGGCAGCATCAGGTTGCGGGTATATTGCCCTGAATATTCTAGTATCTCCTGAATCTATTGACGTAGAACTAGAGCCTGTTTCACTATGTGTCCATACCGTAGTAGGACTTCCCGCAGTTGTGTACTGTTGGAATGGTGCTAATATCTCATTAAATATATTGTTCAGGCTATCCTCTTGCCTGATTAAAGTGAAACTAAAATTACTTGTACTTGTAGCATCTGACATAGTTGCCTGACTTGTAGTGGCAGTTGTATCTTCTAATCTAGCTTTACGTTTTTCATATTTGATTTTGCCATCTTTAGTTTCTGAAACAAAGCCATTTTCTGAATTTTCTACCTTACGCAAAGCATCTATAGTTAATGTGTTTTTAGGAATTGTAAACCTAGTAATAGTGGTATCACCTGTATCTAAATCTCTGTCACCTGCACCCCAACCCGCAGAGTCTAAAATATCTCCAATAGCTAAATCAGTTCTCCTGTTTGTCTGAGGTGCTACAGATACTTCCTTAGTATTAAGATATCCTAATGCACCTATTGCTTTTAATTGAGCCACGTCTCTCCCGTTTAAATCAGCAAAAGGAACAATGGTCTGCAAAAACCCTGTCCATAATGTTTGATTCATTGTAAACGGGAATGTATAAGGGAATGAGCCGTCACCCATACTTAAAACTACTTTTCTTGCGGGGACAATGTTTCCGTATATAGCTGAACCGGTATTAAACGGACTAAACAAACTACTAGTATTCAAAAGTTCAGCAGTCAATTCTCCACTGACTGACTCCCCTTTTAAGTTACTAGCAAAATCTCTTCCTCTGTCCCATTTAAGTTGTAACAAATAACTAGATATATTTTCATTGCTATCTGCAAAGTCTCCGTCATTGTTCCAATCAACATATAGTGCGTAGTTAGTTTTTGCCATTGTCTTTAGTTTTTAATTGATTAATTTCCTGTACTAAATTTTCATTAGACTCTGATAATACTACAAACATTAATTTATGCCATGCCAAATCATCATACTCCCTAAATTTCTTTAATGTTGAGTCTGTAATATTTACTTTATATTGTAAATTTTCTTGCATAGTTGTTTCCTTTAGTTTTATTAAAACATTGTAATTGCTTTAGGAGTAAAAGATACTCCATGAGTTACAGTTAATTTAGGGTCTTGACTTGTTCCTGATTGGTCAGCACTTCCACAATTCATGTAATTGTTATATCTAAATGTCCCAACGTCATCATCAGTTATATCAGGCATATTTCTTACCCCGAATTTAGTAATTCCATCTTTAGCAATCCACCCTATACCTGTTGAATTTAAGTCAACATCATTGTATTGACTTGTTGACCAATCACTATACGGGTCAAACCTTTCACCCGAGTCTATTCCTTCGGCAGGGTCATCTACACTACCACATTGGTCAAAATCTCCTACAACTAAGTTAGTATTTGATGCAGGTGATGATTGAACTACTGAACAAGTCTGTACAGATAGTTCGGCATCTCCACCATAAACATTATTTGTTGCAGTAGAAATACCATAAAATGATAAAGTTGCTGCACTTATAGGGTCACCATCAGGCAATCCACTTGTGTCAAATAATATAAACCACCTGTATAATCCTATATTTCCTGCGGGAGAACCTACATTGGTTCTCAAATAACCTAAAGGCAAGGTAGTATCACTGTGCTGAACATAATTTGATGCACTTTTATCATGTACTGTGTCCCAATTATTACTAGCATTGTAATCATACACATATCCATCAACACTTGTGCTTTCTGTATGTGCATCAGGGTAAAAGGCAGTTATTGTATCTGTGTAAACGGGGTAAGTTACCCCGCTAAAAAATGCCACCTTAATATGCTTGGTTAATATTGAGTTGCCACTACCATCAGATTTAATATCTGTACTGACAGATTCAATCTTTTGTGTAGTCCCTGCATCTAAATCTGTTACTGCACTATACCATATTTTAATCTCCTTCATGCCAATCCCACGATTTTGTGTGACACTAAATGGCTTAATATAAAAGCCTTTGTCCTGTGATATAACTTCTCCATCTGAAAGTTTAGTCCTGTTAGCAGTAGCCTCATCATCTCTGTTCTTACTATCATCTAATGTTGAGGGAGTTATTGCGGGAGTATCTGTATATCTTAATCCAAATTCTATATCTACATCTCCTGATATAGCTGAATTAAATCTTACTAACTTTTCTAATCTAGGTATTTTCCCATGTTTAACATAGTAAATTAAATCAGCATCTATGCTAGGGTAAGCCTGTTTATATATAACTGCATCTAATCTTCCATCTCCATTGATATCAAACAATTCCCCTGCTACTTTAGTTATATTTCTTGCGGTAATATACAAGCCATAATTATCAGCAGTGATTTTTGATTTGTTTGTTATATCAAATCTATTATCTGATTCAAAAAATGCCACCCCATCAGAAAATAACGGTGCTGAGAAATTAAACGGTGCTTTTGTTACAGTAAAATCACTGTCAGTTTTTGTAACTATACAATCAATTTCCTGCCATTCATCATTCTCATCAAGATAATTAACCCAACCTACATGAAATTCAGTTTGATT
>VTLG01009601.1_pt1 | contig 25380 bp, 29 predicted proteins | sample 4694571 | NCBI WGS metagenome assembly VTLG01 (sample SAMN12604809, study PRJNA352737) | marine metagenome | biome: ENVO:00000447; feature: ENVO:00000209|ENVO:00000569|ENVO:01000036; material: ENVO:00002151; isolation source: viral sequences binned using virsorter ...
ATATCTTCTAAAACTTTATCCATTTGTTTTCTTAAAAATTCTATGTTTACTTTGTTTAAAGCCATATCTTCAATGTGTTTAGTTATACGATCTAAATTTTTGTAAATATCTTCCAGCATCATGAACTGCTCAGAATCGGCGGGCAATGAACCTAGTTGTCCACGCGGCCATTTAATTCTAAACTCTGTGTTTTCAATAACATCTGTTTCCATTAATTTTAATGTTGTTTCCATACGATTCTGAGATTCAATAATACCGAAGTAAGCCCAAGTCCCAATCGCAACCATTGCGATCAGCGAGGCTACCGTCTTCATAGGCATTTGAACTGCTGCTTCTTCTGAAATTTTGAGAGGTTTACTCATTAGTTACAATTCATTTTACCAAGGTCAGCTGGTTTATCTTTATAAAACCAGACCCATGATTTAATTTTAGTTCCTTCTTGTGTATAGGTACATTTAGGCCCTACAGCTACACAAGAGGTAAACATAATTAAACTTATTAATAATAATATTTTTTTCATTAGTTATAATTATACCCCGTGTTTCCTGATTCGAGTTTCTCGAATAGTTTTTTATGTTGATCCATGATCTCTTCATCAGAGTCCATCATACTATCCATTTTATCTTGCATTTTTTCAACTACTCTTTCAAGTTTCTGTACTTTATCTTCATGCACTGCCTGAATAGTTGACAGTTCAAAAGTTCTAGAAAGACTCCAGCCGGCTAACGCCAACAAGATTCCTACTAACATTGTCATTAATTTTTCAATCATTTATTTGTTCTTCTCCTGGATGCTCGCATACTTGACAGTCGCATTCCCCACTATATTGACTAGGTGGTCCACCCCATGTTGAGTGTTTTTCGTATAAACAGTGGCATGGGCAATTGCAATGTATGCATCTAACATCTGTATCTTCCTTCATTTCTTCACTTCATTCTCAAAGCTTATGTCTGTGCCGTGATCTTTGGCTTTTTCATAAGTTCTTTTAGAGTTTTTCTTTTTACACTTACATCTAGGTGCAAACAAATTTCCAATTAGTTCAGACAATTTGTCTAAAGAACCAAAAAGTTTTAATAAAATTTTATCAATCATTAAGTTCATTATCCAGTTCGTTCCATTCAGCATCTTCGTCAATTGGTTTAGGTAATGGAAGAATTATTTTTTCATCGTTAATGTTTTTAGGCATTAGTAATTTACTATCCCCCATTAGTTTGACATCAGGATTTTCTTTTTTGTAATCATCCTTCAAATCATCCCAATAACTGCCATCAGGCTTTTTATTTTCAGGTATAACTATACCAGAACATTTTTGGACTAGCAATGCAAAGCTAGAGTTACGTTGTAGGGTGGGATTATTATTGACTTTTCCACACATTTTCATGAGTTCTAGTTGTTGTTTAAGCTCCATATTCTCTTGTTGAACTCTTTTAAAGTCATCAGTACACGCTGACCCTAAATATTTTCTCCAAGTTAACCTGATGTTCCTGTCGTTATCGAAGCCGTCATAATCATTAGAATTGCTATTATGCCTATAATTATACTCATCATCTCTTTGTTCGATGGATACAGAGAAATCGCCAGTAGAGCAAGAATTAGTACCGTCATTGAGATACTCATTTCTACTATGCGCTGGTCCACCAAATAGGGTTAACAAACATATCAGTATTATTAAAATTCCTGTAAAATAATAATTCATCCTGGCAACCTCCATACATAACTACCTATTTAAATCCTTGATATCGTAGTCGTGTTCTCGTACTTGGTCAGCGAGCTGTCGATAAAGATTCTCTGCCATAGTCCATGTTGCTTCAGCAGAAGATAACCTTGTATTAATATCTGTAATGTTTTTTTGTGATTGCTTGAGATCTCTTTGTAGATTTACAATTTCTTGTTCAGACGCATTAATAGTGTCTGTAAGATTAACTATGTATCTTACACCTGTAAATGTTCCAACAACTAATGATGCCACAATAGGCACCATTACAATGTTCTTTTTTAATAAATCTACCAGATTCATAGGGCATAAATTAAAATATTAAAGCGCCAATTATAAATCCAACAACACCACAAACAATTTCTCTTCTATTGTGAAGTTGCCATATCATAAATCTATCTACGTACTGTTTAATCATTTTTTTCCTCCAGTTCTCTAAGGTGATAATCATAACTGCCTTCTTCGTGCTCGTCAGTTATCCACTTAGATGTTTTCTCTACTGACCATGTTTTACTCGTTACTAGCCTATTTATCAAGTTTTTTGATGGGTCATTACCCATTGATGGGTCAAAGACTCTTAGCCTATTATTTGGCTGTATTGCATAGTTTCCATCATCTAATTCAATCACATGTCCACATTTATGTTGATCTGGTTTTTCTGAATAACCAAAATTTAATTCATTAAAGTCCCCGCCACACCAATCTATTGTAAATAAATATACTCCTTCTCGGTGTTTCTTACGTCTTGATATGTATTTCATTTTAGATCCAGCTAATTCATAGAAAGTTGTGACTGCTACATTATAACTAAAACAATCCCACATCATAAGTTCATCAAGTGGAAGTTCTTTAACTCCAGGTCTTTTACAAAAGGCAGAAATAGGTGCTCGCCACCACAGTCCACCATCTTCCATCATGAAATGAAATAAAGGTACTGAGTTTGGAATAGAACTAAAACCAAATATAGTGCACGTAAAATATTTATCGTGTGAATCTTTTTGATCTCGAAGATAGTTTCCTCTCACATAGCATTCTATAATAGGTATGTTTGCATTTAAGTAAGCCATCAGTCATTTATCTCCCCCCAGTTATCACCTGATTCATAATCAACTTTATTAGGAACTTCCAGTGTAACTGCGTTTTCCATAATCTCGATGACTTTTTTAGCTTGTCCTTCATTTTCTATAGACAAATCTAATTCATCGTGGATCTGTATATGCGGTATTATTCCTTCTTTGTAAAGCTCTAACATAGATTTTTTTGTCATGTCAGCAGCCGATCCTTGTATTAATTTATTTAATGCTTTGTAAGTATAAGCTCTTCTAATTCCTGGTCCATGTTCCTTGAGTGCTTCTTCATGACTCATGGCTTTATGCATTCCAAATTGATTTGGCTCCCATAAATGAAATCTGCATAGTCGTCCCAGTAAAGTTCTTATCTGTCCTCTATCCTGTGCTCTGTTAGAAGCTGTCTCCATCAACTGTTTAACAAACGGTACTTTACTATGATAGGTGTTAAATAATTCTGCAGCTTTTTCTTTTGATACACCTAATTCTGCTTGAAGTTTAGCCTTCCCCATTCCATAAAATAGTCCAAGGTTAATTGTCTTTGCTTGCGAACGTGGTATCTGAGCCATGTCTGCTACTGTTTGGTGGAAATCTGCGTCTGAGTCTGTGTTGTATGCATCAATCACATCATAGACTGATGGTAGTTTATATAATGATGCATAGTGTACTACTAATCTTGGTTCTTGTTGTGAGTAATCAAAAACTCCCCACTTACAACCTTCTTCAGGAATAAATAATGATCTGATTTTAGGCCCCAGATCCTTGTTCCTTGCAGGAATTTGCTGAAGGTTTGGATTCTGGTATGAGAATCTACCTGTAACTGTGCCACCACCTGCATTTCTTAATTGGTTTATCTCTGCATGTATCCTTCCTTTATGTTCATATCTTAAGATAGAATCAATAAAAGTTGTGTGAGCTTTATTAATTTCTCTTGCTTTAGCAATCATATTAACAACAGGATGTTTATGTTCCTGTAAAAAATTTTTAGTAAATGATGGTGCTTCAGTTTTTTCTGTACGTGGATATTCTAATCTTAATACATCAAATACATTTGCAATAGACCTTGCAGCCCATATCTGTGTATCAATATTAGTTTCACCTTTTATCTTATGTAATAAATCTTGTTCTGCTTTTTTAAATTCTGTCTTCATTGCATGTGCTCTCTCGATATCTACGCGCACCCCTTTAAATCTCATGTCAACCAGACATGGAAATAGATTAGATTCTAAGTCAAATATATCTTCCAGATCTTGATTAATAATTTCTTTTTTCATTTCTTGCCAAAGACCAAGTGTAACTTCAGCATCACGTTCAGCGTATGCACCAACATGCATAGCAGGAAGTTTATACATTTCTGATTTAGGGTTAATACCCCATTCTTCTGCAGCTTCTGCTAATGCTGCTTCATTCTTACCATATCCTAAGTAGTGCCACGATAAGCTATTAAGGTCATAACGAAATCTGTTTTCATTTGTAATTGCTGCAGCAATCATAGTACATGCAATATCGCCGTTAATTTTAAAGCCCATAGCTCTTAACCAACAGACATCGTAAATAGCATTGTGAAAAATTTTTGTGGAAGGTGCTTCTAATATATCTTTTAACCAAGACATAACTCTTGACTTATCCATATTACCACCACCTTCATGAGCAATTGGAAAATATCCTTTGTAATGTTTTGTAGCAACAGCAATACCTATTACTTCACCATTACCAATAACAGAACCAGATCCTTTTTTAATTAAGTCTGGATCTTTAGTTTCTAAGTCAATTGCAATTTCATCTACCTTACGTAGGTCCGGAAATTCTGTAGGTTTAACCCACTCTGTTTGTGCTTCAAACTTAGGAATCTTCATCAACTATCCCCCATGAATTTTTTTGAGAGATCCCGCTGGTTACTGCTTGGGGATTTTTGCCAGAACTCTCAGGTTTTAATTTTGATTCAAAGACCTGACTTTTATGTGCTTCATCTCCATAATCTCTTTCAATAATCATTTCAATAAAGTGAATTGCTTTTTCCAAATCTTGTCTTTTTCCTTTCATCCTGTGACGGATTATGTATTTTATAGCACAACCCTCTGGATAGAGCAACTCATTTTCAATCACAAATTTACTTGGCTGAATCTTAAATTTCTGATAGTGTTCTCCTCCAATTTGTTTATCCCAAACTTTCGATGTCATAACCGTGCGCCTCCTTTTTAGCTGTCATTATGTATAAGTTTTGTTCAGTACGTGTAACTCCTACATACCAAACTCTATTTTCTTCATCTTCTTTTACCCAACTTTTTTCTGCTGCTTCTCGTATTGTTTTTGTATTATCTAGAATTAATAAAACATTGAAAGCTTGTCCCCCTTTAGCTGAATGAATTGTAGATAATTGAACTCTAGCATCTATTTTTAAATTTTCTTCGTGTCGCAACATTTCTCTAATGTATAAACATTCTTCTGGATCTACTGTAAATACATCGTACCATCTTTGAGTATGATTAAATCCAAATTCTTTTAAATCATAAAGCCTTTCTTCTTTTAAGTCGTGTGTATATGACACACAATCCAACACCTCTCTTATTTCACTGAGAGATAGTAGATCGTTTTTATTTTGCCATCTACTGTAGTTTAGAACGCTTCTAAACAATGAAGCTTTAAAACTTTTTCTTCCTTTAAATTGAAAATAAATCCCCATTTCTTTTAAAATAGGTTTAAGTTTTTCAAGTCTATCATTAGTTCTTGCTAGTATTAACCATTCACCTTTGTCTAAAGGTGCATCTTCAATAGAAGTAATGTGTTCAACAAAACCTTCTTCGTCCCTTGCTTTCCAGTTCTTTTTAATCCTTCTTTCGTCAGGAATTCTGTTTAAAATTTTATCAGCAATAGATTGTACTTGTCTCGGCACCCTGTGAGATTGTGGCAAAATAATGTCTTTTTTAGCTGAAATATCTTGAAATTTTTTGACATCTGCGCCCGCCCAGCCATAAATAGCTTGATCATCGTCACCAGCTAGTATAACATATTTGGAATTTTCCCGCAGAATATCTACCATTTTCCACTGTATTGGAGATAAATCCTGTGCTTCATCAACAAATACTACGTCATATTTCGGACACATTTCGGACACATTAAATTTTTCGATCATGTCATTAAAATCATACAGCTTAAAAGAATCTTTATAATTATTTAGTTCTCCTTCTAAAATATGTAATAAATTTTTTTCTAATTCATAAGAATACATTCCGGTATTGTATTCATCTTCAATAGATATCTCTTTAATCCTAGCTGCATTTATTAAATTAAAATATTCACTATTTGAATCTACAAACCCTGTTGACTCCTGACCGTCAGAATAAACCGTGACCTCAATACCCACCTTACGTCCTATGTCTTCGTAATGTTCGTCCTGCATAACCTGTGCTTTTTTCATACCTAATCTATTAAAAGCAAGAGAATGTAGAGTTCTGAAATGTTTTAAATCTTTTTGCTGTAAATTTTCATGCTCATCTAACATTCTTTTAATAGCTTCTTTAGCCGCCTTAGTTGTAAATGCAAAGTATCCGATCTTATCAAGAGGTGTACCTAGTTTATAAAATGTTTTAACATAATCTATAAGCTTGGTTGTTTTCCCTGTTCCCGGAGGCCCGTATATTTTTCTAGCTAACATGTATCTGTGCCCCTGTATTTTTTTTCTCTTTATCTGTATATTTCTTTAAGTATCTTAGTAAGATAATCAATGCACTGGTTTCTTTCATCTGTATCATTGAATGACTTAAGTTTGTAGTTCCCTCATTGGTTTCCATTCTTAAACCTATATTCATACGATTCTTTTTCCATTTATGGTTTGGGTCCCACTCTGTATTTTTAATAACATCTTTGTGAATAATATATTCCTTGTTTCTATGACGTAGTTTTTTATGCAAAAGAATATTGACTGCCCGACTAATTTTTTCTTTTTTAGGTGTATCTTTTAACCATGCTTCTCTAATTGGAAAATTAAAATACTCTCGCCTACAGGTCATGTCCGTTGATAACTGTTCAATAGCTTCATTAGCAAAAACAAATATTACGTTTAAATCTGATTCAATATATTTAATTAATTTGTCTGCGTTAGGTAGGCTGGTATATAATATTTCAATAACCGTCTCCGGTTTACTCTTTTCATCTATCAAGGTAATGTCTGGAATAATTCTTAGACCATCAAGAAAGAAAGCATACTCCATAAAGATTTTATTTTCATAACATCGCAAAGGAATAAAATTTATTGCTCGTCGCGATAGATGGTCAAAAGGATTTGGATCATAATAAGTTGGTCTCCCTTCTTCTATGTTTTTACAGAGTGTGGGTATACAACTGTGATTCCAAGTCATTGTTTCTCTTATTTCTTTTCGTTTACGATCGTTTTCGTGGGAATAACGATCCTTACTATCATATGTATTAGCATAAGACCCATAGACTAATTTTTTAAGTTCTTCACTAAAAACATAATTAAAGTTATAAGGCTCTAAGTCCAGAATTTTTTTATATATTAATTTTTTTACTATTTGATGTAGGGGGCTTTCTTCCACATTGTACACTTCAATCTGCATTTTACTTATAGGTAATGGTTTCATTACATTATCTCCGTCTTATGTTTTATTTTAGTATGGTATATCGGCACTTCTTCAAACGACTTTATGTTTATCTGCACCACATTCTTAGTAGAAGAATTATATTTTCCTTTATCTTTTGTAGGAAATCTTTTTTGATCTAGGAACTGTATCTCACATTCTCTATATGTAGTCTCCATAATACGTCCTGTTTTTTCTTCTTTATATTTCCAATCTTTAGCTTTTAATCTGTCATAAAACTTTTCAAATTTAAAAAACGCGTGTTCGCCCTCTATTAATACTGAGCCACTTTTAAATGCTGCATCTGTTGATGCTCTCGGTCCATTAATTTTTGCATGTAATACATCATGTAATTTTTCTTTAGGAGATGTACCAATAGGTGGTTGCACAGCTTTCTGTGTTTTATATAATTCATCCATTACTAGTTGTTCTTCTTCACCTTTAATAAGAGGTGGTAAAAATCCTGCTGCTTTTGCTATCGCATTTCTACGTTTACGTTGGTCATTTAAATGTTCAATTGATTTACAGTGTACTGTTGCTGTTGCGATACCATCTGGTTTAGTGACATCAAATTCGTATTCAGGTTCTTCAAAAATTTCTATCTTTCTTAAGCTGCTCAGTATTGGATAAGATCCTTTTGATCCTGCCAGTACTCCAAATTTCTTTTGAACACATATACCTTTCTTACAGAAATCAGCTAGTGGACTCTGTGTACAAGTGTATCCCTTGTCTGATTTTTTCCAAGATCTTAATTTAGCATTTAATGTTTTATCGTCCCATGCATTTGCATGCTTCTCTTCAAAAAATTTAACTGGAGCATTCTTAACTTTCTGGTCCCACCCATCAGAGTATTTCATCTTAGCAAAGACATGATAGTTGTACATAAATCGATCCTTACCATCAAAACCCTCTCTACCGGATATCTTAGATATCTCAGCTAGGCATGGTGGACCATCTACTAAATCTCCATCAACTCCTTGATATATTTTTTGGTCTATATTTTCTGTAATCTTTTTTAAATCTTCTTTAGAAACTAAATTAGCTTCCACTACTTTGAGAAATTTTTCCATATCAAACGGTGTCCCGTCTATATTTAACGCCCTTCTTTTACCCCCATAATATGGGAGGTTTATAAATTGTCCTGGTTTTAAGTTCCCTGTTTCCTCGTCCGTTGTTAGTTCGGTTTGTTTAGGAAAGACTTCACAGTCTGGTTTTAATTTAAATAATGGTAATAGATTGCTTAAGAAAGATTTAACTGCTTTTGAATCTGTAAATTCATTCATAAATAAAGTTAAATGTAGGCCACCACTTTTAGATTCGACAGGTATTAAAGGTAATTCATAATCTTGTATAACGTCTATAAAAAATTTTTTATTAAAGTCCTCGTAGTCATGAGGGTCAACATCTATAACCCCGAATCTTACTTCTTTATTCTCATTACATGGTTGAATTCCAATTGATAAATTGCCCTTTATATGGGCCTCATAAACCTTTTCAGTTAAAGGTTCGTAATTCCATCTGTATACTGGCTTCTTCTTTCCGCTTTCTGGGTCTACCTTTGCTTCTCTATGTTCAAAGTCAGCTAGACCATACGCAGCCTTATAGCCATCAAAATATTTTATATATCTCTTATCCATAACTTTTCTCTGTGGGCCTTTCAGTCTCCCGTCGGGCCCACATTGTGCACTCATTCTCTTAGAGAATTAGATAATGCTTTGATCCTTTGGTTTATCTTCGCCGTGTTTCGCTTTGACAGCACCTTTAGAGATACTTTCAGAAAACGATTTAGCTTGTTGATAAAGTGATTGATCAGTTATGGGTCCAACCTTACTTACTTCCCAACCAAACCAAGTGCCTTTATCATTTGACATTTGAGTTGTTTTTAGTCTGTAAATATGGCTAAAAGATGCCGGTGTAAATAAACCGTTCTTGCCTTTTAGTTTGATTCCCGACATCATTGAATTCCATTTTCTACTAATTTTTAATTGAGTAGATTTCATAGAAATTAATGCAGTCGATGGACTATCGCCTGTGACAATTACAAAATGCGACGCAGTCTTCTCAATATAATTACCGCTAGGTAATCTATCTTTGTAGTTTGCATCAGGTTTTGTTTTAGACATAATGTCAGAAGAAGAATCATAGATTGCAACTGGTGCACCTGGTCCATCTCCTCTGTCTTTCCATTCGATGTATTCAAGTTTATAAAATGCAGGAATGACATCTATGCCCTTCACTCCATCGTATAACTCTCCAGAGACAGAATTGAAAATCATTCCTGGCTCCGCACCTTCGACATACTTACCATCACGTTTATTAACTTCTGGTGAAAGTTGTCCAAGGATTTTTAGAAAAGGAAGAGCTAGATCTTCTTGACCTATTTTGCCCAGTCCTTTTGCTGCATCTTCTTCAAACATATTTGAAGGAAGTCCTGCAGTCTTTTTCTCTGCTACTTGGTTCATGTTTATTTGTTCCTCGTTATTTTTGTTCTGTTGCCCGTGAACAGGTTAAAAAGATCAGAGGGCATCTCTTGTCCAGACTCAAGACGCTCCCTGACCAATGCTTTAAGTGTCATTGGTTCAACCTTTAATTTCTGGATAGGTTGGTACCCTTGACCTTGCGCAAGGACAGCATATTGCTGTGCCTTGTTATCTTCGTCACGACCGAAGGCAACAGTGATTTCATTTTTAATCAAATCACCTAGGCCGTTATCTCGAAGCCATTTAAATGCTTCTTCCTTACTCTTTGTAGGAATGGAAGCACCGTAGACGGGTTTTACTTCTACTGAAGTTCCGTCTGCTAATTTTAAAGTTGAGATATTCATTTCCTGCATCATTGTAGGAATTACCTCACCTGAAACTAATTCTACTTTTCTTTTCAGCTCTTTTAGTTCCTCTTCTTTAGCTAGAAGTTCTTCTTCTAACCTCTGTAGTTTTACTACTTGATCCGATAGTTTATTTGCCTCATTGGCACTATCAAGATTTTCTCTTTGGTCTTGTTCAAAATCGATATTATTCATCAATTTCTCCTTTCTCATATAGGTTTATTTTTAAAGGATAATACATTTTTTCCTGTCTATCCCATTTTAGCAAATTAAATTTGCCGTTTGTAATATCAGAAACTATAGAACATGCAATTCCAATAATTGCTGGATCTCCTGTTAATAATAAATGATCTTCTGGAGTATAGTCCTTTAATAAATTTCTTAATTTAAAAATTAAAGGTCCCGGAGAAAATATTATTTGAGAAAATTCAGGAAGTAAGAATCTAAATTCACCGTACTCTCTTGCACTCATAATGTTTATTTTAGGAGCACCAGCTTTAGTTCCTGGTAATTCTTGAATAACGTATACTATTTTTTTTCTTTCTGACATTGACAATACATATAAGATAGTCTATATAAGATGTCAATACAGAAAGAATAATTATTATGAAATATAAATTTAAAACTGAGCCTTACGCTCATCAATTAAAAGCGTTAGAGCTTTCTTGGGAAAAGCCGTACTTTGCCTATTTTATGGAAATGGGTACCGGTAAATCAAAAGTACTGATAGACAACATTGCAATGTTATATGACGCAGGTAAGATCAATGGTGTCTTAATTGTGGCACCAAAAGGTGTTGTTAAAACTTGGTATGAACAAGAAATACCTGCTCATATGCCGGATCATGTAGAACATACTGATGTTTTATGGCAAGCTATGATCAATAAAAAACAACAACACGAATTAGATAAACTTTTTGCACCTGTAGTAGATCTACATGTTTTAGTTATGAATGTAGAAGCTTTTTCAACTAAAAAGGGTGTAGAGTTTGCAGCTAAATTTTTACGTTGTCATAGAGCAATGATGGCAATTGATGAATCTACTACTATTAAAAACCCCGACGCTAAAAGAACACGACATATATGTTCATTAGGCACATATGCAAATTATAGAAGAATATTAACTGGTTCTCCTGTCACTAAGTCTCCATTGGACCTATATAAACAATGTGAATTCCTTAAAAAGGAGTTATTGGGACATGTCTCTTATTATTCCTTTAGAACAAGGTATGCAGTAGTTAGAACTATGCATCTTCCTAGTCATTCTACTCAAATAGTAGTTGGATATCAAAATTTAGGGGAATTAGCTGAGAAATTAAAACCTTTTTCACACAGGGTTTTAAAAGATGACTGTTTAGACCTTCCAGAAAAAACATACATAAAGAGGACGGTACAATTAACGCCAGATCAGCTTAAGTTATATAAACAAATGAAGGTATTAGCACTTGCACAGATGAATGGTAAAATGATGAGCACTGCAACAGTTCTTACTCAATTAATGAGATTACAACAAATAACATGTGGTCATTTCACAGCAGATGATGGTACATTTCAAGAAGTTCCCTCAAATAGACTACCTGAGTTGATGGACGTATTAGAAGAAGTAGAGGGAAAAGTAGTTATATGGGCACATTGGCAGAAAGACGTTAATAGGATAATCCGGGAGATATCGAAAAAATTTGGCGAAAATAGTTTTGTCGATTATTACGGTTTGACGCCTATGGCCGAGCGTCAGCAAAATATAGAAAAATTCCAAAATAATCCTGAATGCCGATTTTTTATTGGTACTACTCAGACAGGCGGTTATGGTATTACATTAACTGCGGCATCTACTATGATATATTATTCTAATGGTTATGATCTTGAGAAGAGACAACAATCTGAAGCAAGGATAGATAGAATAGGACAGAAATATCCTATGACATACATAGATATTATGTGTGAGAAAACTGTTGATGAAAGAATTGTTAAAGCCTTAAAAGAAAAAGTTAATATCGCCACCCAAATTATGGGCGAAGAATTAAAGGCTTGGATTTAACAACCAATCGAATGGACTACTAATAAATATAAGACTGCAAGCAACATCAATATTCTATATTGCAGTTCATACTTATCAAACCATTTTTTATAATATTTAATATGTAATAATTTCATTTTTATCCTACTACTTGTCCTCCCGACCATTCCATTTCAGGTAATCCGTTTTCGTAACTCTTACCATCGTAAGTCAAAACCTGTTTTCTATTAGCACCCGCTTCATTATATGACACGTGGACCCAGCCACCTGCGGGGTCGTCTTTTTTGTAGAACTCGAGGATCAGCTGGTCGAAGTCACAATTATTTTGAATCCAATAAGCTACTTGAATGTTAGGTACACCTGCTATTTCAAAATCAACCGCCTGGCCCTTAGCATGTTGCGACGTTTTTTTGCTGCCGATCGCTTCACACAGCGCCTCTGAGCGGTAGCCAGAGGTAATAGTAATGGGTTTATCAAACTTCGCACGAACTGGTTCCAAAATTTCATAACATACGTTCTCCAAATTTTTAATGTCCCCGGCCCCTGGTGAGTTATCAATACCTTTACGAGTTGCCGTCATTGATTTAGTCATTTCTTCTAGTTTAAAGTGTTTCGATAATTGCATGATTTTTTATTGTAAGATTAAAGTAAATATAACATAACCCATACCAGTAATCAACGCTCCAGTAGACACTAATAAGATACTTTCTATACGATTTATTTGATGTTCTAGCTTACGTATCTTATCATGAGTCTGCTTTTGCATAATTCTGCAAAGCTTTTCATGTTCTTCTATTTTTTGTATCGCGTTTTTTGCCATGGTATTAACTGTTAAACAATAAATCTATTTTTTGTGCGGTTGTCAAGTTATTATAGTTGCTTGGACTTACCTGTTGTGACACCAAATTACTGTCAATTGATGGTAGATTTAATGACGTAGGTGTGATAGGCGTGTCCTGCATTATTGGAAGTAAAGGATTCTCTATTTCAGGGAGTTGAGGTAAATCTAAACTTAATCTACTAAGTTCATTTCTTATTTGATTTATTGCTGGGTAAGCTTCAATTAAAGGATTGGACATACCAATTCTTTTTGCATTATCTATGAAAGCTCGAGCTACTTCAGTAGATAGTGTATATGGTCTGAAGACACCCATCTGTATAGCGTTAGCTTCAACACCCGACAGTCTATCTAATCCGTTTGCCATATCTCTTCGGCTAATATTTAATAATTTTGCTGCTTCAATATCTGATTTTAAATTTTTCTTTACACCAAACAATGCACGGTTAGCGTTAATATATGCATCAACAATTTCTCTTGGCTCAATTGGTCCACCTTTTAATGCAACTCTAGTAAATAATGATCTAGAATCCCTTGCACCTTTTTGATAGTCAGCAACTTTAAACTTTAATCCTCTTTCAGGATTAACTCTCACTGCTCTGAAACCAAACAGACCTTGAAACTCATCGCCAAATTCAAACTCTTGACCATACTCATCAAACTTTCCTTTAGTAATTACATCAACAGGTTTAATAGATTGATCTAATCTTTTTAATTGTTGCCATGAGAAAGGCATTTGTGCTTTAACTAAGTGAGCCATAATCTTACTTACCTTATCTCCAGCATTATCTTCTTCATTGTAAACTTGGAATCCATCTCTTGTTCTTCCACCTCTCATCAAAATATCTGAGACTGCTTCAGTCCAAATAGATTCTGATATAAATGGTTGAGCAAACTCAGCCATAGAAGTAAGGACACCTCTCATTAGGTCATCCATCATACCATCTTGATCTGTTCTACCATCTTGGACAGAGTTAACTACAGTTTGTAGTGGTCTTAATAATGTATCGTAAGCATTAGCATGACTAAAATCTATGTATTTAAAGCTACCATCCTCTAATTTAATAGGAAGGATAGTTGAATTTTTAGACCAGTCTGCCACATATCTTCTGATGGCTTCTCTTTCATCATCGGTTACATCGTATATTGCTTGAAATGCTGCGACAGTTCCAGCTGGTATTGCTGCTACTGTAGTAGTAAAGCCAAACAATCTTGTGTAACCTGTAGTTTGAAAAGGTTTTATTACTTGACCATTGGGTAATGTAATCTCCTCATTAATCTCTCTTAATGCACGTCTAACAATATTAGTTCCCGTTCTTGCTATTTCTGCAGGGAAAGATACAAAGTTTCCTATTGGTAATTTTCTTAAACCTTTTATAAATTCAGATACATAATCATAGTTAGGTATATTATTTTTAACTATGTCTGCTGCTTCATTTTCTAAAAACTCTTCTGTTAATCTTATGTCTTGTCCAGCTCTTTTAAAGAATTGTCCTCTTACTACACCAGCATTTCTAAACGATGCTTCTATTCTATCCTTCTCCATAGCCCATGAAAAAATTTTCCAGAAGTCATCTTCAGCAGTGTATAAATCTTGTGATACAGATTTTAATCTTGATAAAGGTCTAAGCAATGCTCTCATTCCTTTTGATGAAGACAATGTAGATCCAAAGTCAACGTCTTCTAATAGTCTTGTAAGGTCCCCTAGTTTTACGTTAGAGTTTACAACACCTAGCTTTAAAAGCTTTTGATATAATTCATTCTGTTGTCTTGTTCCTTTAAGTCCTGTCTGTAATGCTTGGTAAGCTATCTTCATAGGATTACCAGTAATAAATTCACCTCCTACTTCTATCGAAACATCTTTAACAGCTGCCGGAAGGATTCCATTAGCTGCAGCGAAAGCTCCAGCACTTACAAAGTTTCTTAAGTGTGTGACTGGTGATAAAATTGTTTTAGCAATCTGTGATAGACCTTTAGGGTACAAGATTAAACTATGATAAAGCTGTCCTAACGTTCCAGCATCTTTAATTTGTAATCCAGTTCTCTCTAATGCATCCGCCACTCCATTTCTTGCCCAGAAAGGTGTGCCTGCATCACCAAAAGGATTTAATCCTCCTGATTGTGGTCCAGATGTTGCAATCTTTTTACCTGTTCCAACATCTAAAGTTTTAGCTGGGTCAACTACATCTACTCTTCTAAAAGTTTTTCCTCGTGGGCTGCCCCAGAATTGAATTGCCTCTGCTTCTGATCGTGCAAACATTGGTTCAGCTACTGCTGTTTTATCAGGAGCTGCTCTCCATGCTGCTACAACTTCATCGTTCTTTGTAATTAAATCTTTATAAAATAAATTACGTCTAGTTATTAAAGATAACTTAGACATACCACCTATAATAGTTTGCATAGGATTATTTGTTTTACCAAATAATTCATTAAACACTTTTCTATCAGCTGCTGATTCTAAATTAGATATAGAAATTCTAGGAACACCACCACGTTTTGTAAACGCTTGGCCTTTAACTGCATCATCTAATGTAGTTCTGTTAACAAAGAAATCTGGTACGTTAAAGATTGCATCAGAGGGTCTATCCATTCTAAATCCTTTAGGCATGTCAGCAGTATTCAATGCATTCTCTACCCACTTGTCAGCTTCTAGATCACTCATTTTTTTACCAGGATTAGCTGCTGCATAACTGTCTTGAAAAACTTTTCTTGCATTTCTTATTGCTTCAGCTGCAGGTCTATAACTATTCCATGGCATTAAACCTTTGTTCTGGAATACATCATACGTTGCACCAATATAATTTTTAAATTTACCGCCAAACAATGCTTTGAATTCTGCTATCTCTTCTTTACCTAATGTACCACCAAGTTCAGAAAATAAATCAGCCCACTTACTTCTTATGGTACTTAGTCCACCTACTAAAGATGTAACAACTTCTTCTGCTTCTTCTCTATTGGCTGCAAATTTTTTAATACCTTCTTTTAATTCAGCTAGTTTCTTCTCATCCATCTTACCAAAGACAGTCTTACCTGTGTCGTCTAGTTCCGCTTTACCGGATAACATAGTGTCGTTAACTAATTGTAAAAATTTTTTTCTCTCTTTAGTTAATGGTTGTTTATCAAACATAGTTTTCATTGGAGGAAACAGTTTATCTATATCTACTTCCAGTTCCCTGGACAATGTTCTAGCGACATTTGCATCAGCTGATCTTGCACCAGTCATGCCTCGTTCTATGTCAAAAAATTCTTGAGTCTTACCACTTCTAGCTCTAAAAGATCCAGCTACTTTATCAATCCATCTATCTAACTTAGAGTTAGCAACATCTAATTGTTTGTTTCTGTTAGCTAGTTTTTTAATAACGGATCCTGTTCCACCTATAATACCAGTGAACAATGCACCTTCAGTTCCAAATTTAACTCTGTTTAATATTTCTGCAGCTGCATCAGGATCTGCACTTCTATCTATTTTTGTAGGGCCGCCTAATAAATCTCCAAATGATCCAACATCTTTTACATCACCAACGAATACACCTTCTGCTAAACCACCACCCAAAGCTCCAGCAATAAATTGTCTGCCTTTACCCTTAGCTGTTAGTTCTAATGCTTCATCCGCAGCTTTAACTAAATTAGGATTATTTAATTTTACATACTTACCATTTTTGGCTGCTTGCATGGCCGCTTTAGACATACCACTAGCAGCTTTGAAAGCCACACCACCAGGAATACCTATATTAACTAATAGTTCTGTAATTTTTCCAGCAGCTGTTGCTTCTGCTTTCTCATCCCAGTTTGTAAGATCATCAAACCATTGTTCAACTGCAGCAGCTTTACCACTGTTGACACCCAAGTCCATAAGACTTGCGCCTAAAGAAAATAAACCTTTTGGAATTGCAATTAAACCAGAACCTACACCTGCTAACATAGATTCAAATGTACCTACTCTATTGTTGGAAGAGCTCCGGGTGTTGCCTCCTATTATATCATCAACTGACATTGGCTACCCCCTATAATATTTGTTTTATATTGTCACCTTCATCCACGACAAAGCCTGAACTACCCATGACATAATAACCTGGACCTAAATTTTGTTTTTCTACAATTTTAGTAAAGACGTCGGTTTCATTTGTATAATCATCTTGTTTCTTAACTTCTTCCATCTCTTTTTCACTTAAAACAATGTTAGGAGTGGTATCAAATTGATCCCTAATTGTCATGATTGCTGTCTCTTGATCAACATATGGTTTTTTCATAGTGCCAGCAAATTTAATAGCTTTTTCAGTTAAAGACTCATTTAATTGTTTATCGGCAAGTTCTATTTGTTTCATTCTGTACGCATCCATAATAGCGTTCTTGTCTTTATTTAAATCTTTTTCAATCTCACCTTTAAGTATAAGAGTATCAATTGCATCTTTAGTTGCTTTAGGTTTATCAAATGCTTTACTAGCACCTTGAATAATTTGGTTAATTAATTTACCTGATTTAATATCACCTTTAAAATCTCCTGATTCATTTATTGCTTGACTGGCTGCAATTAAAGAATCGTAAGCAGCTTCTTTATTCATACCTTTAATATCCATAATGTCTCTGTACTTTTGAATTTGGTCTTGTCTAATCTCTGCGTCTGATTTTTGAGGAACTGCTGGTTCTTTTTTAGCAGCTAGTAATTTTTCTAATTGTTTAATTCTTAATTCATCTGCTGTTAATTTTTTTTCATCTTCTTTTTTATCTTTGCTAAATATTTTCTTGATTGCTCCGCCTATAAATCCATCTGGATAATTTTCTTTCATGTATTTGTCTTGATCAAAATATTTATCAGAGACTAACATATCTCCTATTTGAAGCACACCTTTTTCTGCAAGGGTTCCTATACCTCCTACAGTGGCAGGAATAGCACCACTAGTCATTCCAACCCCTACTCCCACACCTGTAGTTTTAGGGTTTCTTCTTGCAAAATATTTTACTTTATCCATTATTGAAAGAGGTATACCTCCCACAGTTGTTCCAGCTCCTTTAAACTCTCCGCCTGGACTTTTAAATCTTGGAGGCATATCAAGTTTTTTTATAAATTTTTGTAGTGGTTTAGCTTTTTTAAAAGGACTATAAAAATTTGTTAAAGCAGTGCCTAATCTAGCAAGATAGCCAGGATTTTTTGCTGCTTGACTAACTACTGTTTTTGTAGTGTCCACTACTGGTTTTGGATTAAATCTATAGTCTATCTGATGGTGTTCTCTTCCTGCTGTTTTAGGAAAAATAGGGTTTCCTACTAGAGCTGCGTGAGTACCCATAGAACCACCTTTTCTTTTAGGTTCTCTAATACCTGACATAACACCTTCTTTAATAGGCCCACCATATCTGAACATTGGTCTATGTAATGGTCTCATTATCTTTTCCTCATTGCTCTGCCAAACCCACGTTTAGCTTTGCCAACACCTTTAACTCTTCCACCGTCTTTTAAACCTAGAAGAGCTTTACCAATATCAGCCATTCCTTGACCTTGGTTTAAAAAAAGATCATACAAAGCGCTACTGCCTGTAAATCCTGTAAATCCTTTTCCAAAACCAAATTTCTTTTTTGTTTTACTAGCCATAATTTTTCCTAGTTAAATATTTTTCCGTACAATCCACCAAGACCCATTGCTGTGCCTATTGCTGTTTGCCATGGGTTAGCTGCTGGAGCCTCTTGATACTGTGGTCCAGCCATTCCGCCAGCAAGACCTGTGATTGCAGAACCATACTGAGATAATCTGCCATAAGGTTCGTATGCTGCAGTCTGTGCTGCTTGTTGTTGTGCGCTTAATAATGCTTGTTGTTGACTTTGTTGTATTCCACCAAGAGTTCCTAGTGCTTGAATGTCTGCACCCATTCCTCGTCTTCCAAAATCAGATAGACCCATTTGAGCTTGACCTAAACCTGATTGCATGTTTGCAATTTGCTGTTGTTGTCCAAAAGTCTGTTGTCTTTGTCCTAAAGCATCCAGGTAGCCTTGTTGTAATAACCCTGCTCTAATTCCAGCTTGGTTAGCTAAAGTGTCAGCATCGTATTGACCTAACATAGCACCTTCTCTACCACCACCAAAGTTTCCAGAAGCAACGGCAGCATCTTGAATAGATTGTCTGCCACCTGTTCGTCCAATATCATACTGTCTTAATGTTTCATCAATAACTGCTCCTTGATATGGAGATGTGTAATCTGCTAATTGTTGACCACTCATTGGTCCTGTTAAAGCACCTAGTCCACCTACTGTTCCAGCTGCTTGTTGTTGTGCAGCCTGTGCTGCTTGTAAATAAGGTTGATAAGAACCAACACCTGAAGTTGCTAAACCATAAGCATCTCGTTGTGCCTGGTCTTGTCCAGCTACAAACTGGGAACCAGTAAATTGAGAAGTATCTAGGGGTGCTGAATATGCTGCCGTCGCCTGACGTGCAAAGTCTTTACCCATATCTTGTATATAATCTGCTGCCATTATGCCATCCTCGATTGTAACATCTGTTGTTGTTCGTACATTGCTTGTGCTCCTTCTAAGCCTTGCGACTCTTCAGAAATTTCTCCACCTGCTTCTAAGTTATCCATCATGTTTTGCATAACTTCAGAACCTTTGTCTATGTCTCCACCGCCTGCAGCTCTTACTGCATCAGCTGTAAAAACGAATTCATTTTTGCTTAATCTAGCTGGTACATCATCTGCTCGTTCTTTTCTACCTAAATCTACAAAGCCACCAGTCTCTCTATAATCCTTTTCTTTACCACCCATATCAATCATTTCTTCTGCTACTTCAGTTTCCATGATCCCACCTTCTTGTTTAGCTACTCTTACTGGTTGTCCACCACTGTAGTAGTCAAATTTATTATGTCCTGCTGGTGTATTGTATCCCGGTACTGTTGATCCCGGTACTGATCCACCATTAGCAGCCATCATAACTTCTTGTGGTTGCTCCATACCTTCAGGCATTTGTTGTTCTTGTTGCTGTTGCATGATTGCTTGTACAAATTGTTCAAAAGTTAATGTGCCACCTTTGTTTTTATATTTTGCATATTCTGCCATAAGCATTTGTTCTATTTGTTCTTGTCCTGGTTCTCCACCATTCATTAATCCTGCTCTTCCACCGTTAGCTGCATAAAAATTTGATTGTACATATTGTTTACCAGGCATGAAAGCTAATGTGCTTCCGCTTGGGTCAGTGTAGTATGATCTTGCTTGATTTCTTATGTCGGCAATACTTGAAGGAACTTGTGTCCATGATTCTTCAATCTCCTCTTCTGGTTCATCTTTACCCATTAAGAATGGCGCAGCTGCTAAAGCTGCTGCTCCTAATCCAAATGCATGTTTACCGCTAAAGGATCCACTTTGCCATGGATTTAAAAGTTTACCCGCGCCACCTAACATTTTTGAAAAAAAACCTCCACCTGCAGGGGTTCCACCCATACCTCTAGTTAAATGAGCCGGCATTGATGCTAGATTTCTAGCTCCCATCATACCTCTAAGAAAACCAGAACCTTTCATTCCGGAGAAAGGACCTGCTCCCATACCATACATACCTATACCACCGATTAAAGCAGCTTTACCTAATGGACTTTTAGCAATTTTTTTAACACCTCTAGTAGCTTTTTTAACAGCTTTCTTAACGAAGCTTCCTAATCCATAGAGTTGTCTGGGTTCTTGCATTCTAGATATTGCCATAATTTTACCTTAATCTCCTACTTTACTTTGTTTTAGCAAACAAATCAAGAGTTGGAAGAGTGACTGTCACATCCTGTTGAATGTCTTCATTTGGAATTCCTTTAGATACCCAACCTTCTCTTGTCTCATAAGTCTCGCCTGTTTTCTTGTTTTTATATATAGTTTTTACTTCCTGCGGTGTAATCACCGGTATTTCTGTATTATCCATTAGTCTATTTTATCCTTTTTAATGTTTAAATAACTGATGGTAATAACTACCCCATCAGACACTGTTCCTGCTGTAGTGGCAGCTAATACTGTACCACCTTCTACCACCATTGGATTTGTTAGTATTTCTACACTAGCAGACGTTGATAACGTCTGGGTATGTATTACTTCAAAAGCATTGTTAGTGATAGTTATAGTGGGTGTATTAGATCCTGATTTATTAGTAACATGTAGAGATTTAACAATGATAGTTTCATTCTCTCCTGGCGATAAAAGATTATTACTTTCCGCTGCAGTTACAGTTTTACCATAAAATTTATACTCGTTTTGTACTGCCATTATGAGTCTAGAAAGAAGGTCTTAGCTTCTATCTCTTGTTTCATATCTTCTTGATAAGAAGTATTAAGTTTATTAATAACTCCATCTAAATCTCTAACCAAAGATTGAAAATCTTTTTGGTCATACTCTTCACCAGCTCTTGTTAATGATTGTACAATTTTAGCCATTATAAAATACTTACTAGGCCTCCTTCTTTTAGTCCCCAACCAGTCATTCCTGCTGCTTTGTTGGCTGCACCAACTGCATCTGCTTGAGCTTGGGATATTCCACCCATGTGACTTCTAGAAGAATCACCAGCACCACCACCTCTTTGACTCATATTATAACTTTGAACTTGCGCTTGTTCTTGTGCAGCTGCTGCCTCAGCTTGTGCTTTTGCCGCTTTTGCCGCTTCTGCTTTTTCTGCTTTTATTTTAGCTACTCTGTTTTGATGAAAAGTAAGTTTTTTCTGATACTCTGGGTCGTCTTCTTCTAAGTTGCTCCATTGTTCAGGTAAACCTTCTAATACTCCCATTGCTTTTGCTAATTCTTTATCATACATAGCCATTAAATCATTTGATCCAATCATGGACTGTAAATTTTTACCAGCTAAAACACCGCCTGTAATTTGAGGAAGACTAGATGCTTGATTAATTCCATACATTCCCTGATCCTTCATAAAATCTATTTGGCCCTGAAGGTTAGGATTATAGTTGTCAGCTCTAGGATTGGTTGCATCAAACCCAGCAGAAATTCTTCCCATTATAGTGTTATCTAAAATATTTCTTAGTCCTCCACCTATTGAGTCTCTAAATCCAGTAATCTTATCTGTTATTGTATCTTTAAAATTTCCTAATCCATCTGTTATCCTATTAGTCAAAGAGTAATCTATGTTTCCACGATCAACTCCCTGCATTCTTAATGCATGTTGCATGTTAGGATCCATTGGAAGACTTTGAGGAAACATAGTTGGATCAGAAGGTAATTGGCTTTGTTCGTATGGTCTATAAAAGGAGCTAAGATTATCTGTATTAAATCTTCCACCACCATAACTGTACATAGGTAATTGATTTAAAGTATTATTATTTTGTAAAACGTTTCTATATGACATTATCTTCTTCCTCCTGGATGTATGTCTAGCCTAAAGGTACCTAGTTTCCAGTCTTGACCAGACCCTACATTTGACACTTTAAATTGAATCGCCCTTGCTCTTATTCGAGTGTCAACCTTTGTACTAGCTGTTGTTATATCATAATTTGTAGTAGTTGCACTACTATTCGGATAATTTTTAGTGACCAATGAAACTCGAGTGCTTCCTGTTTGACTTATAAAATCTGGTAGAAATCTGCTTATTCTCATTATAAATTCTCCGTCTCCTCTAAGGTCAGGCATACCTGCAACAGTTCCTGTAGTACTTTTTTTCTGAGTAATATCAAAGTCACCAGATTCAATATTTCCTAGGATAGCAGTAACAACACCGCCTGCATCTACTTGATCGGTCCCTGTTTCCTGGGCATAGTAGTACGTAACTCCTGCCGTATTTCCAACAACATCGAAAGATGCATTGCTACTAGTATCATATTTAGTTGCATGAGGTTTATCAAAGATTGAGGAATCTTGCCACGCTGTTCGAGCTAAACTACCTGTGGTCCATATAGTTCTTTTAGCACCTGATTCGAGATAGTTGTAAGTAACTACTCTATCAACTACATTAGAACCATTAGTACAATAGAACCAGTTTACTTCTGTGAATAGGTTATTTAATCCACAGTTAATTAAATCTCTTGAAGTAGTATTAATGTCATCATACACATAGTCTTCTACGAGACACGGTAAAGTTTTTAATCTACCATCATATGAGAAAAATCCGTTTTCAGCCATCCAATAAGAGGTACCATCAACTTCAATAGCAGCATTCTTACCTATTAATCCACAGTTAGTTCCAGCTTGTTCAAAAGAAAAAGTAAATGGAGCCCCTACAAATCTCATTAAAAATAATGCTTTATCAGTCCATACATAAATTGCATCCCTACCTTTTACTGCTCCCATAATTTTAGAGCCGTCAGCAAGTCTCTGTGTACCTGCGGTGTTGTTTGCTTTAACTGTATATGAATCTGTTGCATTAATACTCTCTTGAGAAGAAAATCTTATATACATATCGTCCTGAGTAGTAGCGTCTCCTATTGTAGTTTCTGTTCCAAAAAATATTAAGTGTCTATCGGGTGTAGAAACCAGCATATGTCTTGAAGCTGTAGGTGCATTAGCTAGTACTGTGGCTCGTGTGTTAGTTGCAGCTGATGCTGATGAATCCCATTCAAAACATTTTCCGTTATAAATAAGTGCTAATAAAGTTGTTCCATAGTTATCTAATACCCATAAACCAGGATCAAGAGTAACGTCTTCAGAAGAGGATTCTCCCCATGCTACATAATCAGAAATATTGCTTACTGTTACTCCAGAAGTATGGGCTGCTCGTGTAGTTCCGTTAACTGCTCGTGCTCCTCCACTTAAGGTTCCTGTGGTAGTATCATTATTTGTATAACTAATATCTTCTGATCCAATTCTAATTTCTCCTGAATCTGGAAAAGCAGTTGAACTAGCTACAACTACAGTCGTCGTAGCATCGTCTGGAAGTGTTGTTGATAGAGTAGTCGTTGCGATACCTGAGGCAGTTCCACCAAAGTTAGCAGTTCCCCATCCGTATCCCCCTAATTGTTGGTTAGGACCAACATGGTAATACGGACTACCGGTTGCACTTCCAACATTGTTAGTAGTTCCAGTAGTTTCATTAGAGGCCATAGTTAATTCAATGGTAGTTGTAGTAGGTACTTTTGTAGCCTCAAAAACTTTACCTTCAAAATCTGTAGTTTGAAAACTAGATCCGGTAAGCGTAGTTACACTACTAAATGTTATGACATCTCCCTCAACCATACCATGTACTGATGGAAACGTAACTGTGACAGTAGGCTGTCCACTAAGTGTTGAAAAGTCACAACTGGCAATTGAAGTTCTTAATGGTGTAATATCGTAATAAGTACCTGCGTAATAAATATAAAGAATTTTACTTGTACCAATAGCGGAGTATTTAACCCCAGCATTATTGTCAAAGTGATGAATAGCTCTAGCCGGGCCTGTTAATTTATCGGCCCCTAATTGGTCCCATCCACCTATTTTCTCTGGAGATCCATATCTAAATCTAACATTATCGCCTCCAGACCATTGGCCTTCGGCTCCAGTTTCGGTGACCTGTTTATTAAATCCGGGTAAAAATCCTAGTTTCTGTAGCATAAGGACCCATTATATAATGTTTTATAGATTTTGGTAGTATTTTATTTCTATATAAATTTAGGACCATGTAAGAAAATAGCTATGGTTTTTCGCTCCCCATTTATTACAGGTCTTACTCTATGGTTAACATACGATGGCATCATAACCACCGATCCCGGTGTTAATTCTTTAACTTCATAAATACCATGAGAATACTGCTCTAATTCTCCACCGGTATATTTTTTAGTGGAGGTGTTAATTAATATGGTAAATTTTATATCAGCATTTTTTTCATGGTCTAAAGCATCGATGTGCCAATCATAACTACCCTGGTTTTTTGGGGTATAAATATTATAGTTTATAAAATTAACATTATACATTGGCCAAAGATTAAAGCCATATTGTTGTTGATTAATAGAATAACAATTATCCAGAATATCCCCTAAGAGGTGTTTTACTTTTTTCCAATAAATTAACTTAACATCACAATACTTTAATTTTTTGTTATTGATACCTGTTGCTGCACTACTGGGGTGTTCAGCAGTGTCACAATTTTTCTCAATAAAATTATTGATCTTTAAACATTGTTTTTTTGAAAGGATGTTTTTCCAAAACCAGTATGTAGTTTTCATATAATAGTTTATTCGAAGTAATTAAAATTAAGCACAACTCTATAATCTTTATTTGTGCACGTTGTTGAGGCGTGTTCTATATCACTATTAAACATAACTAATTTATTTTTTTCTGAAGTTATTTTTTTATTTTTTTTAAATAAAGTGAAGCCATTATTTGTATTTACATAATAAACTGCTGTCTTAGAACTGGTTGGGGCTGGTACATCAGTATGCATTTTAT
>VTLG01016551.1_pt1 | contig 25368 bp, 52 predicted proteins | sample 4694571 | NCBI WGS metagenome assembly VTLG01 (sample SAMN12604809, study PRJNA352737) | marine metagenome | biome: ENVO:00000447; feature: ENVO:00000209|ENVO:00000569|ENVO:01000036; material: ENVO:00002151; isolation source: viral sequences binned using virsorter ...
ACGATCAGAAGCATTAGTGCTTGCTGGATAATAAGCGCTCCAAGTTGGTTTGCTAGTTGTTGGATCTGTGTAAGACACGCCTCCGAAAACACCTAATTGTTGAGTGTCTCCAGCTGCTGCGGCTTCAATCCCACCAGCTGCAACGGCTTCAACTACTTGTCCAGTGTAAATTGCTGTATTGTAGTTAGCTGCTATTGCATATTCTTCAGTTCTGATTTGTCCACCCACAAGTGATCTTGTAGGTCTGAAACCAAAAGCTGCGTCTTGATTTGCCATATTGTTCTCCTTTGTAAACCACTATTCGTAGTTTACGGTTAATAAAAATTCGTTGGTTTAGGAATTACTAAATACTAGTTCTTCTTATCGCCACCGAAGGTTACACGAGTCTGTCGATCACTGCTGATCGGCATACTTGGGTGCTGTTCCTTCAGAAGATCGTTTTGTACTGCTTCATCTGCGTCCTGAGTCATTCTATTAAAATATTCAGCACGAGATTTTGCGATCTCTTCTGGTATCCTAGCCAGCAATAGGCCGCCAACTCCGATGATCCCCTTGTATTTTCCTTCAGTTATAGTTGGATATTCAGTTCCTGGATATTCATCAGCTCTTACGAGCTCGTATCCCGATCTAAGTTTAGCAGCCATGTTCTTCGTATCGTCAAAGCCCATACTCTCTGCTCTTATCCACTTATGTCTGTACCCGTCAGGTGCAGGGGGTGCATCCAAAGATGATGGTGGAGTCCAAACTTTTGGTCTAGAAGTTTTTTCTCTAGTCTTGGACGCGTGTGGAGTTTTTTTGTCTTCTTTTTTCATATGCTTATTCCTTCACGTTTAAATGTTTCGCATACTCTTCAAGTGGCACACCTAGTTTTTTAGCAATTGCTACTTGTGATGATGTGAGTTTCACAGTTTTGCGACCAGTTCCCCTGTTACTTCTTTTAGCCGAAGCTACGTTCTGTACAGGCTTGGTCGTTTCTTGTGCACTATTATTACCAAATTTCTGTGGAAATGCAACTCTTATTCTTTTATCAATTTCAGAGTAATATTCCTCACTTTTTGGATCATAACCTTCTTCCTCTACCAATCTCTTATGTAAATCAAAAGCTGTATAAGTCATGGCATTATCTGTGCCAAACCAAGTATTTTTACTTGCCCATTCTTCTGCTTTTGGATCTGGAGGTGGTAAAGTTTGTTCTTGTTGAGTAATTGTTGGTTGTTTTACTTCCCCGCTGTCTTCCTTACCTCTTATTGTTTGTTTAGACTTGATTTCAGCTAATCTAGCTTCTTCATAACCCAAACGTGCAATGTCTTTTTGAGCTTTAACTTCAGCCTCAATATCTCCAGCTTCTCTAGCACTACGAAGTTTCGTTTGTGCTGCTTCTAAACTAGAGTTAATTCGATTTTCCATTTCAGACACAAATCCTGTATCTAATTTAGTTAATCGATCTTTTAAAAAAGTTTGTTCTTCTTGAACTTTTTTAGCATACGTTATAGCGGCATCTTTTTGTCTTTCCGCTTCACGCATTTTTTTCGTAAGTTTAGCAATACGTCTTTTAACGCCTTCACTATACTCATCGAGTTCTTTTTCTTTTTTTTCTTCTTCCTTTTTCTCAGGTACTGATTCTTTATCGTCCTTGCTATCTCGAACATCCAACTGCTCGTCAGATTTCTCAGATGCGTCATCGGACTTAGTAGTGTCTTCAGTAGTTTTTTCATCCTTTACCTCTATTTCTGATTTTTCTTCTTTAGTTTTTTCTTCGGGTAGATCAACTTCGGCTCCTGGACCTGAAGTATCTAAATCCACCATCGGTTCTTCTTTTACTGCTTCTTTTGCCTTTGTTTCAGATTCTTTATCTGGCATAGTTCCTCCTATGGTTGTTAAAATTCATGCAGGAGATCCTCTGGATTCCTGATGGTTGCTAAAATTTCATCGTCATTTAGCAAACGAACTTCCCCACCTTCTATTTTTATTCTTGACCCCGCATAACGTGCAAAGATTACCCAATCTCCCACCTTGCACCACGGACCTTCAGGATATCTTTCCTTATCCCTATAGGCATCGGGTCCTACCGCCAAAACATTAGCGCATTGTGCTGCAAGTTGTTGTCTCTCTAAAGTATCTTGCCCCACATAAACTCCACCCTTTGTCTTTTCCTTCATTTTAAAAGGTAAAACTAAAATACGCCAACCTGTTGGCTTTGGTAATTTTATTGATTCTTCTTTGTATTTTTCTTCCAAAGCAAATTTATGCTTTGGGCTTTCCTGTGATGTTGATAATGTTTCCTTGTTCATCCTTTTGCTCCTTAGCTTTTAGCAGGTTAGAGATTTCCTGTAACATGTACTGATAAGTACGTGCTTGTCCTAACATATACTGATATTTCTCCATATTGTCAACACCTCCACTAATCATGGTGTCACCAACTCTTTGAAGATTATCCCTTAATATTTTTTGTAATTTAGAAACAACTACTAAAGGATCCACTATTTCCATCCTTTTTTAGCTAATTTAGGTTTCTTTCTCACAAGTCCACCTTTTTTAAGTTCGCTTTGCATAGCTCCACTCATCATCATGTCATGTATTGATAGGTCTTTAATTCCTTGTTTACCTTTTAATTTAAAATAAAGTTTTTTAAAATCAGCAGAACTTCCACCTCTTCTACCTAATTCTCTATACATTTCAGTTGCTGATTTTGATCCCATTATTTTTTACCTCCTCCATTACGGAATATCTGAGTTCCCTTTATGCCAAATACGCTAGCTACGACTAAAATCCATAAATTTGTAAACCATTTTGGCAAATTCGAAAAATACTCAAAGAAGATATCTATCTTCTGCATAGCCGCAGGATCCTCTGTCCACACCGACCAGGCGAGCACAATTATGGGCAACGTTAATATCGCAAGAACGATCTCGTCCTTGTAGTCGTTTTGCCTAGCTTCTAAAAGTTTGCCTTGGTAAGATTCCTCACCACGAGCTTGTCGCTCGGCATGTAAAAGCTGTGCATCAGACATAGCAACTTTTGCCCTTTGTCTATTAGAATAAATTTTAGCTCCTGCTTGAAGAGCCATTTTTGCTAATCCAAACCAAGCCATATTATGTCCAAGTTACGTCTTTTTGTTTTCTAGCTGCACCTGTTCCTGAAACAGAGTTTTTATCTTTTTTATCTCCATTTACTTTCACCTGTTTGTTATTTCTATTAACATCGGGTGTAGCAATCACTTTTGATTTGCCTGTTGGTGCATAACCTTTGTTTGTTGTCATTAATCCTCCTTTTAGTTTTTATACTTTTACACTTTGTTAATTGTTTTTACCATAACTTTTTAGTAAAAGCCTTATTTACCTCTCGGTTTCATCCGAGCAAGTTCTTTTCGAGCCTGATTCGCCATTTCTTGTTTTTCTAAAGATGTTTCTGCTCTTAATTCAGCCAATTCTTCGTTCTGTACTATCTTTTCTTGTTGCGTACTTTGATTCATCATCGCTTTCATACGCTCTAAGTTGATACGATCTTGGCTCTCTTGAGCTTTTCTATGGTCATCCATCGCTTTTAGGTCTAATTCTCTGGCTCGAAGTCTAGCAATTGGGTCATTATCAAATTGAGAGATGATTTTCTTCTCTTCAATCATGAATTCTTCCATCATTTCAGCAATAAGTTTAGCTTTTCTAGACTCAATTTTGATCATCATCTGTTGCATTTGTTGTTGTGCTTGTGGATTCTGCATCATTTGAGGATTTTGCTGCATCATTTGCATTTGTTGTATTTGTTGTGGAAATTCTATTTCAATTTGTTCGTTTGCCATTAAAGAAATGTGTTCAAAAATATTTTTTTCCAAACTTCCTATGATCATAGGGTTATTTTTAGCCATGGTTGTCGACATAAAGTTTAAATGCGAAGTAATATGAGCTCTATGGTCTTGTCCTTTGAAAGCTTGATACGGTTTTCCTGATAAAGCATCAATATGCTCTAATGCAGGATCTTTAGGTTGAGGGGGAGGTGGTGGAGGTAAGACTTGATCAATATTTTTTACCCCTAAAGCCTGATACATGTCTCGATAAGCTTTATATAAATTATGAAGTCCTGGATTAGACTGTGCTAATTGTAATTCCGTTTGTGCAATCGAAATTCTTTGTGTTTGTGAGAAGATATTAGGATCCGCTACAGGAATGATATCGACTCTATCGTCAAAATCAGCTTGTTTAATTTGTTTTTGTCCCCCTACGACATCGTAAGGATAAACAGGGGGTAAATACGTTTTAAAAAGTTTTGCTAAAAGTTGAAACTCAACTTTTAAAGCTGCATAGAGTCTTTTATGAATAGACGACATCACTCTTGATCCTCTTTCGAGTAAAGCCACGGTTGTTCCAACCGCTGCCTGTTGATTACCATCGCCTACTTGCATATCGGCAATCGATGCAAATCGTTGTCCAGAAGACACTACAATGGTTAAAAGTTGTAATAAGGTTGCTGAAGGTTCTTTAAACGGAAGCATCATAAACGCGTCTTTCAAATTGCCTCCTGGTGCATCCACATCTCTAAATTCACCTGGTTGTAATGCTTGGGCTTCATCTCTCATTTTAATCCCACGCATTTTAAATCCTGCGGGTAGATTGGAGAGCGTACCCGCATCTAATAATTGACGAAGAGCAGACGTTGCCGTTCTGCTCAATCCACCAATCATATGTATTAGACCAAAGCCATAGAAGCCTAGTCCTGGTAGAAATTTGAAATGAACGAAGTATTGAATTTTTTTCTTATTCTCATCTGCGGGTTCGAAATTTCTTCGAATGGATAAAACTTTTCTTGTGCCTTCTTCAATCGTTACAATGTAAGGCAGCTTAATACCAGTCGGTTCTCCTGAAGGTCCTGTTTCTTCAAACCCATCTAGATCTAAATTAACATGACATTCGATAAGGGTAAAAACTTCTTCGTTCTTGCCTTTAGAAACTCCTTCTAATTCCTTTTCTTTTTTCTGAAGTTCTGATTCTTGAAAAAATCCTGGTCGTATTTCAATGTCTCTATAAAATCCTCCGACCTGTTGTTTTCTTAAATCATTTTCAGACATTCTTACGATATGCATAATGGCTTCCGTATCCTCTAATGAGGTAGCGGAGTACGGAACCACTAAGTCGTCAGCGGGTACAAACTTAGATACAGCTCGTCCCAACAAATCGTCATAATAAACTTTTTTAAATGCGGAACCTGATAACGGTAGGTAAAATAACATTTGATCAAATTCTGGGTCATATTCTTTCATGACATTCATAATCTGATAGTTCATAAAATCTTTAACTCGATTCGCTTGATCTTCTTTATTCCGATCAGGCATTCCTAAAATCTGTGTACGAACAGGTCCTTCGCTAGGTAAAAGTTCTTTGTAAGCTTGCGCTTGAAATTGAGTAACCGCTTCTGCCATGACAGGATGCGTGGTCCCTGATGCGCCTCTAAAGGGTTCGGTTCGTGTTTCGTATTTAAATCCTAAAAGATCTAATCCTGATGTATAAGATTGTTCCCAATCTCGTCTCGATGTTTTGTAGTCTTGATAATTCGTATAAAGTAAATTGCCTAAAGGATCGAGAACATCGTCGGGTAGGAGTTCAGCCAAGTTGTCAAAATGATTTTCTGTTTGTTCTTGATTCACGGACCTTGGATCAAAATTAATTTCTGCACCGCCATCTTCTGTTGGGGTAACTTCTACACCTTCTGGGGCTTGTTCTGCTGTTTCTTGAATATCGACTTGAGATTCTTCGGGTCCTGCAATTTCTATCTTCTGCTTCACGTTCGGAAGCGACTTGTCAATTTCTGCCATTATTTCTCCAATGTCCTATCCATATAAGATTTCCTATTCGTTTTCAAGTGTATCTCCAAAATCAAATAAAGATTTAGAAGTCGCATCCATTCTTTTGATAATTCCTGGTTTTCCTAATTCTGCTGCATTCTTGTATTCTTCATTATTCAAGAACTCTTCAGATGCTTCCTTATATTTACCTTGATTAATTAATTCAATCGTTTTTGGACTTCCTGATAAAGATCCTCTAAACCAAGAGCTCACAATATTCTTTTTTAAATCAATCGGCATGGTTTCAAAATTTTTAAATCGTTTCTTAATTTCAGGTAAACGGTCGTTAATATCATCTCTTAATAAACTTAAAGCCGCTCCTTCGGTCATCACATCATCGGGTTTTACATCCGAGCCATAATGCCCATAACCAATCGTATAGTGTTCTTCACTTTCTACAGGTTTATAAGCTTTATTACTAAAGCCTTCCCATTCTTTTAAATAGTTAGAATAGACATCTAAGTCCATTTCGTTTTTATCAAATTCATCATAACTAATTGCTTTGTCTATGTTATTATTTGCCATAATTAAAATGATTATGAATATTATTTTTTTGAGCATTAATAATATTCGTATTTTTTCTTGGGTGCAGGTTCATCCTCAAAGTCCATATCTAATTTAATAAACCCTCCTTGTCTAAAGCGCATCAGCGCCTGCGTGGTGCTATCCACGTAATCATCATTAGACCCGAAAGGAAACGAAGCGCACTCTTCGATAACATCGTCAGCGAACTCTTCGTTTGAGGGGTAATGTACCTTTTTATCATGGAAAATGGAAGAGCAAATATGCACTCTTGAATGCTTGTCGGTATTCTTTCCAGGAATAAAGGCTTGGACAGGAATGTTCGTGGTTCGTAATTCGTCGATCAAGGGCTGCCCTGTGGCTTTCGCTTCAATGATGCAAATGTTCGGTCGCCACTTTTCATAAAGATCATGCGCCACCGATTTTAGTTCAGGAAAATCCCATCTGCCTTTTTCAGCAGCGATCAACATAATGTGAGGATTTTTAGGATCTTCGGTTGGATAGAAAATACCCCACGTGGTGATGGCTGAATAATCCGCTGTTTCTCGTTTCGAGTAAGCCGTGTCGTAACTTTGAATAATGAAATGAAAGGTTGGAGAAATTTTCTCCTCATACTTCTGCCACCATTCTCGTTTAATAATCGCTCCTTCTTCTGCTACAGGATTCTGCATCCATTGAGCTGACCATTTAGAAACATCTAACGATGCCTTTTGTTTTTCTAATTCTTCTAATCCCCAAAATTCGGGCCAGACAGGTTTACCTGATGGCATGATCGCTGGAAATTCGACCATGTCCCATTTATCTCCTTTAGACGATTCCATCTGTGCTTTTAAAAGCTGCGCCGTTAAATCTTTCTTTGACCACCGTGTCATTACTAAAACAATCTTACCGCCTGGTTGAAGACGTTGTCGTGGTCCTGCTTGATACCATTCATAGGCTTTATCGTAGGCTTTCCCTTCCTTGGACTGCGCATCTTGTTCCGAGTGGGGGTCATCAATAATCAAGAGATCCGCACCACGGCCCGTGACTGCTCCTTCAACACCCACGGCAAAATATTCACCGCCTTGGTTTGTTTCCCAACGACCCGCAGCTTTTGAATCCTGCTGCAGGGATATATCAAAGAGATCTTTGTATTCTTCACTATCAATTAAATTTTTAGTCTTACGACCGAATCTTACAGCAAGTTCTGCGGTGTGAGTAGCTTGAATGATTTTAAGTTTAGGATAATTACCCATCATCCACGCAGGTAATAAATAAGATGCAAATTCAGACTTCGTATGCCTAGGTGGCATATTCACGATTAAACGATTGATTTTTCCAGAAGCTAAATTATTAAATTTTTCTGCAATGATTTTATGATGGTAACCTTCAATGAATTCTGGCCATATATGTTTTACAAACGATAGAAAATCAGATTTGATATGAGACTCCTTTTTCTTTCGGAAGCTCTTAATTGCATTGATTTTCCATTTTTTACGAACGTCTGGAGGAAGTTTATTAATTTTTTCTAAATCTATATGCATATGTTTAATATGGTACCAAAATGGTTTTAGCCCATTTGACTATAAAAATCTAGCAATAAAGGGGTATACTTAAGGAACCCTATTTTTTAAAGGGGTATTGACCTTTGTCGATCATTCAATTTTGAGGATCGATGTGGTACCTCTATTCTCTCTCTCCCGTACGGGTGGGTCCCGCCCACATGCACTTCTCACTTCTCTCTCTCCCGTAAGGGTGGGTCCCGCCCACATGCACTCCTCACGTGTGTGACATTGCTGCAACACACACGTAAAAAGTGAACTCGGAGTTAACTATTTACTTGACACTGTATGTCGTGCCAAATTCTTGATTCGGAACATATCCGTTATGGTATATCCCTTCTCAAAGAATGGAATTATAAACTTCTTATAGTCTTTTAGTTCCTTCTTCTCTTTTTTAGTTGCTTTCTTTTTTTTCATTATGCTACCTTCTTTATTAAGTCATTCTCCATTGTAACTTTAGCAAAAAACTTTCTACTAACATCACAACCAACAAACGTTCCATTACTTTTATACTCTGAACCGAATATGCTAGTTTCAGAATAGTCCAATTCTTTACCAACATTTTGTTTCAGATCTTTTTTTGTCTTATAGTGTAAGTGCATCATTTTTATTTCTCCTTTATTTTGTAATTGTGCCACACAATTGTGGCGCAATTATGTCGAGCTCTATATCTTAATATCTACAAGAAAGTAATATTTTCCGTTATGTTTGTTTATACTTTCTTCAATAGTTTTATATTTATTAACCATATATTTACTGCAAATCCAACAAAGCGACAATTTAAGTAAATCTTTATTGCACATTGCTTTTAAATAATTAACTAAAGCTTTGTGATTATTTAAAACTTTTGTAGGCAACTTTTGCAAAGTAAACATCTCTTGTTTATTATTATCATATGTTGCAATGACATCTAATTTAACATTGTGTGAAAACATTTTTCCTCCTTTCATTTTGTAATTGTGCCATAAAATTATGGCACAATTATGTCGAGCTCTATCGGTCTCTACTAATTTCGCTTAATGCTTTTGTTTTATTTTTAGCAAAAAATAACATATGCCATACTGCAACATCGTACGGCTTTTCTGCTGTTTTACAAAAGTTAAACGATAGATCTTCTTCCTTATACATTTTTCTTGTTCTTACATTTTTCATAAGAACAAATGTTTCGTGGCATAGATCTCCAATAGGATTACCATTAAAAATGATTTCATTTTCATCCTTTGTTTCATCTACAACAATGCCTTTGCAAACATCTTTAATGTAGTTATATTCATCTTTTACTAATTTCCATTCTTTATCTGTAAAAGATTTTGTTTGATGCCAATAGTTAGTGTATCCCATTTTTATTCTCCTCAAAAATGTTATTATATATTTTTTCTAACTCTTCTTTCTTTTCTTTTTTTAATTTATCTGAAATTTCTTTTAAGAACTTTTCAGATTTTCTTACATATTCTTTTGATAAATCTTCACGATTACATATGAAATAATTTAACAAGTTATTATGTTTACTTCTTATTTTCATTTTTATTCCTTTCATTAGTATAGGATATTATATTAATAATGTGGCAAGATTAAGGCAACCAGGAACATTTATTTTTTTATATATGGGTGGGTCCCGCCCACATGCACTCCTCACGATCCGAGCTCCAGGGCGCGCGCAGCGCGCTTGGGTGGGTCCCGCCCACAAGCTCTACTCTCCACCACCATCCCCAGCCACCTGCCAAGTATATCCTATAAATTCCCATAAGTCAATAGTTAAGAAAAATATATTTTTATATCCTGGTCACAGTGCTGCCATAATGATTTAATAGACTCGAATCATGAAAGGAGGAAAAAATGATTTTTAGCTTAAATGGTGGTTCTAAGTTTGAACATTTAAAAGACTTTATGGATAAGATGGCAAGCTTAGGATTTAAAAGAAGTGGCATAAACAAAAATCCAGCTCATAGAATAGAGCTGCAAAACTTGCCAACGTTCTCAGGATTAGCTGGTCCTATGTATGATGGACCAAATAAAATAAGATATGAGACTTGGGAAACATACGAAGCAATGAGTAGATAGAAAGGAAAAAATGAAAACATTTCATAAAATATCAAATGTAAATGATTATAATAATTATATTTCATTAAATTATTCAAATCAAATTCAATTATATTTTGATAAAAAATATGGTTATGTTTTTTATGGTTATAATTGTTTTAATAATAAGAGAGATTTTGCTTATTGGTTTAAAACAAAAAAACAAGCTATTAAAAAATTAGAAAAATACAAATAAAGAAAACAGAGTTCCTCCAGGAGCTCGGACCTTTCAGATCCGAGCTCCACCTTCCCAAAATAAATAATCAGGCCACAGGCACCGAAGCAGCAAGGCCACAGGCACGAAAAAAAATAAAAAAATACGGGTGGGACCCGCCCACAAGCACTTACCATGGTCCATGAATCTTGGGGTGGGACCCGCCCACAAGCTCTATTCTTATTTTTTACGGGTGGGACCCGCCCGCAAGCTCTTCTCTCCTAAAGATCCAAGTGCCAGGCCACAGGCATCAAGGCCCACGGCTAGGGGGTGGGACCCGCCCACAAGCTCTTTTCTAAGTTCAAGGATCATGGCTCCTGGAAAAAGTTTTACGGAGCTCGGCGCTTGGGCGCTAGCCAGTATAAATGTATTCTTTGGATGCCTGATATGGAAGGCAATTTGATGGGGGCTGAAGCGAATTTTATTAGCATATATTATCTTAAGTTCAATAGTGAAAAAGATATTATTTTTATTATATCCCAACAAATCTGGTAAGCCTAAAGATGCAGAAGATTCAAGTCTTGTCCACTTAATTTGTGGTGTAGCTTTCTTCAAATTGTGCCACAATTTGGTTTCTGCTCTCATCTAATTTTTATGCTAATGGTGTTGTTATAGTTTTAGCTTTGGTTTGCCCATTCTCCAGGACTCACCAGTAGAAAGTTCCAATACAATCCTGTGACTTTGTCTAGACCCAATTATATTATTTTGCATAAGATAAATACTTTTTATGTCAAAAAATCCATCGGGAGATCTAAACTCACCACGAGGCAGTTTAACTTGGACTCTAGCATCTTGGCAAACAGGCGATGCTAAAAATTTATCAAGCTGCTTTCCAAACTCTTTTCCACTTATCATATAACTCCTTCTTCTCTTAATTTTTTTATAGAATTATTCTTGTCTTCAACCTGGCTCGACAATTTTCTATTATCTGCTTTAGTTTCATTGAGCTCTTGTTCGAGCCTTTTATTCTCATTAACTAACCATTTATAATCATGATTTTTAAGCCACTCCATATTCTTAAGTTTGGCTTTTAATTCGTCAATTTGACGAGTTAGATCTAAAGAACCTCTTTCGTCTTCCATAAGTTGCATTTTAAGATAACATCTGCTAAAAGTCAAATATGGGTTTACCAAAACGATTAACAGAGAAACAAAAGAAATTCGCAGAACTTGTTGTCTATAATGAAGGCAGAAAGACGGGAAGAGATTGTGCTTTAGAAGCTGGATATGCTGAAAAAAGTGCAATGGTTGAAGCAAGTCGTTTACAAAATCCTAAAAAATTCCCACTTGTAGCAATGTACATCGGTGAACTTCGACAAGAAATTCAGAAAAAATATGCAGTAGATTATCAAAGACATATCTCGGAACTTGCAAAACTTCGTGACGATGCAGCCAAAAAGGGTGCTTGGAGTGCAGCCATTAACGCAGAACATATGAGAGGTAAGGCAGGGGGGCTTTACATTGAACAGAAAATTATAAGAACAGGAAAGTTAGAAGACTTGTCTGAAGAACAACTTGATGCCGAACTTAAAAGAGTTATAGATGACTACTCCCCCATTTTAGAGGGAGTAGAAGTTAAAGAACTTAGAGAGAAGGTAAAACAAAAAACCAAAGATACAAGACTGAAATTAATCCAACAAAAAGATAAAATTTAAAATCTTCCCAATCTCTCATACTACCCTTTCTTTACGACATAGTCGTAAAACATTGGAATTTCATAGTCGTAATTCATTTCTGAATTTGGATATTTCTTATCCCAAACGTCTATTTTATTATAAGCAGACAATAAATCCTTATCAACATTCTTGTCTTGAATATAATTTTTTAAGATTTGAACAACTTCAAAACACTCTTCGGTTGTCATTACTATTTTATGTTTACTCATCTTTTTCTCCTTTCTATTTCATATATTGTGCATAAATCTTAAATGCCTTGTCTTGTGGCATAAAGTTTAAAGCATCTCTATTAGGATATTTAGACTTAAAATACTTTAAATGCCCATCTGTTAGTACTTTGCACTTTTTAAAAGTAGTTTGTCTTAACCCTTTATTCTCAACAAAAAGTATTTTTGATTTCAAATCTCTTTTAAAATCTTTTTTCAAATACTTATCTGTAAGATATTTATTCATTTCTTCACCACACCATATTTCAAGGTCAGTATGGTACTCATCATTGTCGATTTTCCATTTAGGTAGATTATTTTTACACCAAGCATTAACTCTATCTACATCTTGTTGTGTAAATGGTTTAATTGCCCATTCTGAATTACTACCACCATGACCTTCATTACTAACAGAAATCATGGCTTTACCATCAACATAAACTACTGCATTATAACAATGAGTTTCTTCACTCATCCACTTGCAATACTTTATTTTTTTTAGTTCTAGTTTCATTGTTTTTTACCTTTCTGTGTTTCTTCTTTTTTAATTTCATCTATTAATCCAACAAGTTTTAAAATGTTTGTTGCATTAGCTTTTGATTTAAAAAGAAGTTTTGCTTTTTCTATTTTTATTTTAGTCATATTATTTTCTTTCATTAGTATGGGATTATAAAGGAACAATAAGGCAGAAATAAGGCAGGATTAATTAATTTTTTTCATCTTCTTAATACAAGACATAGGGATAACGGTTCTTTCCCCAAAAACCATGCCATCATCATCTTTGTCATAACTTGCAAAAAGTTTAATAACTCGTTTATTTTTTTCATACAACCAACCCTCACTTATGGGGGTGGCTAATTTCATATCATCAAATTGTGCTTCTGTAGCCCAACCTGAATCCGACGCAATATCAAACCATTCAATCCGATACTTTGAATACGGGATGTGATTTTCTCTTGGACTTACTATTCTCTTTTTTCTTCTTTTTGTTTTCTTTGCCATAATAATACTCAGGATTGTGTACACTATTAAATACATCAAAAAAGCTCATATTGATATCTCTATAGTAATTTTTTAAGCAGTACTCTCTATAGTGATTTTTCAAAGGAAATTTTTTTTTCTTCATAAAAAGTGCAGTAAAGCCCCTGTCATTATTTGTCAAATGATAAAAAATCACCTCTAAATCCATTACGAAATCACCTCTAAAAGCTTAAATAAGTAAGCAATACCAACGAAATCACCAAATCACCAAAATCACCTCATTCTAAAATAAAAAATTTTTTATTTTTACCTTTGGAGCTCACTATAGGGTGATTCGGGTGATTCTCTAGGCTTTAAGCCATTTCCTGGGGTGATTTTGGGGTGATCTGAGGTGATTTTGGTGATTTTCCTTATTTTACGCCATTTTTTAACTATTTTGGCACAAACCTCTCAAAAAAACACATATAAGGGTGGATGAGAAAAATTAGAATAAAAAGCCCATATATTAGTATGAGAGTAATTAATTTGGTAAAATTAGAAGTTTGTGTCCTAATATATAGTATGAAAGATACTTTGCACGATTTTGAAAATAAACCCCATATACTAATATGGGCACTAAAATCGAATATCATAGAAAGGAGGTGTTGTAATGAAAGCTAGAAATAAATGTTTGAGATGTAAGAAAAAATTTAAAAGAAAATCTGAAAGAAAGTCTCTTCAGAAAAAACCTTACGATGGAAATATGATTTGCTACCGAGTGAAAAAAAATCCTGTTGTAGATTATACTTATCTGCCACCAGCGAACGCAACGGCAGAAGAAAGAGGAAAAATGAGTCTAGAACAACGTGAAGGTAAAACTTATTATAAGTCAAATGAATTTACTTATGATTATATTCTTTGGGATGGTCAAAGTTACGAAAGTGTTGGTGGTTTTTTCTGCACGAAAGATTGTGCGTCACGTTTCGCAATTAAGGTAGCACCAAAGTTTGCTTAAATTGGTATTCCGTGGTCCTTGATCCGTACGCCTTGAAGTTCGTCAGGTTTACCTAGGGGATAGGTTGGCTCAATAACAAACTCTTCGCCTGTCTCATGATTGATGCAGCCGAAAGCCAGCCAATCCCATTTAAAGTTACCATGGTTCACGAAATCCCAAGTCACGTCATACGTTCCATTATCCCTAGTTTGTAGGGTTAGTTCTTGTTTACACGCTTCCATCGACTCAAAGGATTGTTTGAGCTCGAACGTCTGCTGCGTGGCAATCGGATCCTGTCCAATTAAGTAAGCGAGTATTAGTATTTTAAACATGTTTTATTTTTCCTTTCTCTAAGATTTTAACAGTGGGTCGTTTCTTTTTATTTAGATAACTGATCCAGCCGCTAAATTTATTATTTTTTAGTAATAAGCTTTTTAACATCTTCTTCCAGCTCATCGCTTGGACCGTTTCTGCTTTCCCCTCGCTATCGGTGACGGTGTAAGTGTATCTCATTTTTTATCTATCTTAAAAGTTTCTTCAATTTTTTCAATATCTACAAAAGGTATCATGGTAATTCGGTCCTGTCTTCCTTCTCGTTGATAAACAAGATAAGGACCCTTGCCTTCCTCATACCCTTTATCTTTAAGTTTTTCAAAAACAAACGTTTTTAAATTTTCTCGCTTGACCACAAGCCAACAATCCTGTCGTTCGAAAACAATGTAATCCGCCTGTCCTTTAAGCCAACCAGGTTTTCCCCTGACATTCGTTCCTTCCACCCAAGCACATTCATCTTGAACGGATTGATCATATCGATTTTTCTTTTTCATTCCTTTCACATCGAACTTAAGATCCACGTCGCATAGTTTTCCTCGCACATCCCAATGTTCCTGGAAGTCTTGCTGCGAAGTTGCCCAAACAGGGTCCGTTAAATGTTTAGCAAAAGCCTCCTCCACAATTCGAGCTCTGCGTCTAAAGTCTTCGTAAGTCATTGTTTTTACTCCTTTTTAATCGACAATGGGGTCGTATTTTAATTTTGCCATTTGTTTTAATCTCGTCCTGGGTTCATCCTTTTCTTTTTGTTTCCTTTCCTTCTTATTAGCTAGAGATTGCTTATACGAGGCTTTCAGTTCTTCCTGTTCCTTTTGTCCAAAAATTTCGTTCCAATTTTCTTTATACAATTCAGAAGACGGTCTGGATTTTCCATCCCATTTCCTACCTTTTTCTTTTTGCGTGTTATTTTTTGTCTGCTGCATTTATAAGTGCTCTTCCTATTGTTTCCGCGATTTGCGGGACGATAGCATTTCCCAATCCTTTAAGTCGGTGTACCCTGCCTTGTACCCCATGAGCCACTCGACCCACGTCGGGTTCAATGCTCCACCAACTTTGGCGTTCAGATCCAATCCCCTTGGTTTGCCGTGAGACTTCCTCCTGTATTGGCTCGGTCCTCCATTGTTTTTGCTGTCGTTCACCGTCATTGTCGGCCACATCTTCACTGCTAGTGTTAGAGGTGTTCCTCCCTGTTTGTATTTCTTGGTTCTCTCCGTTGCCGAGTCTTGTGTTGGTGTCGGCCACATCTTTTGTTTCTCTTCCGCTATCACTGTTTCCTCCAACATAAGTCGTCTTGGATGTTTGTAGCCTGTCGGTGAGTATCTCATCTCCCCTGTTTTTAAATAGTGATCTATCTTCTTCAGATCTCTTGGTTCTTTCGCATTCGGTGTCGGCCACATCTTTTGTTTCTCCTCGAATAGAACTGCGTCTGATAGTTTCGCTCCGAAGGTATTCTCTGGTTTGTTCTTCTTCCTTAGAATGTATCCTCCCTTCGTTGTCTTCTCCACTCGATTCGATTGTTCTCCCCCCTCTACGCAACCCACTGTCGGTGTCGGCCACATCTGCAGGTATTCCGCTACGTCGTTCAGACTCGCTCCGTATTTCACTTTCGATTCTTTTCGGATCTTGCTCCAGCCCGTGGAAGTCTCCACTACTCTCTTCCCTTCTGCTCCTCTGTAATCTCTCTCCTTCGGTGTTGGCCACATCTTCATCGTTTCTGGATCCACTTGTTCCCTCAAATTCGCTGGTCTTGATCTGCCCTTTCTCGTTGTCGTCGCTTGACGCAGCAGAGCTTCCTTCGATCGTTGAGGTAGGTGATCCATTGTGTTCGGAGTTGACCATAGATTCTTCTCGGATGGCAATGATCCAGACTCTTTCTCTCCTGTGGGGAGCACCGACGCCTGCAGCTGGAATAATAAACGGTTGAACTTCGTATCCTTCGCTTTCCAAGTCAGTGCACACATTCTCGAAGACCACGCCGTCTTGGATGTTAATAATTCCTCGCACATTCTCGCCAATAACGAACCTCGGTTTGAATGCTTGGATAATGCGAAACATCTCTGGCCAGAGATGTCTGTCGTCACTCGTTCCTTTTTGTTTACCTGCGACCGAGAACGGTTGGCAGGGGAAACCGCCTGTGATGACATCGGGAAATTCAATTCCATCTGCTTGGAATCCTTCTTTCGTGATTTTTTTGACATCGTCATATATTTTAACTCCTTTCCAATGTTTTTGCAGTAACAATTTGCAGTATTTGTCTATCTCGCAAAAAGCTACCGTTTCATAGTATCCTGTTCGTTCTAATCCAACACTAAACCCACCGATACCACTAAACAGATCTAGGATTTTTAATTTGTTCATAATATTGATCCACTCGTTTTAAAAATTCATGTTGATACTTAACAAATTCTTTTCCTTTAATAACAAAACATTGAAATTCTTGAGCTGGAGTACACATTAAAACAACCCCTTGGTTTATTTTAGTTTTATGTATGTAATTGTGAGCCATTCCATAAGCTCCCAACTGAATACAATAATCCTCGATCCATTCCCTTCTTTTTGGCTTGTTCGATTGCTTAAAGTCTATTATACTTTCGTGCGAATTATAAATTCCCACCACATCGGTCGCTCCAGCATATAAATTAGGGTAGTATAGGGTCACTTCTGATCCCCAAACCTCTGTAAGCTGCTCCTTTAAGCCCTCGTCAATGATTTTTTGAGCCATGATCCGTGAGACTTGACCCGTCTCGGTCATATCAAGATACCCTTTCCCCTCAATATACTTCTCTAAATGAGTATGCATTGCCGTTCCTCTTGTGGCAGCGCTATCTCTTATATCATCAGCCTTCTTAGCTCCAACCCGTTCTCTCCATTCTGCAAGTTTACGTTTCTTTTCCTCAGGCATCGTAGCTTGAAGAATTGTAGTAACACTTGGTAACTTTTGTTTACCAATGTCGTAGTGTCTAAGTCCATCGGTTGAACTTCGGCTGCAAGGAGGATATTTAAATTTTCTATTTAGTTTCATACTTCATTCCCAAATACATCCCAACCAGGAGTTTTCTGTCGAGCAAAGAGTTCTATTCTAGGTAAATCTCCCATCAGTTCTACAATTCTATCTCTTACACAATCAGGTTTTCTTGAGTGTTCTCTTTGTACATCTAATACAGCTTGATAAACCCCCTTATTAATTCTTTTAGGTTTTCCTTTAGTAGCTAATAAACAGAGCTCTGCATTTGACCGAGTCCAATAACCTAAACCACAAACAGGATTACCATTTTTATATGTTTTTAACCATGTAAAGCCACATGTTTTATATTGAAAACCCCAAGATTTAATAGTCTCAATACCCTCTATTAAATTTGGCATAGTAACCCAAATAAATAATACACAATCTTTATCGGTTATATCTTGAATAGGTAAATTTTTAATATCCTCTATATCCATTGTTTGATAGTGAGCAGAAGCTGATTTATGACCTCCTTTAGCTGTCCATACTTTGTACGACCAAGGCGGATCTGCATAGATAATATTATATTTTTTGTTAGGTAACTTCATAATTTTGTAGGGTGGTTGCTATACCAGCAGTGATGATTGCTGCATCTCGAAGGATGCATAAGGTTAAAAGGTGCTAGCATAGCTTTAACCAGAGACCACCCAGGGTTCCCTGTCAATGTTCCTCGTAACCTAACTCTAAATTTCATATTAACGTTTCCTCTATTCTTTTCTCAGCAAATTCAAAATAATCTTTATCAATATCCATTCCTATAAAATCTAAATTCATTTTTTTAGCCACTATTCCAGTTGTTCCTGTTCCCATAAAGGGATCTAACAGAGTTCCATGCTTTAAACCCGATACTTTGATACATTTTTCTACTAATTTTTCAGGAAATATAGCAGGGTGTTTTTTATCTCCTGTTATTTCTTTTGTTATTTCTTTTGTAGCTTTACTTTTATAAGTGATGTGCCAACAAGTTGTAGTAGGTCGCCAATTTTTACCCGTACGTTTTTCATTTCTAGCTGCATTATTATATTCTGTATTATAAGGCACACCGCTAGCTTTTAAATCTATTTCCGTATTACCTTCTTTAGTAAAGTGAAACAAATGTTCCCAACCATTTTGTAAGTATCTTTTACTTGATGTCGGTGTAGAATAACCTCTTACATAACCATCAATTTCAATAGCTTTGCACCAAATAATATTATTTTGTAGTTGCCAATTAATCTTTTCTGCAATTTTACAGGCTGTAAATGGATTATCTTTACTTGAACTTAAATTAATAAAAAAATGACCATTATCTTTTAAACATTTACAACACTTGTTAAAAATATTAGATAACCAATCTATATAATCAATTCTTTTATCTTTATAATTGTTATAGTTCATATTTATATTATATGGAGGAGAAGTAATAATTATATCAATACTATTTCTAGGAATAGTAGGTAGCACTTTTAAACAATCGTCATTAATGAGTTTCATATTAAATCCATCCTAATCCTTTCATCAATAAATATAACACGATGAAAACAAACATTGCCACAATCATAATTTCGTCAGGTAAATTTTTCAATTTGCTCTCTTATTGGGTTCATAGGGTTTAACTTCTGTTTCCATAACTGTTTCAATCATTTTTCTATACTCCTCATCGGTAAGATGCGTTTTATAAAGACGCATTGCGATTGCCATATAAGTAGCTGCTACCATTTGAATGGGGTATTGTTTTTCATAAATCACAGCATCTCTAAAAATGTTATTATATATTTTTTCTAACTCTTCTTTTTCTTTTTTATCAGACATCGGTAGATCCTTTATAATTTACAAATATTTCTGACATTTCTGCATTTAGATTATCATTTTCTTCAATTTTTTTCTGTCTTGCTTTTTTAATTTCTCCCCAATTTTCTTTATTTTTCACATAATATTCATGATATTTTGCTTTAACTTCAGGTTGAGCACGATATTTTCTCATATAATCTTGTGTCCATTTTTTTCCATGTTCAGTTTTACGCCAATGTTCACGTGCCTTTTTTCTACTTTCATAATATTTATGCATCAATATCTCTTAAAAATTAATCTCCATGCCCATGAACGAAGAATAGAAACACACATAAAAATAACGGCAATGTGAAAGCTTTCCCAAACGGTTGGGTGCATTCCAAAGAACGGAAAAACAAACAGCTGCAGTGCAGTTGCTAAAATTAGACCTGAACCTACATCAATGAAACTTTCAATCAGTTGTCTCATCAAAAACCATAATTTAATTTAATTTCAAAATCTTCTTTATCTTCTTTTCCATCATCTGTTGTTCCATACTCTTTGACAACCTCACGACCTGTTTCTGTTTCTTTCGTATTTTCTGTCCCCCAATTTTTAACGTGATAATCATACGTTTTACCAACGTCATCACCATCTTTGTTAATTTCAAGGGTAGCACCACCAAGATATACTTTCTTATCAATTAAATCGCTTTTATCTTTTGCTAAAACTTTATACTTAACTGTAAAGATTACATCTTCTTGCACTTCAAACTCTTTTAAACCTACATCTTTTTCGTCAGTATCTGGTTTTTCCTCGAAGTTAAATTTACTTGTCCAATCATCCCAACCCATATTATTTTACCTCCTTTTGATAATCTAGTGGTCTAATGCTAGTTTCTTCGTCTTCACCATCTGATACCTCTTCTTTAACTAAGGAACAATCAAAACGAGAGCTTCGATTTTGATTTTCTGCAATATAAATTGCATCCTCTTTAGTTACATTTCGGATTAAGTAAGTATCTTCGTGTTTTTTCATACAACTTAATGTCACTGACCAATCTTTTTTTTCTTCTGTCATTTTTTCTCCTTTATATTGTTTTTTTGTTTTAGATTGGCTGCTCAGAATTGCATTATACTCATTGAAGTAGGGATTCAAATCATTGCAAGGAATCCCTCTTTTTTTACTCCAACGATTAATGGCACTAATTCTTCTGTTCTGCCAACTTGTTATTTTTTCTTTCATATATATTTATTAGACGATAAAATTATGTCTTAATTATGACTTTTTATCGGTATTATTTGCCTTATTTTCCTCTTTCTTTTTAAGGTTTATTAACATCGCTATTAATGTGGCTACTTCTCCATAAGGTCTTTTCCACATATAAGATAACAATTGTTTTCTTTGTTCTTCACTTAATGTAAGCATTTATTTTCTCCTTCCTTTTTTGCTTTTTCTTTTTTTCTTAACTTTTCTTGTTCTTTTAGTTTTATTTAAAGATACAAAACCATAAACTGAAGTAAGTACAAACGATCCGACAGCCAATGCTAAGAAAAATGATAGATAGCAAAGTGTAAATGCTATCGTCTGTTGTTTTTCTACTTTGCTCTCATCCTTTTCTATTACTTTAGGTTCTTCTATTGAGGAAACTAACACTTCCTCTTTAACTTCTGTTACGGCAGCTTTCTCTCCTGTTAAGTTGCCAGAATAATATTTTTTATTGTAAAGTTTAATTCCTTTGCTCAATTCAATGGTATTTTTAGCTGTTTCATAAACATGAGTTTTAATATCTTTATCTGTTACAACCGTAGTCATTAGATCCAAACCATTGTATGCTTTAACATAAACATCATTACTTGCTATAAAACCCGTAGAACTTGATAACATAGCAACAGGGCCACCACATCCCGTTGCGAGAGTAGATATTATAATTAAGGAACCTATTTGTTTTTTCATAATAAACCTGTCTTCCTTGCTTCGTCTAACTCTATATCATTTTCCGTCTTAGGTACACAAAAAGGACAAGGTTGAGTAATCCAAATTTTTCGTTTTTCCGAAGTATCTTCCCAAATCTGTCTTATATTTATATAGTCATTTCCTGTACATAATTCACATATTTTACTCATATTATTCTCCATCCTTTATCTTTCAGTATTTTACTTTGTATTTTTTCTCTTACATATGCAGGATCTCTTCCTGCAAATTCGCAAATATCTCTAAAATCCCTACTATTACCCAAAAGCCAACTTCGAGCTGAATCTTTCGAAATTTTATCAGCAGTTTTAAAAGCATCATGAACAGCTTGAGTTAGAACAGCGACAAAAAGTTTTTGCTCAGGTTCCATTTTTAGTTTGTTTTCTCCTACGGAATTTATGAAATAATTTTGAAAACTATTATTTGATCTTCCCATTTGCTTCTGCTGCTTTCTTTATCTTTCTAATTTTATCTTTTGCCAAGAACTCAATTGTTTTTGACAATGACAAAGGAACATCAAAAATTTCTTTACTTAATGTTTGAATGTCCTTATAGGTTTCCTTAGATAAGGAAACGTTTTTATATCTAGTTATGTCTGTCATTAATTCTCCTTATATATTTTATGGGATATTATAATGATTTATTAAAAAATGTCAATGACAAAATTTATTTTAATTTTACAAATTTGTAGTGCTCTTAGTGGACCTTGTTTACCCCCTCTTACTGATCCAGAAATTTACAATAGTTGGCTAGAATGTGGCAATGCAGGTTTAACAACTAGCTTGAATGTTGTTAATAGTTTAGAACCTAAGGATATTGAGAAAAATAGAATATATATTCAATTTACTTGTAGAGAAGTAGAAGCTCCTGATATTTGACAATGTGGCAGAATTGTGGTACCCAAAATTTCTTACCTACTATTATCCCTCTATTCTAATTTTAATTTCCCTCGGAGTAGAGGGTTTATTAAAGAACACGCTTTTTTCCACGCCCCTGACCTTTATAAGATTTTCGTCTGCTGCCCTTGTTAGGTCTTTTTGCGTGACGACCAGGTCTTTTTCTTGGTTTCTTTTTCTTGTAATTAGAAACCCCAAATAAAGGTTTCTTTTTACGAGCCATTTTTTAAATTTGGTTTAGGGGAAAAATTACTTGATCCTATAGGAAGGTAACTAATTACTCCATTTACTTTTTGCTCTAAATTTTCACCACAATTAATACAACGATATTTATCTGTAACTATAGAAATCATAATTGTTTCTTGATTACAGCTTGGGCACATTCCTGTGACAACTTCTGTTGTTAAATGCATTTTACTAAACATTATTGTGTTGATAATGGATTGCTTGTGTTCACCTTGATCTCTTCTAGTTGAATTTGTAAGAGCTCAATCTCTTTGGCATTAATTGCCGAAGATTTATTATTATCAGCAATTTTTTGACCATTATCAGTAATTTTTTTATCTAAAGGTGCCAAATTTACTTTTTCTTGTTTAACATTAGACAAAGCATCTAATTTAGTTGTAATTTCCCCGTACTTTACAAAACCACCACCGATAGCTACAATCGCAGCTATTAATGCAGCGATACCTGCTAATTGGTCTTTCAATTTAAATTTTCCCATTTTTTAATAACTCCAGTTCTTTTAACAATCTCTGTTTTTTGAGATTAATTTTATGTAAGGCATTTGCCTTAATCGCTACTTTATCATTTTTAATATAGCTTGCAAGGCTTACATTATCGTAAATTTGTCTGTTATCGAATATATTTAATTGGTCTAAATAAATATCTTTTGGTGTATAAAATACTGCATTTTCATATAAAGCAAGAGAAGCCTGCTCACTAGTCATTGCTTCTAGTTTTATAATGTTTTTGATCTGGAGGTTTTTCGAAATGTCTTTGATTTCAGAGTCAACCTTATCCATTACTCTGTCAATATTTTTAACGAGAGCCTTTTTCTGTTGTATCTTTTTTTGTTCGGAATTATTTGCTGACGCAACCTCTGTAGTGCTTTCGCTATTGGATTCCTCCTCAGCACTTTCTTTTTCTTCCGTTTCTTTTTTTTCGGCAACCTTAGATTCTTCTTTTACTTTTTCTTCTTTTTCTTCTTTAATTTCTTCTTTTTCTTCGATTGCTTTTTCTTCTTTTTTTTCATGTGTATTTTGTACCATTTTCATAGGGCCTTTTGCAACTGTTTCTTCTTCCTCGATAACTTCTTCCTGGGCTGATTCCATAATAGGGGACTCTTCGATAATTTCTTCTTCCTCTTGTACCATTTCCTCTTCTTGAGAAACCATTGGTAAGAAAGATGCTGTGATCTCCTCTGTCTCTTCATAAATTTCCTCCTCTTGTGTAACTGCCGAGAAGAAAGATGTTGTCATTGGTGTTTCCTCTATAATAGACTCTTCTTCCATAACAATTTCTTCTTCCATAACAATTTCTTCTTCGATAATTTCTTCTTCTTCAAAAACCATTAACATTGGAGTAAAAGAAAAAGTTTCTTGAATCTCTTCCATTTCTTCAACTTCCATGGTTACTTCAATTTCTTCTTCCATTGTAAATTCAATAATTTCTTCTTCAAATTCTGCTAGTTCTTCTTGTAAATTAGTAAGAGCTGCTGATGCTGATTCTTCTAGGATTGTGTTGTCGTAGGTCATAGTAAGAGAAGCTCCTAACAAATTAGGACCACCTAAATTAGCGGGTGTAGAGTCTCCATCAATTCCTGTCCAAGTCCAATCAAATTTATTGGATCCTGCACTGTTGTAGATAACTTGATCTGTGTATTTGTGAGCATTGGCATAGTATCCTGCGTCTGTATTTCTGATTTGATCAACCTGAGATAATACATTACCATCGGAATCGAGTATTTTAACGGTTGTTTTAAAAGTATCTCTACCTGATTGAGCCTGACCACACGAGCTAGAAGATCCAGACCACTCGCAGTTTTGAATAATTGTTGTCGAGTCTAGTGTAACTCCATTATCGAGCATTGCTTGAGTTGATGTTTCATCACCTGTTTGAACCCCAACTAAATTTCCTTGATAATTTAGTGTTCCTGTACCTGAGGAAGTACTTCCTACTTCTACTTCCTGATAGTTCCAATTTGAATTAGTGCATGTTGTATTAACTGAAGTAAACGAAGAACAGCTGGATTGAACATTAGGAATTGTATTATCTACAGATTGTAGATTAGATGCTGCGCCCGTGCCATTTGGTAAAAGATTACCAGTTGTTATGTCTTCAGCTTGAACGGTATTAGCAAAACAGCTTGCTACTGCATAGCAACAGAAAAAAAGTATTGCGAGAGTTTTAATTTTTAATTTAAACTCATTCATTTAATTTATCTAGTGTGAAGTTCAGGTTCAGATAATTTAGGTTCAACTTTTTCTCTTTCCTTCATACGAGATATATAACTCTTGTAATCGGGTCTTTCAAAATCATATTTAGTCCAAAGAGCTAAAGCTTCTTTTCCAATTTTACCATCAATCGGACATGGTGTCCCTGCTTGTATCATACTTTCAAATACTCTTTCATCTTGGCATAATATTGCAACTGCTGCAACTTTCATACCAAAGTCGTTTAAAATCCTAGCTAGTTTAAGCCGTTCACAATTTTTGTCAATAAAATGTTTTCCACCAGATACACCTAAACCAAACGTTTGAACTCCCATTGAAGCTCCAACTGCACATACGTCTTGTGTCATAGAATTATACGAAGGTGCTCCCGCAGAAGGAGGTGCACTTCTTATATTAGAAGTTGTAGAATTTGTAGTTGTAGAACTTGAGCTACTTCCAGATTCATAGGTTGTACTTGATTCATATCCACCCTCGATTGCGGTATTGGAACCACTAACATTTGATTGTGTTGAACCAGCTAAAGCATTTACTGAAAATAGCAATGTAACTAAAACAACACATAGGAATCTTATTGACATGACTCACATTCTCCAGTGTCATCAATAATTACTTCACCTGTTTTAAAATTACTTGTGTTAGGGCTACTTTCAAAAGTCTTGTCTTCTTCCCTTTGCATACACTCACAATTTTCACACTTGCAATCAGAGTGATCTGCTTCTATGCAGTGACATAGATGGTTACATTTTTTACAAAATCTATCGGCCATAATTATTTATATAAATCTTTAAAAAGCCATTCTATGTACTTTTTCCACAATTTTTTAATCATCCTTGTTCTCCTCAATATTATAGAAGTATTTGTCCGAGTCTTCAGTTCTCCATCTACGACTATTTTCAACAGTCCAATCACTAGTTTGCACCTTCCAATTCGGAACT
>VTLG01004326.1_pt1 | contig 25365 bp, 20 predicted proteins | sample 4694571 | NCBI WGS metagenome assembly VTLG01 (sample SAMN12604809, study PRJNA352737) | marine metagenome | biome: ENVO:00000447; feature: ENVO:00000209|ENVO:00000569|ENVO:01000036; material: ENVO:00002151; isolation source: viral sequences binned using virsorter ...
CGGACTCACAGGGTCACACTCGTCCGTTACTCGAACCCCTGGGGAAACCCCCCATTGAGCCGACCGGTGCGGGGAGCTACGAGGAGCTTTAGCTCCGAGGCGACCTAAGCAGGGAGGCGAGATGGGGGGAAAGGTAACGCTAGATATATCGAGGTAACAGAGGGAAATACCCGGGGACCTTATGTCCTTACTCCCATGGCGGACCTCAATATAAGAGGCGTGTCAAGTAAAACGCAACTACTTCTTTACATAAAAAAGCCCCAGCTAGGCCGGGGCGATATATGATTGGTTTGTCAGACGGGTTGCCGCCCCCTGACACGACCAGAACAACCGCCTTGTCCTGATGAGCCAAGTATATCGTCGGCAGAAGCCGACAGTTTCCGTGCGTCGTGGATTGCGCGCGCCGATGAGCCAAGCCCGCCAAGAGTGGGAAGGAACGACAGAACAGAAGCAGGCCTGGGGTCGTGCTTGCAGGGATTTGCGAGCGGCCTATGGCATGACTGATGGGCTACGTCTCAACCAGTCGGACTTCAATAGCTACCTGGCCAAGCGCCAGGAGCAGGACCGCCTTGCGAGGGGGTGGTGATGCAACAAGAACTATTCCTGGGTTCTGTCGCTAATGGCTATTGCCATATCCACAACGAGCCCATGCGCCTGCTCAAGAACGGTGACGGCCGCATGCGCTACGAGTGCCCGCTCTGCAGGGCTGCAGGTCGTACCAGGCACAAGGAGCTGGTAGCTCGCTTAGAGCGCCAGGACTTTGAGGGGATGGGTCGTATAGGGCCACAGGCCCGGCGACTAATCGATCCAAAGCTTCTGGACGCCTACGACAACCACAAGAAGGACAAGAAGAAGAAGTACCGCCTGACTCGGTGTAGCCGCCTGCAGCTCAAGTACGAGATCACCCAGGAGGATTACTCCCGGATGTATGAGGAGCAGGAAGGTCGTTGCAAGATCTGCGGCGCAAAGAAGGATCTGCTGCACGTTGACCACTGCCATAAGACCGGCAAGGTACGCGGGCTGCTCTGCGAGCACTGCAATCCCGGCCTTGGATACTTCAAGGACAACGTGGAGGCCCTGCGCAGCGCTATCGCTTACCTGGAGGCCGCATGACTCTCAGATCTCTTGACTGGCTACAAGAATCCGATGGTCGTTGGATCAAAGGCTGGTGGGATGGCTACCAGGGCGTGAAGTGTTCGGATTACGACGAGGATTGGCTAGCTGGTTTCCATGCCGGGTTGATTGCCGCCAGACTTGATGATGTCGGTGCTGGAGAGCTTGTCCCGAATGATTTCTATGGGCAAAGAGTGGGTGAGAGAAAACGAGAAGAGGGCCGAATTCCAAGAGGTGCTTTATCAATCCCGTGGCAGGAAGAACGGCTTATACACAGGCCTGGTTCAGGAATGGTTTGAACGAGAGCGTGATGACTGGCTAGAACAGGCACGTATTGCCAAGGAGAGGCGTCACTATGGCCAAGGTCAAAGGTGGTAAAGGAATGTGTGGTGGAGGCAAAAAAGGCGGTAAGAAGTAATGGCTGCTCAGAAATGCTGGGATGGTTACGAGAAACGCGGCACTAAAAAAGGCAAGTCCGGTAAGACCGTCAACAACTGCGTCAAAAAAGGAACCCCCAAGCGATCTGCTAAGCCCAAAAGCAAGTAGTATGGAGGCACTCCAAGTTCAGGACGCCCTTCCTTGAAATAGAGGCGGGTGAGCGCTGTTAGGCGGAGAGAGTTCCTGAGACTGACCAGCAGCTACGGCTACGACCTGCTCACCTCAGCCCTCGCTTGAGAACCCCGGTTTGATCAGCCGGGGTTTTCTTGTATCTTGTGATTGTTGTCGTGAGCGACACAGCTCAGGTTTGATGGCCTGTCTGTGTCGCTTTTTTGTGCCAACCTTGCAGTAGGAATCAATAAGAGGCCGCATGGCTCACTACGGCTATCTGCCCAACATCCAACGCCTGCAACTCAAAGCAATGGGTGTGCAGAGTGTTGTCGATCTAGATAAGGCAGCCAAGCGTGCTGAGGACATGGGCGTGGATATTTATATCCCTGGCCTGCCACCAGAAGCATCAACAGATCCGGAACCGGAGCCTGAGCCAGAACCCGAGACCACGATTGGTTCTGTGTCGGCCACAGTCAATGACATCGAATACAACCTCGAAACAAAACCACCTTTGACTGTGCTGATGAATGACCCTCTACCAGTGGTCGTCAGCATTGCTGGAGATGCCAAAGCAGCGACTTACAGCTGGGCTGCTAGTGATGGCTATGCATTAACTGTCAGCGAGCAAGCAGCCACAACATCGTTAACGCTGACAGAAGAAGGTGAAGCAGCAGTGACCTGCACCATTGCCGATGACGATGCCACTGACTCACCCCAGCTGGCCGTCATTAATTTCAATGTCGTCAATGCAAAGGTTTGGCAGGAGATGCAATCTAAGTAGTGAGGCACGACTGGCATCCACTGCCCGAACCGCTTAACGAGTTTGTTTATTTCACGGCCTATTGCCTGAGGGAACTCGGCCTAGCTGATCAGCCGACAAAACAGCAATGCGCTGTAGCTGACTGGATGCAGAACGGTGCAGACAGAAGCCTGACGGTTGCTTTCCGTGGCCTGGGCAAATCAATCCTGGCGTCGTTCTACGCGTTGTGGCGTCTCCGAATGGACCCACAAGAGAAAATTATGATCGTCTCAGCGACGGCAGTTAAGGCGACGGATTTCTCCTCTTTCATGCTCCGCTGCATGGGTGAGATCGACATCCTCAACTGTTTGCTTCCCGGTCCTGAAAACCGCTTCTCCAACGTCGCATTTGACGTAGCCCCCTGCATGGTCGAGCAGTCGCCGAGTGTTCGGTCGATGGGGGTCATGGGTCAGACAACAGGCCAACGCTGTACCTGCGCGATCCTGGACGACATAGAAACCCTCGCTAACTGCATCACCCAGCTCAAACAAGAGAGGGTCGCTCACGCCGTTACCGAGATGGAGAGCATCCTGAAGCCCGATGAGGGCCAGTTGCTTCCACGCAAGATCTTGTACCTCGGTACTCCTCACACCGAAACGTCGATTTATTTGCGACTGGTCCGCGAACGTGGTTACAAAAGTCGGTACTGGCCGGCTTTGTATCCAGAAGAGACTGACTGCTACGACGGCAACCTTGATCCCAATATCTCTAGCGAGGCCCTTGCGGATCCAACGCTTATAGGCGAACCGACTGACCCAGAACGCTTTAGCCATGAGGACATTCTGCAGAGGCAGGCCTCTATGACAAAAAGCAGCTTCTTGCTGCAGTTTCAATTAAATACTCGCCTCGCGACTCTTGATCGTTTCCCGATCAGGCTTGGCGACTTGATCGTGATGGATATTGATGGGAGTGCCTTGCCTGAAACCGTTGTCTGGTCCAACCAGCCTGACTGCAGGCTCCAAGAGCTGGTGTGTGTCGGGATGGGGGCTGACAATCATTACCACAAGCCGATATTTCAAAACAGTTGGATTACCAGGGATGAGGCCTGGCGCTGCGTATTGGCAGTTGATCCTGCAGGTCGAGGCCGCGATGAGCTGGCTTGGGCCGTCGTGGCTGAGCTCAACGGAAATCTCTTTGTTTTGGAATCGGGTGGGTCAACCTTGGGATATGCAGACGAGGTGCTCCAGCACCTTGCAACGGTCGCGAAGAAATGGAACGTGAACTATGTCGTCGCAGAAGCAAACATGGGCGACGGCATGTTTACTGCCCTGCTCAAGCCCCACATGCTCCGTGAGCACCCTTGCACCATCGAGGAGGTCAAGCACTCCATCCGCAAAGAAGTACGCCTTTGTGACACGCTTGCGCCATTAATCCAGCAGCATCGCCTGGTGGTGACCAGCCGCGTGGTCAGGCAGGACTACCGCATGCTCGATGAAGACCCAGAGCACGGTTACTCCAGATCACTTTTTTGGCAGATGAGCCGACTTACGGAGGAGAAAGGCTGCCTCTCGTTCGATGACCGCGTTGATGCGTTGGCCATCGCTGTCGCGTTCTTTGTTGAAGCCGCCGCGCAGGACCAAATGAAGCAGCAGCTCAGCCGTGCTGATGCAATTCGCGAGGAATCAATTGCCAGCTGGCTGCAGGGCACAGAAGCGGATATTGATTGCTTGGCATTGGGCTGGAGGGCCCCGAGCACCTCAGGGCCTGCTCACGGTGGCGTCAAGCGGCTGTCGGTGGGTTCGGGCTGACGGGCTTCTTAAGAGCAACGACTCGATCGCCCATTGAGGAGAAATCCAACTTGCCTGCCAGCTTGCTGAGCATCGTGCCCTCGCCAGCTGTTGCAGTGATGTTGTTCTGCTTGAGCAGCATCATCGCTTCTGCCCGCGCCTTGCGATCACCGTTCTGGAGATCCTCCAAGACCTGCTCAATCACTAGGTCGTGGATTTGGGACAGCTTGTCGATGGAGTTCATTGGACTCGTAAGACACACTCAATTAGTAACCCCAGAATGCGGGGTGGGCCGTTAAGGCCGACTTAGATACGCTAGTGGCATCCACGGCGCAGTAATGAACGACGGCTCTGAGTTAGAGCAGAAGATCTTTCCCCGCGGGCGAGAATGGCCCGACGAGGTTCGTGGTCTTCCGCCTATCGATCAGCGGCTCATCGCTCACTTAGAAGCGTTGTATCCCGATCGTGCCCCTAACCCAGGCATGGCAAGTGATGAGGTCTGGTATCGAGCAGGCCAGGCTTCTGTCGTGAGGCATCTTGTCGATACCTACGAGCGCCAGCAGGAGCTCAACCTCGGCTACGAACTAACAGGAGTTGGCTGATGTGTATGGGCGGTAAAAGCCAACCGGCTGTCATCAACATGCCCAACACGGGCGCGTATGACCAGATGTTGGCTACTCAGCGTGCTGCAATCCAAAGCACGATGAGCAACGGAATGATGCAAGCGCAGCAATCGCTACAAGCTGCAATTGCAGATCAGCAACGTGCCTATCAAGAGCTGGCAGATCGAAAGACAGCTGATGCAAATAACCAGATAGCGGTAAGTGAGCAGGCGATGCGTATGTCGCAGATGATGGGTCCACCTCCGCCTGAGAAATCAGCGGAAGCACCCAAGATTGGCGACCAAGATCGCTATGGCGCTGGAGCGGAAGGCAAGAAGGCGTTGCGGATTGGCCGCGGCGCCAAGAAATCCGGCAAAGGTGCCGGCCTAAACATCGTTTGAGGACCTAACCATGTGTTTTGGCGGCGGCACTTCACAGCCACAAGTTCAGCAACAACCTGGGCCTGACCCATTTGCCGCTCAGCAGGCAATGGCGTCGTTCCAGCAACAGCAAGCAGCGCAATCCAAGGCCTACCAAGACCAGATTGCACAACAGATTGCTGGCATCACTGCGGATACGCAGCGGATGCAGGACGAATACGAGGCAGACCTGGCTGCACAGGAAGCAGCGCAAGCTGCAGCTGATGCCAGTGCTTACATCACCTCAACCCAAGAGGGTGAGTTCACAGACGACGTAATGACGACTGGCCAAGCCAAGGAAATGGAGAAATCCAAGTCCACGCTGAAGATTGCCTCTGGTGGAGTCAAATCCTCTGCAGGCGCTGGCCTCAACATCGGAGTCTGACCATGGCTTGGGTACAGATCGCACCTGGCGTTTACATCAGCCAAAACATTGCTGGCTCAAGCGGTGATGCTGGTGCCGCTGCTCGTGCCGCAGCAGCCAGAGATGCCGCTCGCAGGGCCCAGGAAGCGGCTCAAGCACGTGCTGCAGCCCAAGCCCAGGCATTAGCTAACGCACGCACTGCACAGGCCAATGCGGCGGCTCAGCGTCGTCAAATACGCAACATTCGTTCTGCCGACACCGCGGCCAGGCGATCGCTGCAGATCATTGGCCAGAACACTGCTGCGTCAACAGCCCGCATTAGCTCCCTGAGCAAAGCCAAGAAGAAGAAACCACGCACCAAGGCCGGCTTGAACGTGGGCTCTATTGCCCGTAGTGCCGGTAGCGGCCTCAACATCTCTGCCTGATATGGAAAAGACAGCACAAGCCCGCTACGGCGATCTCCAGGGGACTCGTGATTATTTCTTGAGTCGTGCACGTGCAGCGTCACGTTTGACGTTGCCGTACCTAATCCCGACATCGAATGAACCGACCCCTAACACCAATGAGGCGTATCCAGTTCCTTGGAATGGCATTGGCGCTCGGGGTTGTCTCAACCTGGCCAGTCGGATGCTTCTCGCACTCCTACCGCCAACCCAACAGTTCTTCCGATTCAGCCTGGACGAGGGAGAACTGGCAGCTCAAGGTATTGGCCCGGAGGCTCGCACCGCCATGGAGGAGGCGCTGAGCAAAGTTGAGCGCTTGGTGCTGCGTGAAATTGAAGCCAGTAATGATCGCGTGGTGCTGCATGAAGCACTGCTGCACCTGATCGTTTCAGGCAACTGCATGATCTACATCGGGGAGGAGGGCATGCGTGTCTTCCACCTCAACCGGTATGTGATCACCCGTGACCCCATGGGTAATCCAATCGAGGCAATCATCTGTGAGGTGCTGACTTACGACACAGCGCCAGAGAAGATCCGCAAGACGGTCGATGAGAGTCGTGGCGAGCTAAAGGGCCTGCCGGAAGCCAGTCAGAACGATCCGCTGACGACAGAAGCCACGGATTACAACGAGATCCGGCTTTACACCCGTATCAAGTGGGGCGACGACAAGATCGTCCGCTGGCACCAGGAAGTCGAGGGCAAAGTCGTTGAAGGTACAGAAGGTCGTGCGCCTTTAGACGTATCTCCTTGGTTGCCGTTGCGCATGACGCGTGTCGATGGCCAAATGTACGGAGTTTCGTACGTCGAGGCGGCAGCGCTTGCAGACCTTCAAACGGTGGAGGCGCTATGCCAGGCAATTGCTGAGGGATCGCTTGCAAGCTCTAAAGTTCTATTTCTTGTAAAACCATCTGGAGTCACCAAAGCCCGCGACTTAGCGTCTGCACCGAACGGCGCTTTTGTAACTGGTGATCCAAACGATGTGCTCGCTCTGCAAGTCCAGAAATCCACGGATCTGGCCGTCGCCATGCAGGGCAAGCAGCAGATCGAGGCTCGTCTTAGCCAAGCCTTCATGCTGGCTGACGTTAGAGATTCAGAGAGAACAACAGCGGAAGAAGTCCGTCTCCAAGCGCTCCAAATCGAAAACAGCCTTGGATCGATCTACAGCATCCTGACCACTGAGTTCCAGGTGCCGTATGTATCGAGAAAGCTGTACCTGCTTGAAAAGGCAGGCAAGGTACCTGAGATGCCCAAGGATCTGGTTAAGCCGATCATGACGGTTGGCCTTGCTGCAGTTGGCCGCGGCAATGACCTGGAGCAACTGGTGCGGTTTACAACAACGCTGGGTCAAACAATTGGCCCTGATGCAATGGCTACTTACTTGAATGAGTCGGAGCTAATTAAGCGCTTGGCCTATTCAATGGGCATAGATGTGTTTAATTTGGTGAAATCTGAGGAAGAGCTTGCGGCTGAAGCTCAAGAAGCCCAGCAACAAGCAATGATGCAATCCGCCATGCAGAACTCAGACAAAATGGCGAACGCCGCGGCCACTGCGCAAGAGATGCAGGCGCCTGCGGAGGCACCCCCTGAACCCACAGCATGACAACGACCCCCTGGCAACAAACAGAACCCGGCAATGCGATGGAGCCGGACTTCAAAAATCCAATTGAGTCGGACTACGAAGGCCGTGAGGGCATGGCCGCTCCTGGGCAAGAGCAGCTGCTTGAGCAGTTCATTGCGGAGCAGGAGCAAGAAGCACGTCAGGAAGAAAACCCGACGTTGCTGGCCGGTAAGTACAAGACACCTGAAGACCTAGAGCGCGCTTACAAAGAACTGGAGTCCAAACTTGGCCAACAAAAGCAATCAGAGTCACAGCCCGAACGACAAGAGCAAGGCGCCGAGGTTTATACAGAGGAAGCGGCAAAGGGACTGTATGGAGAAGAAGCTGTCGATAAGCTCGCCGAGCGGGGTATCCAGATGGCCGAGCTCATGCGAGCCGCTGATTCCGGCCAGGACATCTCTGAGCATTTCGATGCACTGTCTGAGACATTCGGGGTTCCTCGCCAGGTGGTTGAAAACTATGTCAGCAAAGCTGCAGGTGTATCGGGGAGCGTTGAAGCTCAATCGGTGTCCGGTGAGCTGACAGAAAGCGACATGGCCGAACTGAAAGCAACAGTTGGCGGTGAGGAGAAATTCAATGAGCTAAGCCAATGGGCTGCCAAAAGCCTGACCAAGCAAGCTTTGGCGGAATACAACGAGGTTGTAGATAGCGGCAACAAGCAGGCCATTAAGTGGGCCTTGCGTGCACTTCAGGGCAAATATCAGTCGCCTAAGGCTGTTGTCGAACCCAAGCTGTATGGCGGCGGTGAAGCTCCAGGACCGCAAGTCTTTGAGTCGCAGCAACAGCTGATGGACGCAATGAATAAGCGCAATGAGCGCGGCCAGATCATGTATGAGGTGGACGAGGCTTATCGCCAGAAGGTGGTCGATATTTTGGCCAAGTCACCTATTTGAGTTAGTTTCTGGTTACCGCTGGCCAGAAACAGGCCCTTCTAGGAGGACACCCTGGAGATGTAGGCAGTCGGCATCGCAAACCCTTGCTGACTTTTTGTCATGTCCATTTCATTTGATACGTCGCCTCCTAATGCGGCGCTGGCTCGTTCCGGCCAAGTAAAAGGAACAGGCGGCTCTTGGGGAAAGGAGACAGCCCTTGACGGCTGGCGCGCCCTATTTCTCAAATTAGGCTCGACCGAGGTTCTGGACGCGTTCCTCAGAAATTGCGTTTTTAAGGGCAAGACCCGTGAGCGCAACATCCGTGGCGGCAAATCGGTTGCTTTCCCGATTACCGGCAAAATGGAGGCCAAGTATCACCGTCCTGGTGATCCCATCCTTGGTCAAACCAACAGCCCTAGCGCACTCAACGAGCGTGTAATCGAGCTCGACGAGCTGATGATCAGCGACATTGCTGTTAGTCAGCTGGATGAGCTGATGAATTTTTACGACGTACGCCAGTACTACACAAAAGAGCTTGGCAGGGCTCTGGCGTATGAGTACGACAAGCGTGTCGCTCGCTTGATCTACGCGGCTTCCAAGGACACCACCGAGCCTCTCAATAAGACCATCAACACTGGTCGTATTGGTTTCTCGAAGGACCTGGGCACCGACTACACCGATTCCGGGGCCACCAACCAGGCCAAGGGTGATGCGTTAGTCGAAGCAATCTTTGACTGCCGCGTCAACTTCGAGGAGAAAGACGTTCCTACAGACAACATGTATGGCGTCTTCACCCCTGAAGATTATTTCCTCATCACCCAATCGAGCCGCGCTATTAACACCGACTTCAACGGTTACAGCGCACCCAACGGCACGATTGCACAGGGCGAAACGCTGCGTGTGGCTGGTATTCCCATCTACATGAGCAACCACGTCGCCCAAGCTGCGTACACCAACGTGGCTGGTGACAAGAACCCTGACTACGAGCAGGACTTGTCCAAGTGCAAGGGCATGATCTTCCACCGCGATGCTGTTGGTGTCGTGACTCTGCTGAGCCCTTCTCTGCAGATGACCGGCCCTGAGTTCCGCGTTCAGTACCAAGCTGATCTGTTGGTTGCCCGCCAGGCAATCGGCATGGGCAAGCTGCGTGCTGAGTGCGCAGCCACCATCAACGTCGCCTGATTACATTCAGGTTGGACCAGCAGTCCAAAAGAGCAGACGGGGGCCGGGAGACTGGCCCCTTTTTTATGTCCCTAATACGATGAGAGCACTGACTAACACCTAAATGCCGGCCTCTAACCAATCGAAGCTGCCGGGGAGGACGACGCTTCTGGATGCAGTCAATATCTGTTTGGAGAACATCGGCGAGATGCCGGTGGACAGCCTTGATAACCAGCAAGTGCAAGACGCTCGGATGGCTGAGCGCACAATCCTGGAGTTTCACAAGGAAGCGCAGTGCTGCGGGTGGAGCTGGAATACGGAGTGTGGAGTCAAATTCAAGCCCGACGCAACGACCAAGAAAATTGCAGTGCCGCCCAATGCGGTGGAGTTCTCAATCAACCAGTACCAGTGGAATGGTCGCTTCCAGGCGAGGGGCAACCAGGTCTATGACATGGCCAATAAGACCTACATCATTGATCCGACTGAAGTGCCAGAAATCCTGGCTGATGTCGTCTGGTTACTGAGCTGGGATGAAAGCCCAGAGACGTTTAACCGTTGGACCACCATCCGCGCTGCGCGTGTTTACAGCGACCGTGCCCTGGGTAGCGAGGCGTTGTTCAAATACACGATGAAAGACGAGCAGGACGCCAAGGCAGAGGTTGAGAAGATGGAGCTGGCGCAGAACAACGCCAACATCCTTACGGGTGGCATGAGTCAATTCCCGACATACCTTCCAGGGACAGGCCTGATGAACCGCCGTGTTAGTGGCGGCCTTGCCTGGTACTGATGTCGAACGTTGCTTACACAATCCCGAACCTGATTCAGGGCGTTTCACAGCAGCCGGATGCGCAGCGTGATCCCAGCCAGGGGGAGATCCAGATCAATGGGATGAGCTCAATTGCTGAGGGCTTGCGCAAGCGGGACAGCAGCAGGGCTGTAGCCAAGGTGAGCGATGCCTTGTTTGGCGATGCCTTCATCCACACGATCCAGCGTGATGCCGCTGAGAAATACATATCGGTTATTCGCACAACTGCGATCAACGTCTTTGACCTGGAAGGTGCAGCCAAGACGGTCAACATCGCAACTGATGCGCTGGAGTACCTGACGGATTCAGGAAAAGCTGCATCAGAGAACGTCACGGACGCCAGGAATCAGATCCGTGCGGTGACGATTGCTGATTACACCTTTGTGCTGAACACTCAGCGCACCACGGCAATGACTGCCGACACAGCACCCGCTACGGCACGCCCGGCGGCGCATGAGTGCCTGGTGTGGGTCAAGCAGGCCAGTTACGGCAACGAGTATCGGGTTGTTTGTTCGGTTGGGACCGGAACGCCTATCGAGGTAACTGTTGAAACACCAGTTGCCCCTGTCGTCAGCAGCGGTGGAACGACCACAGAGTTCCGCATCAGCTCAGAGGAGATTGCTGAGGAGCTGATGACCGGTGGCACTGGTGATGGTCTTGAGGACATCACTGGTTTGACTGTCAGCCGGAGTGGTTCCGTGTTGTGGCTGCGTTCTGCGCAGGCCATCAACATCGAAGTGTTTGACGCCAAATCCAACACGACCATCACGGCAATCTTGGATGAGGTGCAGACTTTCACCGAGCTGCCGACTGTTGCTCCGGAGGGTTATCAGGTCGAGGTGGTTGGTGATCCCGGCAACGCTTACGACAACTATCACGTTGAATTTGAGCCGCGTTCTGGTGACTTTGCTGAGGGCGCTTGGCTGGAGTGCGTGGCACCTGGAGCGCGATACATCATTGATGAAGACGAGATGCCGCATGTGCTGCTGCGGCAGCCAAATGATGAGTTTTGGTTTGGCCCAGCTGATGGCCGCACGCTGACGGGTGGTACTGGGCCAACGGCTTGGTCTGTTGATGTTCCTGCTTGGGGGCAGCGCACGGCAGGGGATGACGTAACAAGTCCGCTGCCGACGTTTCTGAACAACAAGATCAACGACATTTTCATCTACAAGAACCGGCTTGGATTCCTGTCGGATGAAGCGGTGATCCTGAGCCGCACGCGGGACTTCTTTGAGTTCTTCCCAGAGACCGTGACGACGGTGCTGGATACCGACCCGATTGATGTGATCGCGTCGAACAACAAAGTTTCAGTCCTGAAGTACGCAGTGCCGTACCAGGACGAGCTGATCATCTTTTCGGAGCAGTACCAGTTCCGGTTCAACGCAGCAGAGACGATCCTTACGCCTGCCACTGCGCAGATCACGATCCTGACCCAGTTCGATGTCGATACCGGTGTTAGGCCATTGCAGGCAGGTGGCGGGATCCTGTTTGCGCAATCCAACGACCAGTGGAGTCAGTTCCGTGAGTTCAGTGTTCGGGGTGCTGGCACAGCGCTGACTGCAGATTCAGCCGACATCACGGCTTACGTCTCCAGCTACATCCCCAACGAGTGCTTCAAGATGACCATTAATGACACGGGCAACTCTGCCTACGTCATCAGTGGCAAGAACGTCACGGGTGGAACGAATTACACCCAGCGGGTCTACGTCTACAAGTGGTTTTTCCGTAATTCAGGCCAGGGCGCAGAACGTGCGCAATCCAGCTGGAGCTACTGGGATTTCAACGGCACGATCTTGCAGGTTGAGGCGATCGAGGAGCAGCTGTATGTGCTGGTCGCCCGTGGCACTGAGGTATGGCTAGAGAAGATCTCGATCATGGATCGGATGGGCGAGGAGGTTGCAGCTCCTTATCCGATGCTGATGGATCGGTTGGTCAGCACCACCACGGCGACGCCTTCAGGCATCCGTATGGCCGCTGGCACCTATGACTCTGACAAGGACGAAACCACCTGGACGCTGACCTATACGGCAACTGCCAAGACTCAGCTGTGGTCGGGTTACAAGATGTCGACCACCGGCAAACCGGGCCCAGTGCTGCTGGATGAGATCACAACCGGCACGGCGTTGAAGACCAGAGGCGACTGGTCTGCAACTCAGGTGTGGGCTGGCGAGCCGTATGAGTTCCGGTATCGGTTTACCAAGTTCAAGTTCTATAGCGAGATCGGTGGCGGCAAGGCTGCAGTGAACACCTACCGGACGCAGATCCGCAGGGCCAAGCTGAGGTATCACGAGAGCGGGTATTTCGAGATCAAGGTGTTACCAGAGCACCGTTCAGAGGGCCTGTACAAGTACGACGGCACAACGATTGCAGTGCGTGGCAGCTGGATTGGCCAGCCCACAACAATGCCAAACGATGTGATGCGTTATTACGAAGGCGTTTTTAGCTTCCCTGTGATGGGTGATGGCAGTCGGATCTATTGCGAGATCCTCAATGACACGCCTCACCCTTGCAAGTTCTCGACCTGTGAATGGATCGGGAACTTGACTGACCCATCCCGGAGCCGTCGATGAAGTGGATTGAGCCATCGCTTGATGTGGCGTATTACGTCGGCGAGAACCTGCGCAATGAGGATTGCCAGGAAGTGTCTTTGAGTCATGCGATGACGCCGACTGATGCGGTGGTCCATAGCTTTTTGGACAGTCAGAAATGCAGTGCGTTTGCGACTGAACTTGGTGAGCCATGCGGAATGGCTGGCGTTGTCGGCAACAAGGTTTGGATGCTGGCGACAAAGAAAGCAACTGTTGGTCGCCATGCTCGCTGGCAGCTACTTACAGAGGGGCGAAAATGGGTTGACCAATGCATCGAAGAAGTGGGCCCATTGCATAACTATGTTTATGCCAAGAACGATGCCTCGATTAAGTGGCTTAAGCACTTGGGTTTTGAGGTGAATCAGCCCGAGCCTTATGGTCCCTGCGCTGCTTTGTTCTGCCATTTCTGGAGGGATCGCTGATGGAACCAATCTCAATGGCAGTGATGGGTGCCCAGATGGCTGTTGGCATGGCCAGCAACCAGGCAGCCAACAACGCCAGGCAGCAGACGTATGCGAACAACGTCGCATTTCAGGATGCGCAGCAGACGTTCAACACCTGGCAGGCAGGGTTCAATGCGGATATGCGCAATTTGAATAACGAATACAAGTATTGGGGAGAGACTCTCGCGTATAACGAGAACCTCAGCTATGCGCACCAGCTCGATAATTACGAGCTTGCGAAGGAACTGGCGCAGGCCCAGAAAGTACTTGAGGCTCGAGTTGCTGCCGGTGTTAATTACGTTGCAATGTCGGAAGCAATCCAGGCGGCTTACCGCGAGCGCGGTGTCTCCGAGGCTGTTGCTGAGCAGCAGTTCATGTATCGCGGCCTGCAGGCATCAGCTGCGTATCAGGCTTCTGCGTCGGAAGGTAACTCGACTGATCGATATGTCAGAAACGCATCGCGACAGATGGGTGACTACCGCGCTTTGAAGCGGATCAAGGAAGGCTTTGCTGAGAACCAGTACAGCCGGCAGCAGCTGGGGATGATCACTGACTACCTGAACCGGTACAACAGCCAGCAGTTCTACAAGAAGGCACCGATCAAGAAACCGACGATGCCGTTTGCACCGTTGCCGTCGATGATCACGCCACCGCAGCCTTATATGCAGGGCTCACCGCCGATGGATACGCGGTTCTTGGATAACGCGACCACAGCATTCAGTGCCTTGAACACTGGTTTGGATCTGAATAAGTCGATCATGGCCGAGGCCAGGGGCGGTGGCGGGGCCTTGAGTGGCCTCAATAATTCACTTAGGGGACTGTTCGGAATGGGGGATCTTGAAAGCTGATGGCAAAACCACCCGAGCTACCTGATTACGAACTGACGCCACAGGCCAGGTCGGTTGATACCTATCTGCAGCCCATTGAGCGTTCGATCGCCAAGCCTTCAGCGCCTCCTGGGATGCCCCAGGTCAAAGGCATTACCCAGGTTGGCCAGAACAGCGTTGGCAGTTACCAGGGGTACAACCAGGCGCAGCAGCTGGCGCAGAGCCTGACGAAGTTCAACCCAGCGATGACCAATGCGCTGAAGGCCGGTGGCCTGGCATTGGCCACGCACATCATGGATAAGAACCACCAGCAGGCTGTCGCGGCCGCGCAGAAGGCTGAGGCGTTGCTGGATGAGCAGACCAAGGCTGATGCAGATGAACGTGCTGCAGCGACACGCCGCTTGGCTGGTCGTGATCCCAAGGCAGGTGGGATCATGCATGCGCTTAATCCCTACCGGGAGTGGGGATGGCAGCGCGGCATGGCCTATTCAGCTGGGCAGAAGCTCAAGTTGGAGATTCCTGCACTGGCAGGTGAGCTGACTGGAGCTGACTACCTGTCCCCGGACCAGGGGATGGGCCGGATGATCCAACTGCGCAATAAAAAGCTCGATGAGATCAACCGGCAATACGGCGTTGATGAGAACACGCCGAGTTATCAGAACTATGTCCTGAGGCCTTTCAACTCGGCATCGGACAAGCTGCGCAGCCAGGTCATGAGTGACCGGGTGAAGTGGATGGACATGCAGCAGCCGTCCATCATTGCCAACAACGTCGGGCAATTACTGCAGAGCGTTTACGGGCAAGACGTACCGACTGTTGAGATTGAAACCAGCGAGGGCAATGTCCTGCAGATGACGCTGGACGCCAGCACTGATGCAAATGGGCTGCCGACACTTACTAATAACGAGGTTCAGTTCCAGCGGGCTGTAATCGACCAAGCCGGGCAGATTCTGCAAACGCAAGGCGCGCAAGCTGGCCTGCCGGGGCAACGGTCTAAATGGACGAAAGAGGCGTACAAGGATCTGATCGCTCGGCCTGGTTTCCGTAATGGCCGGATACGACAAGTCCTGGACAACCTGCCGTCTAATCAGCCCGCCATGGGCCCTGACGGCAAGCAGCTCCAGGTCGATGGCGTGCCGCAGTATCTGACGCTTGGCCAGGCCTTTGCTGCTGATGCTGCGGAGATCGACTACCGCCTGAACCGCGAGGCATTCCAAGCCCGCACGCGTGAGCTGACGTTGTTGTCGCAAGGCGCAGCAACAGCTGTGTTTGAGGCGACGCGGGGCATGACGCAGGGGCAGCCCCGACTTGATGCTGCGCTAGGTGCCTTGGACAAGTGGGCCGTTGCTGCTGGCCTGAAAAACAAGGAGGGCGACTTTGTTAGCGAAGACGCCAGGATCAAGTTCAACGAGATCCGTAACAAGGTTGCTGCGCAGCTCACCAGCCAGGACGTGCTGCAAACGCAAGGGATTGATCCGCAAGCCGGCCTGAACTGGGCATCTGGGTTCCGGCAGCGAGTCGTTTCAGGTGATCGCCGGGGTGAAGCGGTGGAGCTGCGATCGGCATTAGCGGTCGCAAAAACGATGGGTGATGCAGGTAATGCTTGGTTCGACAAGATGTCGGCCGAGATCGAGGATGCCTACAAGGCAGAGAATGCGGTTAATAGCGTCAAGGGCCTGAAGGGCATGCTTGACCTCCGGGTTGACGCAAACACGGCACGTGAATACCCCGGCTACAACTCCAACGATCCCGATCTGCTGGAGTCGAGGGCTCGCCAGACACTGAAATATCAGGAGATCGGCGGCAATGCTGTGCTGAAAGCAAGGGCTGAACAGAAGCCGGGCGATCCGCCTTTGACTGCTGCACGGGAGCAGCAGATTGCACTGACAGCAATTCAAGAATGGGCCAAGGCCAACCCTGAGGAATGGGCCTACCTATTCCCTGGCTCAGAGCTGCCTGGCGCACCGCCAATGATTGAGGCTGGCGTTCACCATGCACCTGCACCTGGGGCGGCAAAGCCTGTATCTGAGCAGGTGGATACGCCATCAACAGCAGCACCACTAGCGGCGGCTCAGCAGAACACAGCTGAAAGCCCGGTTTATACGACTGGGCAGTTAGACGACATGCCGAACCGACTGCCGCGGATTCGTCTTTATCAACAGGAAGCGGTGCTTGATCCCAATTCTCTGGTGGAGCTAATCGTCAACCAGATTGAAAACCCAGGGGATCTAAGCCTGCCGCCACAGCTGCAGCGTGTGCTGCGTGATCTAAGCATCACTGACCCGTTCGTGTTTATTGACGCGCAGCTCAAGCGTTACCCGAACATCAGGCCGCAATGGACGACAGAGGACTACGAGAAGCTGCGGCTTAAGTGGTCTCAGGCTGCTGGTTATCGAGAGAATGCGATTGCTACCGCTACGCTCAGGCGTAACGGCATGACGGCTTTGGCGTCAATCAGCAGCTGGGCCTCTATGGCCTAACTGTTGCCAGGCCGCAGAATAGGTGTATTGGCAGTAAGCATCTGTGTCCCCAGCTAGGCCTTTAACTCCAGAAGAAATGGTCCCCATGCTGGGGGAGCAGCAGGAAAGTGAGAAGCCGGATGAGGGTTATCAGGTACAACGCTGGTGGCAAAAACCAGGCAATGAACTGCAGTACTTATTCGGTACGCAGATCCCGCAATTAGGCGGGGTACTGAAGGAATCACTGATTGATCCTGTCGTTGATGCCGTTGAGTCTGTCCAAACTCTGGATCAGGGGTATCAGCGGGTTTATCGAGGGACTAAAGGCAGCAGTGTTTACCGCGCTCCAGATGGAACGCTTACTGGCAACACGCCCAGTCAAGTTGAAGCTCAGCAGGGCTCAATCCGTGCGGTTACTCAGCCTTTGCAGTTTTTTGGCGAAGGAGGCCAACAGGCAAGGCAGACGATTAGCGATGCGTCGGCCGATTTCATCGGAGCAACTAAGGAAGAAGATTTATACGCCAACCCAGATGCCAGGCGGGCGCAGGGCATTGGCCAGTTCGCGACAGAAACAGCGGCGGCAACACTATTAACCGCCGGAACGCTTGGCGTTGGCCGTGCGGCATTTGCTCGTTTGTCGCCTGGCTTGCAGGGCGCTTTGAAGACCCCGTTTGCTGGACGGAAGCTGCTGAACTGGGTTGGCTTTGCCGGCCTAGAAGGCGCTTATTCCGGCGTGTTCCAGGATCCTTTCCGGGAGCAGGGCTTCTTGTTCCCTGTCGATCCAGCGACGGATTCGCCGTTCAGCGCGTTTGTCAAAAACACTCCCAGTAACGCTCTGACTGATGCAGTGCTGGGCGGCACGCTTGAGCTGAGCACTAGAGCTACTAGCGCAACACTCAAGGCTTTGTTCCCCAACCTGGCCAGGCGGCAGCGTGGCGTTCGTGCGCAGCAGGAAGTTTCCCAGGCGCGTGAATGGCTCGAGGAGAACGACATCCAGCGGGAGAACCCGGATGGCACGTTTGAGCGTGTCGAACCACCGGCCGAGCCCGAAGCAGAAGCCACTGCTGTAGATGCACCTGAAGCAGAAGCACCAGCAGCGCCCGAGGCAGAAGCTGCAGCACCTAAAGCCAATCTGCTGGATGACTACGAAGCAGCAGCTCGTGCGGAGCAGATCGAGAAGGCCAGTGCTAGTGACGCCAAGCGCTCCCTAGACGACATTGACGATGAAGGGCTTGAGCGCATTGCTCAGAGCGACAACAAGATCGAGGCAATTGAGGACGAGCTGCAGACCAACGCAGTTGAGTTTGAAGAAGCGCCTCAGGAGATGATCGCTTTCCCGCAGGAAATGCTGGCTGAGGGCACTGCTGCTTATGGAGACCAGCTGGAGGCCCTCAGCCGCCAGAACCTGATCAATGCTGCGGATCCCCGCAACAGCCGGCAGCTGTATCAGAAGGTTGCTGAGCTCACAGGCAAGGACCACGCGGAGTTCACCAAGAACGATGTGATCGCAGGCATGAAGGCCCTGCAGACCGAGGGCGTTGTCTTCATGCCAGACCGCCTGCAGCCGTCATCGAAGCTGATGCGGGTGGAGGACATTGAAGTTGATATTGAGCGGTTCCAGTACAAGCAAGGCGTTGACAAGAAGGGCCGTCAGAAAGGCGCATCCATCAGTGACGTTGAGCTGTGGAACCCGGAGATGGAAGGCGTCGTCGAGGTATGGAAAGACCCTGCTGACGGCAAGACCTATGTCGTTAATGGCCATAATCGCCTGGCGAAAGCCAAGCAGCTGGGCATCACCAGCCTGCCGGTCAAATACATCAACACGCTGGATGCCGGGCAGGCGCGTGCGCGGGGCGCAATCAGCAACATTGCTGACGACAAAGGCACCGTATTTGATGCTGCTACCTATTTCGAAGAAGCAGGGATCAACTCACCGGAAGACCTAAAGCCTTTTGGCCTCTCGATGGAGAGCGGCAAAGCAAGGCAGGGCCTAGCCATCAAGAACCTGCCGCCGAGCCTGCGCCAGGACGCAATGGACGGGGTTCTGGATCTGAAGCAAGCCGAGATGCTCGGCATGAGTGGCCTCAGCGATGAGGACATGATCCGCGTCGCGGCCATGAGTCGAGGCAAGGACATGGGGTTCTTTGCGGAAGTCCTGCAGATGGCCCAGTCACCTCGTTCGCAGGTTGAAGTTGATCAAGGCGGCTTGTTTGGAGCTGAGTTTGCCGACACCCTGGCGATCAAAGCCGACCTTGCCTCCCGTGTCCGCAGCATCCTCAACACTGAGAAGCGCCAGCTTGGAGGCGCCGCTAAGGCTAAGAACGCGGGCCTCTTGGCGGAACGTGCAAACACGCAAGTTGATCAAGGGGCTGCAGCAAGTGCGGCTGCGCAATCGAACCAAGCGCTCCAGCTATTTCAACGGAATAAATATCTCGCCGGTACTGAAGCCGCTGAGCTCTTAACCGAAGGCACCAACGTCGTCGCTAATGGTGGTGATGCGGCTGTGGTCGCCGATCAGATCGCTGGCCAGCTGCGGGAGGGGGCAGAGGGCCAGCCTTTAATCAAGACCCCAGAGCCTGAGCCGGCACCGCAAAGCAACGAGGACATCTGGTCGCAGCTGAGTACTACAGAAGCTCTGGCTATGCGCGAGCAGATGGAGAAGCGCTTGCTTACGCAGAAGAAGATCGACAACAGCAAGAAAGTCATCACCGATGCTGATGCTGCGTTTGGCAGGGGGGATGAGGTCAACCTGAAGAAGGTCGAGGCTGCGCAAAAGCGCCTTGATCAAAACGACGAGGCTGTCGAATTTATTAATTGGTACGACTCACGGAACGAGCCCAAGACCCGTGAGCAGCGTGATCAGCTGAAAGCCAAGATCATCCGTGATGCGCTGGATCAAGGCGAGATCAGGACTGACCCGGCGATTCCTGCTGTGCAGGACGCTGCTGAGTCCCTCGAGGACTTGATGCTGTCGCCCATCCGGGCAATCCAAGAGGAGATCGCGCAGGCCGACGCCTATGCCCGTGCTGATGCCGAGCAGCAGATGGCCGAGATCCAGGCCAGAGATGAGGCAAACGGTTATTACGAGCAGGACATCCAACAGAAGCTGGACAACGGCATGTTGGATGACTTCCCCGAGCCCGATGAGTCCTTTGAGCCCGAGCCCGAGCCCGAGCCGTCTTATCAACTGCCGGCTGATATAGCCAAGTCCAAGCCGCGGTATGGCCAGGGCACTGTTGTCTTTGGAAACGACTTTGACCGTGCGGCTTACATCCTGCAAAGCAAGAGCAGCAGCGACCGGGCCAAGAAGACCAAAGCAATCATCACTAAAAGCCTGGAAGAACAAGGGCTTGATGTCGCTGCTGTGCGTAAGCACGGCGAGAAGGTCAAGAAGGCAATTAGCGACGAAGTGCTGGATATGACCGGCAGTCGCCGGGCGCCTCAGTCGGGGATGGAGATCAAGGTGGAGCCAGTGCCCTTTGACGGGGGCATGACGACTCAGAACATCACGGCTTCTGTCGAAGGTGATCGATTCAAGGCACTGGTAAGCGAAAAGACTTGGCGACTGGATGACTACAAGGAAGCCAGGCAGGCGGTGGCAGACATTGTTCGACGTGTTGCCGGCAAGGACGCCAATGTTCGGACTTCGAGAAGGAAGCTGAAAGAGGTTGTCATCCCGAAAGAGCACGGCGGGGATGGCATAGCAAAGGGCTATTCATCTGGTGAGTACGACTGGGGTGAGGATCTGGTCTCGGTGTTCGCGTTGATGAATACGAATCCCAGGGAGTTACTGGAGACCACTTATCACGAGGCTTGGCACCGAGTACAGGCAAGGCTGCTCACCAAAAAAGAGATGGCTGCTCTGAATACGGACTACGCCAAGCGTCAGTTCCGCGAAGCAGCTGGTTGGTATTACGGCGTGCAAGACAAGGCTTCTATCGAGATGCAAGCCCATGCCTTCCAGGGGTATGCAGCCTGGCGGGACGAGGGATATGGCACCAACTTCCGTGACTACCGGCGGTATATGCAGGGGCAGAACAAACGGGCTGCCAAAGAGGAGTTTGCTCAGTTAGGAGACGATCTTGGCTGGACACCTTCAGAGACAGCCTCGGCTCTCGAAAACGCACTCGAGCAGCAGGATGGCAACTATGTCCATGCCAGAGCGATCAAGGAAGGGCTGCAGGGCAAAGGCGTTCTGGAAGCGAACGCAATGGATAAGTTCATGGAGCGCCTCTACGAGATCTTTGAGCGCATTGGCAACTTCGCCCGTGGCAATGGATTTACCAGTGTCGGAGATTTGTTTGAGCGGGCCTATTCCGGCAGACTGGCCAAGAGGCGTCGTTTCATTTCAGCAGTGAGGGATTTTGCTGAAGACGGTGGAAGCGGCCGCGGCGAGATTGCGATGGAGTGGTTCTATGACAATCACGCGGAATGGCTAGCGGCTGAAGAAGCAAAATTAGACGCGGAAGAACTAGGCCTAAAACAAGAAGCCTTGGCAGGAGGTTGCTGATCATGCAGTGCGATGACCTGTTCCAGAAGATCCAAGCGGTTCAAGAACGCAAGCGTCGGCTGCAAGAGCTGAAGCTCACATCACAGTCGATCGACAACCCAGACGGCAATGTTTATGACGACTGGATCAATGAAGCCGGCAACCGCGAAGCAGCAGCAGAGCGGGCGCTAGGTAAACGACAGAAGCCAGTTGGCTCCCAAGGCCAGCCGACCAACTTTGGTCAGGTGATCGACAGCCTGGGTGAAGAAGGTGCGCTGCCTGTCGCGGCCGACCTGATTGGCTTGAACAAAGGCTGGCAGGACTACAACCCGGCAGCAGCGGAGGAGTACGTCAAAGTCAATGGCGCCAATGTGGTCGCTGATCGCATCAACGCGATTTTCACCGAGCTTGGTCAATCGGTTAGTAAGAGCGAGATCCTGAACGCGATTCAGAAGAACGCTGCGCCGTTTGTGCACATCCTGTCCAACATGGACCGGCTCCAGGTGTACGACGACATCACCCGGGTTCACATGGCCGACAAGGTTAAAGAGCTGGCTGATATTGCTGAGCAGACAGGGAAAATGCCCGACATCCAAAAGATCAAGGAGTTCGTCCAGGCGTTTGAGGTAGCTGCTTACGCGCACGGGATGCGCAACTTGGCTTCACGTCGAGCTGGCCAATTGCTGCAGCAGCTGAAAGGCACCCGTTATGAAGACGTGGGGATCAAGCTGATCATGGAAGAGGACGCCGTGGCTGAGAAAGCTGGGGTCGAAGCCCTTGCTAAGGACGTAGCCGAGAAGACTGATGCTGATGGCAACCCAGTGCCGAAGGAGCTGCGTGATTACATCCAGGACGGTGAGGTAACTAGCAAAGTTGCTGAAGCGGCCAAGAAGGGCGGCGCCGAAGGTGCTGAAGAGCTGCGGGAGATTCAGAGAACAATCCTGCTCGAGGCAACAACGGATCCAGCCGCTGGGCCTGGCAGCAATACCTGGGACAACACGGCAAACGTGATGGCCCGTGCTGCTTACAAGGACACGATCCTGGCCAGCGCCAAGTCGATCGCGATTAATAACTACCTGTCGCAAAAGATGGTCTACCTGACGCAAGGGGTCAGGCAGGTATTTGAGAACAGGGTGATGTTGGGCCAGCCAGACCCTGATGTTCAGATGGAAGTGACTGAGGTCGATGGCGACCTGAAGATGGTCAACCCTCTCGATACGAGGGACAACCGCAGCATTTTCCAAGACATGTATGACGCTGCTCGCAATGCGGCAGCAGCTGACTACGCAGCATCACTGATCATCGATGAAGGCTTCATTGCCACCAGCTGGCTGGGGATCCCCGAGCAGCGGATGCAGTCAATGATTCGCGCAGTGAACGATGGATTCTTCGAGGGCAAGACTCCTTTCGCTGGCCGTACCGACGACTTCAACACTGCCAAGGGTCAGTTACCTCCGAGTGCGCAGTACAAAGTCGCCCAGGCAGTCATCGACATGCCGTATGAAGGCAACGCCTTCAGCCGGACATTGCAGCTGCGGAACAAGTTTCACACTGCGATGAAGTTGTTCATCAATAAGTACGGACTTAATCCGCTGCTGAAGAAAGCCGGGCTGCCTGACCTGCCGGTGTTCTCTGCGCTGCAGATGAACGCTGCAATTGATCAACGCGCTGGTGTTCGTGCGTTCCTGGTGACGATTGCGAACGAGAAGCTGCAGGAGCTGACCATCAAATATCCAAAGCTGTCGTTCAAGCGGCGCTTTGCCTTGATGATGCGTGAGGTTGACGAAGCGCTAATCCGGGCGACGCCAACTCAGGCGCAGATTGGTCGTTATCGGAAGCAATACGACCTGGGGCCTGAGATCAGTGACGACATGATTATGTCGAAGCTGCAGCAGCAGAACGTCGGCTATCCATTGTTGGATAACGAGCTAGCTGTGAAAGCACAGAAAGAGTCTGTTGCTCAGCGGATGCAGCAGAAGCCCGAGGGAATGGCGGGCAAGATCGACTCCGTTGTTCAGAACGCTCGCCAGTACGACGAATTTGAATCCACGGTCGCCTCGTTCTGGCGTGCGCCATTCAACGGCCTGATGTGGAACCTGGGCTTTAGCGCCGACACGATGACGCTTGGCATCAACAAGGTGATCAAGCTGGCCTTTAACAAGAGGAGAGGCCAGGCCACACCGAAGATGGTGGCTGAGGCGCAGGCCGCGACGACGATGGCGCTCGCCATGTGGGGCACCTTTGTCGGACTCAAGCAGTTCGAGAACGGGATTATTAGCAACGGGCCTATCGATAAAGAGCGACGCAAGGTCTGGGAGGAAAGCCTCAGACAGCGTGGCTTGAAGCCCAACAGCATCCTTGGCGTTCAGCTGCCGGGTATCCCGATCGCCCACACGTTGTTCTTGATGAACGACATCGTTGATATGGCCGGGAACCAGTGGAACAACGGTCTCGATACAAATGACCTGATGTGGGATGGCATCAGCCTGCTGGCCAATCAGGTGATGACGATGCCGGGCTTCTTCCAGGTGAAGTTCCTGCTTGATGCCATTACCGACCCCAACCCGCGCAAGGCGATTGGCGTGATCTCCAGCTATCTGAACTCCTGGTTCAACCCTGTGAATGGCGGGTTGCGGGATATGCAGCGGCTTGGCGGGATCAACCGTGATTCGTTGGTCGTTCCCCCTGCGCCTTTCCTGCAGAAAGATGGCGGCCTGTTGCTCCAGGAACTGGGCCCTGATGCTTCGCAGAATCAGATATTCGCGACCATGCAGCGGGCTGCCTATGAATCAGCGCCTGGCTTGGCTCACTGGGGCCTAGGCGTTCCAGTGTTCGAGTACACCTACCTGGGCCGTGAGCGCCGCACACCGCCTGGCGTGACTGCCTGGCAGATGATGACTGGCCAGCAGGGCATCCGTGATGGCGAGTCCTCCTGGTTTGTCGAAAACCAACTGGAGTACCTGGGCCAACTGCGGCCGCCATCTGTGCAGATGAACGGGATGCTTGAGGGCGTGCCGGTCTCTACGGACCTAATCAAGGAGCACAACTATCAGATGGGCCATGTCGTTTCCCAGCGGGGATTCGGCCGCGACGCTGAAAGCCCAACAGGCATGTCTTACACCGTGCCGCGCTTGCTGAAGAACGGTAAGCAGGTGATGGAATCGGTCAGCGTGACGAAGCTGATGAACCGACTAACCAAGGGCAACACCTTGCGGGAAGCCTTGAATGAGTTTTTCAAGGACCCGGTTTACAAGGAGCTGCAGGCCAATCCGGCTACATCGTCTGATCCAGCGGTGGTTCGTATCTCTGACCAAGACAGGGCAAAGCGACCAGTCCATCGGATTATTCAGCGGCTCCATTCTTATTACGAGGACTTGGCAACTGCTCAGATACAGGCGAGTGATTCGGAAGCAGCTAAGCGGTGGCAGCGAGGCCGTCAGCGTTTAGCAGCAGGCGATTCCATGACTCGTAGCGACCTGCGGGAATTGCGCCAGACACTGCGTTAAACCAGACTAGGCATACGGCTTACGCGAGTTATGACTCTCCCCACCCCGTTTAGCTATACACAGTTTGACGGGGACGGGTCAGAGACCAGTTTCAGTTTTACGTGGGACTACATCAGCAAGGAAGACGTAAAGGTCTACCTGGACAAGACGCTTGTTAATGAAGGCACTGGTGCCAGCGAGTGGCAGTGGGATGGCGACAAAAAGATCAAGATGGGCACTGCCCCAGCGACGGGCACGAAATTAACGATCAGGCGAGAGACACCAGAAGACAAGCAGATCGTTGTATGGACTGATGGCAGCCATCTGATTGCTGACGACCTCAACAAGAGCGATCGGCAGTGGCTGTATATCACCGAGGAGCACCACGACGTTGTTATCAGGATCATCTGGGGCTTGCCTCCAGTGCCTGGGCCTGGTCTGCCTGATGACCTGTTCGGTCTATGGAACCGCCTTGCAAGGAACAAGGACTCCAACAAGGGCACCACTGATGAAGTAGCGCTGACGATCGACAAGACCGATCAGCTGAAGGGTGATGCTGTCCCTGGCTCAGTGCAGAACGGCGAGGACTCCTATGTGCTGAC
>VTLG01006051.1_pt1 | contig 25362 bp, 37 predicted proteins | sample 4694571 | NCBI WGS metagenome assembly VTLG01 (sample SAMN12604809, study PRJNA352737) | marine metagenome | biome: ENVO:00000447; feature: ENVO:00000209|ENVO:00000569|ENVO:01000036; material: ENVO:00002151; isolation source: viral sequences binned using virsorter ...
ATAACTTTGAAAATATATAACATCATTATCCAGTATACAAAATTGGTTTTTTACTTTGTTTCCTCTACTGTTTGTAAAATTTTCTACTTTCATTGTAATTTCTCCTATTTTTTATGAGTGTAAATTATAACATATTTTAAAAGCAAAAACAATTAAAATATGAGAACGTTTAAACACTATGGTATTTCAATTCATTTTTAATTCTTTCATCTAGTTCCCCTTGAACTTGTTGTAAAAATTCCGCATCATCATAAAAAGAAAAGCGGTAATCATTATCAAAAGTCCACTCCATACCATGATATAAAATAACGCAAGACGTTATCCCGATAAAATTATCATGTATACCATTATTAACTATAACTGGTTTATCTTCTATAACTTTATTTATTAAGTTTTTCATTTTGCTATTTCTCCTATTTAATAAAGCTCGATTATATCATGAGTAATTTTAAAAATATACACTTTTTTTCATTTAACGCTGTTTAAACGGCTTAATATAAAGCTTTTAGAGCCACTTAAAAAAACTTTTGATATCCTAATATCTCCAAATTTGACCATTTGAGACTGTTTAAACGTCCTCACTCTATCCTTGAGTGAGGGGTTGGTTACAAGCATGGCAGTCTGTCGCGTTGGTATGGTCTAACCATTTTCGACTAATGCGAACTGTATACCCGCAAGAATCACAAGCAACTTTGATTAAGCGCGTTGATTGCTTTTTCTTGCTGTCTGAAACTGTCGCGTGTGGATATTTTCCAAGCTTGGATTTTATGTTTGAATCTATCCAAGCATTTAATCTATCACTTGCTATAGTCGCGGTCATTTTACCAGTTAGCCCAATATCTAATGCACACTTTCTAAAATTACCCTTATGACCTTCCAAAGGGTAACACGCGTGTATTAACTCATGCGCTAGAATATCGCAAACTCTGTTAGTATCGCTTTGAGTAGGGCAGATGAAAATCTCAATCGTTGAATCTTTGCTGAGTTTTTCATTAAAGCATTGTCCAATCGCTTTTCTACTACCTCTAGCGAACCCACAAGAAATGCGGATATTATCAGGTATTTTATGCCCATGCTCAACAAATAGACTTTTTAATATGTCTTTTGCTTCATTTAAATATTTTTCTCTGTTCATGGTTTTATTACCTTTTTAATTCGTGTCAAAATTAACACGGCACGCGGTCTTGAAACCGCGTACCCTATCAACTACATAAATCTTGCAAGCGCCTGTTCTGGTGTTGCGTATCGCTTGCGTGAGCGGGAGCGATTAACAATCTCAGAATCGTGGTGCATTCTGTGAGACTTCCAACCTTCATAAGCTTGTGAAGCGCCCAACCAATGGCTGTAAGCTGTCGCAATGTGTAGGTTGGTATCTGTATCGTAAAGCTTCGCAACTTTACTTTTATTACTTAATGTTGAAACTTCTAATCTTGTTTTCATGTTGATACCTTATTTAATTAATCGAAACACCATATTATCAAACCGTTTAAACAATGTCATGGCAATATTATGACAAACTATGATGAATTATGACAATATGTAAATGATAATCATTATCATCTATATAATAATCATATATTATAATAGCCAATCTATATAATAATGATAATGATAATGATTCGTATTTAGATTTATATTCACCCTCACACTCTCTTTCTTTCCAACTTGTGGATAACAATGTGGATAAACTGTGGATAACTTTCAGCCCATAGATGAGAACGGTAATGCTAATACGAATGAGAATCATTCGCATTTCGACAGGGAGGGGGGCATCAGACAAAGCGACCGATACCCATGATACCTCCCCTACACAACAGGGTAGAATTTGAGTATTTAACTATAATTTAAAATAATCGTATATACCAGTAAACCTTAATTATATCAACAAGTTATAGTGTAAAAATAAATCGTGAAAAACCTAATAAAAACAAGTGCTTGACAAATAGTAAAATATATGGTATAATAGGGGTGTTATATAAAAATAATAAGAGGTATCTATGACAAGAAAGTATAAATCTTTTCCATTAATTTGTATTGAATGGGAAGACCACTCTGCAGATGCTGGTTGGGTGGAAGAAGACGATATGTCTGATACTGGAATTAGATGCAAGACTGTAGGTTGGTTAGTAAAAGAAACTCCCGAAAGTTACCACGTAGTAGATACTTTAACAGATGATGAAGGTCAAGGTGGATATAGCCACATACTCCGACCTTGTGTTATAAAAGTACAAACTTTAAGAAAAAAATTTTAAGGGACATTATGGACAAATTAGACAAAGCTGGCGTTGATGTAATGAAAGAAGTAACTGTTGGAAAAGGTAAAAAATTACCTATTTCAAAAGATAAGCCAAGAGGCCATAGTTGGGGAAGTAGAACAGATGGAACTCAAACTACATTAGCTAGAAAAAAAGTAGAAACTAAAAAATTACCTGACGTAACAGTAACAGCAAAAGTTAGCAAGGATGACCCAGGCAAGTATTCAAGAAAATTTAAAAAAAGATTAGGCGGATACTAAGTTAAAATGGCTATAGATTATCGAGGTGAGACATTTTCTGGTTATAATAAACCAAAGAGAACTCCTAAAAAAAATAAAAAATTTGCAGTTTTAGCAAAGCAAGGAGACACAATTAAGCTAGTAAGATTTGGCGACCCTAATATGACTATTAAAAAAGACCAGCCAAAGAGACGTAAAAGTTTTAGAGCTAGACATAAATGTGATACCAGCCCACCTAGTAAGCTAACGGCAAGATATTGGTCTTGCAAAAAATGGTGATGCTATGCCAGAAAACATAGGGCCGTGTTATAAAATTTATTTACTAATTAATAAAAATATATTTAATTCTATGAGAATGGTAAATGAATGGAAAACTAAATAAAAAATTGAGGAAACTATCTAAAATGATAGCCTCAAAGTTGGAGAAAGATGAAAAAGAAGTCTACAGAAAGCTTAAAACAAACTACCACGCAGCCAAAGAAGAACTTAGGGGGAAGACCTAAAGGTTCAAAAAATTCTTTAACTCTTTTACAAGAAGCTGCAATAAATGGAGTTATGACAAAGGTTTTAAAAAACTTTGATAAGATAGTTAAAACAACAATACAAAAAGCAGAAGACGGAGATACCGTATGCTTAAAAATTCTTTGGGATAGAGTTGTGCCTGCTAGAAAAGCAGTAGAGCATATTTCTAACCCAGCGAATCAAGGAGTAACAATAACGGTACAAGGAGTACCAAAGATTACAAAAACTGAAACAATTGACGCACAATTTGAAGAAATAGGAGGCAGTCATGCCAAGTGAAAAAAAGCAATATGGTACAATGCAAGAAGGTCCAGCGCTACCTACTGGAGATTTTAAAGGACGCTCTAAAAAAATGTATGGTGGACCACAAGATATAGGTTCAATATCAGTAAGCCCAAGCTCTGACTCTATGAAACCTAGCGACCACCAAAAAGGATAGTACAATGGCAAAATCTAAACGTGGAAAAGGTAACGGAAAGAAAAAATACTAATGGCACAACGGCACAAATTAAAAATGGAAGAAGTCAAAGATGACTTCTGGGAAATGTTAAGGTATTTGCCTCCTGTAATTTGGTATGCTGGTATGTTTATTTTAGGTTATATAATTGGGAGTTGGTAATGTCTTTTTTAGACCAAGTGTTAGCTGCAAGAAGAAGTAATTTAGGTTTGTTAAGCCCAAAACCACTAGCTATGTACGGAACACCGCCAATAAACCCAAATCCTAATGTTAGTACTATAGATGATGGTGGCTATGGAGCAAACACAACAAACCCTCTTTTGCCAATATCAAATGTAAAGCCACCAACACGTATAGGTTTGATGGGGGAAAGTATACTTGATGCTGTAAGTAGAGCTAGAAAAGCTCTTACAACACCTCAAGGTTTTGAAGAAGCAGGAGAAAAAGCTGTAGAATCTACGGATATGTACAACCTGTACAAATTTCCAGAAACTATACAGAATGATGCAAAAAATTGGGATACTTCTGTAGTAGATAATAGAGCTATTAGAAAAATAGTTAGTGAAGACCCAATTATAGGCGCAATAATACAAGTAGAAAGCTCAGGTGGACGTAATCTTAACTCTCCAAAAGGAGCTAGAGGCGTAATGCAACTTATGCCAAATACTTACGGAAGAACACTAAATAAAGAAGAAAGTAAAAAAGAAAGTATAAAACAAGGTAAAGAAGTAAAAGTATATAACTATGCTCGCGGTATGTATGGAAAGTTTTTAGATGATAATCAAGTAATGGACGCAGAATTAAATGTAAAGTTTGGAGCAGAGTATTATAATAAACTAAAACAAGATAAAGACATAGGAAATAACAGTGATAGACAAGCTTTAATTGCTTACAATTGGGGTCCAGGAAATTATAAAAAATGGAAAGCTGCAGGCGGAAAAGAATCAGACTTACCAAAAGAAACTAGAGATTACTTAGAAAGAATAGAAAAGAGTATGGGTGGACAATTACAGTAATGAGGAATAATTAAATGACAACAGCTACATTAAGTGTAACACACACAGAATCCATATCTCTAAATGATAGAGAACAAGGTGGAACAAAAACATATACTATAGCCAGTATAGCTCAAGTTTTTAAAAGAACTGTAACTTGTCCAGCGGGTTCGGATACTACTATTGCCACTTTTCAAACAGCAACTAGTACTTCTGATAGCGCATTAGATTTAGAAAACACAAAATATATAAGAGTAACAAATTTAGATTCGTCAAACTCTGTAAACTTATCTTTACAAGTAGCTGGTGCTGAAGGTGGTACAGCTAACATGTCAACTACTATTTTATTAGGTGCAGGAGAAACTTTTACAATGGGAACTCCCCATGATGGAATAGCTTTAGATGATGACGCTGCTGCTATTGTTACTAGTTTGAATGATTTAGAAAGTTTATTAGTAGACCCAGGCAGCAATGCGGTTGCTGTTGAAGTATTTGTAGCAAGCACATAGGAGAAAGTTATGGAGTGGATAGTAACAAATTGGATGGAAGTTGTAGTTGTCGTATTAGCGGTAGCTCACGCTGGTAAATTAATTGCTGGTTGGACTGACACCAAAAAAGATGATATATTTTGGGAAAAAGTACATAACTTAGCAAAGTGGATGGAAGACGCTAAGAAGCCTAAATAATGCCTTATAATCAAAAGCAGCAGAGAAATCTTTTTTCTCAAGACGACCCGTTTGAAACAACAGAAGAAGCTATGAGAAAAATGTATAGACAAGAACCTTATTCTGTTCCTATTACAGATGGTCTAAGTGTAACTCCATTGCTATCATATGATAAGTTAAAACAAGCTGTTGGTACTACAGATATTAATATAAATTCTAGAAGTTTTGGCGCTGGTCTTAATACTGATTTAGGTACTTTTAGAGCAGCAAAAAACTTAGTAAATGTAGATGTTGACTCTTTAGAAGGACAGGAAGAATTTAAAGGTAAAGGATATTCTTTAGGTTATAGTAAATTTAATAAAAAAGGTTATGGTGTAACTTTAGACGTTGGAATACAACCAATGCCAGAAGGAGTTAATACAAGTTGGCAAGCAGAAGCTAAAGCTTATTGGGATTCTGGAGAACTTATTGGGAATATTTTAAAAACTTTTAGAAACTTAGCCGATTAATGCAAAGTCGTTGGGTACATTTTAGTAAGGAAGAACTAAGTTGCAATGGGTCTTGTTCAAGATGTTCAGGAACAGACAGTAACATGAATTCTGAGTTTATGAATAAAGTAGTTAAACTTAGAAAATTATGTAACTTTCCACTTAAAATTATAAGTGGTTATAGATGTCCTGATAGAAATAAGGAAGTTAGTAAAACAGGAGAAAATGGCCCCCATACTACAGGAAAAGCTATAGATATATTAGCGCATGGACCACAAGCCTATGTAATATTACTGTTAGCATTACAATTAGATTTTACTGGTATAGGAATACATCAAAAAGGACCAGTAGAAAAAAGACATATACATTTAGATTGGGATATTTCTAATAAAAAAAGACCAAATATATGGACATATTAAGAAAACTTTTAACTTTTTTTTATAATTTATTTATAACTTCAGTTGAAAAAAATTATGAAAAAGAAATTCAAAAAAAGTTAGAAGAGCAAAGAAAAGAGGACAAAGAAGAATTTGAAAAAATTGCAAAAGGGTTGGACTCACTTAGCGAAGCTGACGTTGATAGGCTTAATACTGAGTTGTTTAACAGGCTGCGGAAGTCAAACTCTAAATACGATTCTAACAATGGGTCTAGCAGCTAACGAAACTTATAAGTATAGTAACCCACCAGTTAGAGAAGTTGTACCTTATGGCATAGATGTATTTATACCAGACGAAGGGTATGAATCTAGGTGGACTGCTAATGAAAAACAAAAACTTTATTTACATAACGTAACTATGGAAAGAGTTTTAATCGAGTAAAATGATTTTTTTTCGTAGTTTATTTTTATATTTACTGCTTACGTTTAACGTTTTTGCAATACCAGAGGGAGTAAGCATTTGTCTTTGGAACGCAGAAATAGCTTCTGCTTTACAATATGGAAGGCAGTATGAAGATAATAAAAATATAGAATATCATAAAAATAAAGTACATTCTGTATTAATAGCTGACAATCATCCACAATGGTTTATATTAAAAGTTTTAGAAGTATTTGATTTTGTCTGGAAAGAATTTTTAATAACAGAAAAACAATCTGTTATATTTAGAAAAACATATAATGTGTGTATAAAAAATTATAAAAACAGAGAAGATATTTTTTATTAATGGAATTAAATTTTAGTTTACACCCAGGCCAATTAGAAATCTTTAATTCTAAAAAAAGATTTAAAATTTGTGCAGCAGGAAGAAGGTTTGGAAAATCTTATTTGTCTGCTGTAACTTTGCTTATAGAAACTTTAAAAGAAGAAAATGAGTTTGGTTATAAACTAGGACCAGAAATTGTAACTTATTATGTAGCTCCAACTTTTCAGCAAGGAAAAGATATTATGTGGAAGCTTATAAAAGGTTTAGGTGAGGGTGTTATAAAAGACACTTTAGAAAATACTGGAGTAGTAAAATTAATAAACGGTAGAGAAATTCATATAAAAGGTTCAGATAGACCAGATACTCTTCGAGGAGTAGGTTTAAGTTATGTAGTATTAGATGAGTATGCTACAATGAAACCTTCAGTATGGGAAGAAATTATAAGACCTACTTTGTCTGACGTAAAAGGCGGAGCATTATTTATAGGAACTCCCGCTGGAAAAAATCATTTTTATAATTTATTTATAAACGCAATTAAATTAGATGATTGGGAATCTTTTGAATATAATACAGCAGATAACCCTTTTGTTCCACAAGACGAAGTAGAAAACGCTAGAAACACTTTGTCTTCTGAAGTATTTTTACAAGAATATGAAGCTTCTTTTAGAAGCGGTGGTGGTAATGTATTTAAAGAAGAGTGGTTTGATAACATAACAGAAAAAGAACCACAAGGAAATTATTATATTGCTGTTGACCCTGCTGGTTTTATAGATTTAAGAGGCAGAAAAATTACAAGTAAATTATCAAGACTAGATGAGTGTGCAATAGCTGTAGTAAAAGCTGGTCCAGACGGTTGGTATGTAAAAGATATAATAACTGGAAGATGGGATGTTAGAGAAACAAGCATACAAATATTAAGAACAGCTCAAAAATACCAACCAATGTGTGTAGGTATTGAAAAAGGTAGTTTAAAAAATGCTATTATGCCATATTTAACAGACCAAATGCGAAGATTAAATACTTTTCCAAACATAGTTGAACTAACTCATGGTGGAAAAAAGAAACAAGAAAGAATTACTTGGGCTTTACAAGGAAGATTAGAACATGGTAGAGTTTTTTTTAATGAAGGAGAGTATTTAAAAAAATTAATAGAGCAAGCTTTAGATTTTCCATCACAATTAACTCATGATGATATGTTAGACGCATTAGCGTATATAGACCAAATAGCAGTAACTTCATATGTAGACCAACCTTGGGTTGACAGTTGGAGTCCACTAGATAAACAGGCAGGATATTAATGGATAGTATAGTAGCAAACGAAAATTACTCAATGACAAGCACTAGTAATAAAACTAAAGACCCATTAGTAGGCTGGGTAGTAGATAAAGTACGTGATTGGGAAGACTATAGAAACACAAACTATAAAGATAAATGGAATGAATATTATCGCCTTTGGAGAGGTCTTTGGAAATCTGAAGATAAAAATAGAGAAAGTGAAAGAAGTCAATTAATTGCTCCAGCTTTGCAACAAGCTATTGAGGTTACTGTAGCCGAATTAGAGGAAGCTGTGTTTGCTTCTAAAAGATGGGTAGACGTAGATAAGACCACTATAGATGACCCACAAGAACAAGAAGCTATGGGGTTTTTTATAGAAAAACTATTAAAAGAATACGAATTAGCTAAAGTTCCTGCAGCGTTATCTGAAATATTTTTAAACGGTGCTATTTATGGTACTGGTATTGGTAAGGTAGTAGTAAAACCTAGAGAAACAAGGCTTCCTTCAATGGACGAAGAAGGAAATTTAGTTTCTGAAAAAACAATAGCTCCAGAAGTGTGTTTAATAGCAATTGACCCAATGGAATTTGCAATAGACCCGTTAGCTAAAACTATAGAAGACGCAGAAGGTTGCGCTCATATTTTATATTCACATAAAGACGCAGTAAAAAGAAAACAAGATGATGGTGTTTATGCAGATGTAGATATAGGTAGCGGAAAAGACGATACTGATTATTGGGCAAGAGGAGAATCAAGCCCATTAAAAAAACAAGATTGGGTAAAAATTACTGAGTATCATGGTAGAGTACCAGCAGAGTTATTAGAGCCTATAGGTGCTGCAGTAGAAGAAGAACTTAATATTATATCAGACGAACCAAGTAAAAAAACAGATACAGTAGAAGCTATAATTACTATAGCAAATGATGGCGCACTATTAAGAGCAGTAGAAAATCCATTTTTTATGCAAGATAGGTCTATTATTGCTTATCAACATGATAGAGTACCTAATAAATTTTGGGGTAGAGGCATAGCTGAAAAAGGTTATTCTCCTCAAAAAGCATTAGACACAGAACTACGAGGAAGAATAGATGCAATGAGTTATGCTATCCATCCTATGGTAGCTATTAACGCTGCTTTAGTACCTCGTGATTTAAACACTACGTTTAAAGTTTATCCTGGAAGGTCTATATTTACTAATGGTCCAGCAGCAGAAGCTATACAGCCTATAAATTTTCAACCCCCAACAGCTTTATCATTTAATCAATCAGGTGATTTAGAAAGAATGGTTGAAATGGGTACTGGAGCATTTCAAGCTGCAGCCGCTGTTAATAGCCAACCACAAAACCAAACTGCTACTGGCATGAGTATGATTACTACTTCTGCAATTAAAAGAAATAAAAGAACTTTACAAAATATAGAAATTAATTTATTAGATGAATGGGTTAAAAAATCTGCTTATCGTTATATGCAGCTAGACCCAGAACAATACCCAATAATGAATTTAAGATTTGTTATTAATTCTACTTTAGGAATTATGGCTAGAGAATTAGAAGTGCAACAATTAGTACAATTGTTAAATACTTCTCCTCCAAACTCTCCTAGCTATTGGATGCTTATAAAATCATTATATCAATTAAGTAGCATTTCTAATAGAGAAGAAATGATGCCTATTATTGACCAGCAATTGCAAAAAAGCTTGCAACCACCAGAGCCTCAAATCGACCCAGTTCAAGCTGAACTTGTTAGAGTTGAAGCTGAAAAAGCTAAAACAGGAGCATTTAAAGCGGGAAGTGATGCAGTGTATAAGAAAACCGCTGGTATACTTAATCTTGCTAGAGCTGAACAAATTGAAGATGACAATATAATTCAAGGGTTTCAAGGAATAAAACAATTAGAAATAGATACAGAAAGATTAGAAAAAGAAAGACAAGAAGCACAAGCAAAACAACAACAACAATTAGCTGCACAGGCGGGAACACTCCCAATAACCTAGAGGATAAAGTATGTTGAAAAAACAAGAAGACATATATGAGTTTTATTTTGATATGTTTAATTCTAAAGGCTGGAAATTGTTTATAGAAACAATGCTAGAAGAAAAACAATCAATGAGTAAATCAGGTTTTTATGAAATTAAATCTGAGCTTGAATTAGGAAAATTACAAGGTGCTATACATTATATCGATACCATATTAGCATTAGAAAATAATATGAAAAACATGTATGATGAAGCTATAAACCAACAAAAAAATAAAAATTATGTTGAACAAATAGAAGATGGTGGGTAATGTTATACGAATACAAATGTAACACACACGGTAGGTTTTCTAAAATATGTTCATTAGCAGACAGAGAAGCAGAAAAGCCCTGTCCTATATGTAATAAACTAAGTAAGTTTGTTATATCAGCCTCTCAATTTAAGTTGGAAGGTATTACAGGTCACTTTCCTACTGCTGCTAGTAAATGGGAAAGAATACATGAAACGCATGGTGAACTTAATACTAAGAGGAAATAGGTATGGCAGAACAAGAAGCAATAATATTAGATAAAGAAGTACAAGATGCAGTTAATTCAAATATTGAAATTGAAAAGCAAGAACAAGAAGTTATAGAAGAACCAGAAAATAAAGAACCAGAATATCAAATTCCTAATAAGTTTAAAGATAAATCTATTGAAGATGTGTCTAAATCTTATGAAGAATTAGAAAAAAAACTAGGTAGGCAAGCCCAAGAATTAGGTGACACTCGCAAGCTTGCAGACGACTTGTTACGACAAGAACTAGAAAAAAATAAACAAACTACGGCTCAAACAAATGAGGAACCTACAGAGTTTGATTATGACGACCCCTTAGAATCCGTAAGAAAACTTATACAGCAAGAGTTACATCCTGTCAGGGAACAACTGAAAGCTACTCAAGATGTTTCGACTAGAGAGAAATTAGCACAACAGCACCCTGATTACATGGAAATAGCCTCTTCTCCTGAATTTTCTGATTGGGTAAATTCGTCACCTATTAGAACTGATTTGTATAGACGCGCCAATGACCAGCTTGAATATAATGCTGCCGTTGAGTTATTAGATACTTGGAAAGCATTAAATCCTAAGAAAGAAATTCCTTCTAAGGCTGAATCTCAAAAAGTAACTAAACAAAAAATCAACGAACTTAGCACCGAGTCTGGTAGCACAGGTCAAACGTCAACCAAAACTTTTTCTCGTAGAGAACTTATTAACCTAAGAGCTACTAATCCTAATAAGTATTACGAAATGGCTGATGAAATCAGAGATGCGTATGCTACTGGTAGGGTTAGATAGATAATTTTATAATAAAGGAGAAATAAAATGGCAGCTTTCGCAGCAGGCAATGCCATCACGACTACCACGGCAGCGAATTATATTCCTGAAATGTGGTCTGATGAAATCATTGGCGCATTCAAAGCAAATCTTGTCTTGGCAAATCTCGTAACAAAGATTATGCACAACGGCAAAAAAGGTGATACCGTTCATATTCCTAGTGGAACTCGTGGCAGTGCAAGCGCGAAGTCATCAGGAAATAACGCAGTAACACTTATTGTAGCAACAGAAGGTAAAACAGATATTTCAATTGACAAGCACTTTGAATATTCTCGTTTAATTGAGGATATTGTTGGTGTTCAAGCAATTGATAGCTATCGTAAGTTTTATACTGATGATGCTGGTTTTGCACTAGCAAAACAAGTTGATTCCGACTTACATAACCTTGGAGAAGGTTTACAGGGCGGTTCAACTACTGATGACACATACGCAAGCGCAGTTATTGGGTCTGATGGCTCAACTACTTTCCTTGACGCATCAGCGGGTAACGCAGCAGCAATAGCTGATGCTGGCCTTCGTAAATGTATACAAACCTTAGATGACGCTGACGTTCCTTTATCAGAACGTTTTCTTATCATTCCTCCAGTAGAAAAGAAAAACCTAATGGGTCTTTCTCGTTTTACGGAGCAAGCGTTTGTTGGTGAAGGTGGACCTGCGAATACTATTCGTAATGGTTACCTTGGCGATGTATATGGTGTACCAATATACGTATCTACTAATGTAGATAGTATTACTTGCGATGACACTAGCACGGTTGTTAAATCATGCTTACTTCTTCATCGTTCAGCTCTAGGCTATGTTGAGCAGATGGCGGTTCGCTCTCAAACTCAATATATGCAAGAGTACTTATCTGACTTATTTACCGCAGATACAATCTACGGTGTAGGTGAGCTTCGTAACGATGCAGGTATTGCAATTATAGTACCATCATAATATAACGGGGGAGTTCGCTCCCCCATTTTTATAAACTTATACTTAGTTAGGAGAAATACTATGAAATGGGAAACACCTTCTTATGAAGATATCCGTTTTGGATTTGAAGTAACGATGTATATAAACAATAAATAGAGGATTTAATCATGGCGAATACATTAACCCTTAATGAAGTAAAAAGGGGTCGTAAGCAATTTCAAGGCTTTTTTGCTAGTGATATGTGGACTGTAAAAGCAACTTGGGCTGACCAAGATGCAATAGATGCTAATGATACATTAACTGTAACTATGGCTGTTCCTGGCGTTGAGCTAGGAGACATGGTTGTTGGTGTTTCTAGTAGTGTAGACCTTAGTGATGGTACAGACCAAGCAGTTCTTACTGCTGCTGTTACTGCTGCTAATGTTGTAAGTTTATATATACAAGCAGATAAAGGTGAGTTTGCGGCAGATGCTCTTAATAACGGAGTTATGAAAGTATTAGTAGCGCGGCCCGCTTGGTAGTAAATAAAATTTAATTACAGCCTGAAAGAAGGTAACTGTAGGAGGCAATAATGCCAAAAGCACAAGCAAAAAAAGAACACACTGCTGTTAAAGCAGAGCCTGTTTCTAAACCTTTAGCTGATGGAATGGCTAGAGTTAGACATAAAAAAGACGGAAAAGTAATAGATTTAGATGCAATTCATGCTTTGTCTGTATTATTTAGACAGGGTCATTATGACATATTGGAACATAAAGCAACATTAGGAGACTTAACTACCTTTTGTGATAGGTACGAAATAAAGTATCCAGGTGGAGCAAGTAAAGACCAATTAGTTGCATTAGTAAAAGCTCACTAAAAGGATAGTATATAAATGGCTACTAGGAAAGAGTTAGTAAACGAAGTTTTAAGAAGACTAAGAGAGCCAGAACTAGCTTCTGGAAGTACAATAGCGTCAAATACTTATGCTACTATGGTGGCTTCTTTCCTTAATGATGCAAAACAAGAGTGTGAAGATGCTTGGAATTGGGGTCAACTTAGAAAAACAGTAGAGTTTGATACAGTTTCAGGTACGTCTTTATATTCTTTACCATTAACATCAGTAAGAACCAAATTACTTTCTATGTGGAATAGCACACAAAACTGTAGAATGAGACAAGTTACAGAAGACTATTATAATAAAAGTACTTTAATAGGCACACAAGTTAATGCTAGTCCTTCTTATTATAGAGATAGAGGTATAAACCCAGCTTCTGAAAATAAACAAGTAGAACTTCTTTCTATACCAGATGGAGTTTACACAATAAAAGCAGAAACAGTTAATCCTCAAAAAGACTTAGTAAATGATGATGATAAATTAACTTTAACTCTTGGTAAACAAGCTATAGTATATGGTACTTGGGCATTGTGTATATCAGAAAGAGGTGAAGACGGTGGGCAACTTATGGATGAAGTTACACAAAAATATGGTTTTCATTTGCAGACTGCAATATCATTGGATAGGAGGTCTTATCCAGACGAAGGCGATTTAGAGGTAGTATAACGTGGCTACAAAATTATTACCAGTTCAAATAAAATCTCCTGGAAGATTAGGATTAAACACACAAAGTTCTTCAATAGGTCTTGGTCCAGAGTGGGCGTTTTTTTTAGATAACGCTGTATTTGACGATTTAGGAAGAATAGCAGCAAGAAAAGGATTATTAAAAGTAACTGACACTCCGATATCTGGCAATCCAATTTTAAGCCAAACGTTTGAATATAGAGAAGATGCAAGTAGTAATCATATAATTACTGCAGATAATGTTAATGGAAAATTATATACTGGAACTACAACTTTAACAGAAAAAACTGGTTCTCTTAGTTTTTCAAATACTAATTGGCAATTTGCTAATTTTAATGGTAAAGTAGTAGGTGCTAGCCAAGCTCAGTTTCCTATATTTTGGGATGGTGGCTCAGGTAATTTTTTAACAATACACAGTCAACATGCTAATTGGGCAGCAAGCACTGCTTATGCTTTAGGAGCTACTGTTAAATCTGCTGCAGCAGCAACACAAGAAAGATATTTTGTTTGTACTTCAGCAGGAACGTCAGGAGGCTCTGAACCTACTTTTCCTTCAACAGAAGGAGGTACGGTAGTAGATAATGGAGCTACTTGGACTACAGTTAAAATGCCAAAAGGAGATTGTATTATATCTGGTTTTGGTAGATTGTGGGCTGTAGATTCAGATAGGACTACAATTAGATTTAGTGCTTTTAATAATGATAAATTATGGGATACTCAAAATGGTGGTGGAGTTATTGATTTAGTAAATAACTTTGCTTTTGAAAAAGATTTTATAAAAGCTTTAGCAATATTTAATAATCAATTAATAGTTTTTGGTAAAAATAATATTACTATTTTTAATAGTGCCGTTGCTCCTGCATCATTAGCTTTAGCAGATACCGTAACAGGCATGGGTTGTATAGCTAGAGATAGCATACAAAATATAGGTTCAGATGTTATCTTTTTATCTGACGATGGAGTAAGAGCGCTTTCTCGTACTATTGAACTAGAAAAAATGCCAGCTCAAGATTTAAGTCAAAGTATAAGAACAGAGTTTTTAGAATTTCTTTCAACCAAAGATAAAGATAAAGTTAGGTCTTTATTTTCACAAGAGCAAGGGTTTTATTTATTATTAGTTGGGTCTAGTATTTATATGTTTGACTTTAAAGACATGATATCAAGCCCAAAAACAATTGATGTACCTCTTCCTAAAATTTCTAGATGGTTAGAAATGGAACCAGAAAGTTTAACTACTTCTGTAGATGGAACAGTATATTTTGCAAGGTCTGGTTATATAGCTAAATATTCTGGGTATAAAGATAGTGTGCTATCTGGAAGCTCTGTAGTACAATCTTCATATAATTTTAAATATAGGTCTAATTGGTTAGATTTTGGGTTTTTAGACCCACAAGTAGCGGGCTTATTTAAAATGCCTAAAAAAATTAAAATGACTGTAGATGAAGGTTCGGAATATGATATAAATTTTTTCTGGGCTTTTGATTATGTTAATAGAGAGTTTAGACAAAAAGCTACAGCAGTATCAGGAGACAGTGTAGCAACAGGTTCGCAATGGGGAAGTTCAGAATGGAACTTAGCAGAGTGGTCTGGTAATGCAATAACTGTAGATAAAGTACCAGCGCAACTTTCTGGCTCTGGACAAAATATGCAATATGGTTTTGATGTAAGTATTAATGGAGCTAACATAGCTGTATCTCAAGTTGAGTTATTAATTAAAATTGGAAGGGTGGCAAGGTAATGGCTGATTATTCACGACAAAATGATTTTAGCGCAAAGGATGCTTTAAGTTCTGGAGACGCTTCTAAACTTATAAAAGGTTCAGAAGTAGACGCTGAATTTGACGCTATTGTAACATCAATAGCAACAAAAGCAACTGTTGAAAAAGGAGCTGATATATCTTCAGCTAACTCTATAACAGTAGGAACTGATGGTAACTACTTTGATATAACAGGAACAACACAAATTAATGGTCTTGTTGTAGCTGCTAATCGTCATTTCTTTTTACAATTTGATGGAGCATTAGTATTACAACATAATTCTAGCGATTTAGATTTACCTGGCGAAGCTAATATAACTACTGCAGCAGGCGATGTTGCTGAGTTTTTTAGCACAGCAACTAATGATGCTCAATGTGTCAATTACACAAGAGCTAATGGTATGTCAGCATCTAATGGTAAAAAAGGTAGTGACATTTCATCTGCTAATACTATGGTTATAGGAGCTGATGGAAATTATTTTGATATAACGGGTACGACCCAAATTAATACAATGACAGTTGCTGCTAATAGGCATTTTTGGTTGCAATTTGATGGTGCTTTAATCTTACAACATCACTCTACTAATTTAGATTTGCCATCTGCAGCTAACGTAACTACTGCTGCTGGTGATGTAGCAGAATTTTTTTCTACAGCAGCTAATCAAGTTCATTGTGTAAATTATACAAGAGCTACAGGAAAATCATTAGTTGGTGGTGGTAAAGTTCTTCAAGTAGTTCTTGGTGACACTACTACTACTGTGGACGTTAATTCAGATACCTTAACTGATACAACTTTAACAGCTTCCATAACTTGTGCGGCAACAACTAGCAAAGTGCTTGTTTTAGTTTCACAGTCAGTTGACCATAATGGAAGGTCAATTGGTCAACTCGTAATAAAACGTACAGTAAGTGGTGGTGCAACAACTACAATATTTGATGCTATTAACTTTGGTGATGATGACAATGTAAGAGCTTATCATGCAGTCTATGCGCTTGACAGTCCATCTACCACAACGGCTTTGACGTACAAAACGCAAATGGCGCGACATGACCAAAGTGGAACTCTGAATATCCAGAGAACTGATGGCAGTGACAGTGGTAAAAGTACAATTGTACTACTTGAGATAGGAGCATAGCATGGCACGTTTAAATACTGGCTCAGTAATAGAAGCAATAAGAGCAATAAATTCTGATGCACAAGTTGCGGTTATAGATAATGACCCTGATAGAATCACATGGCATAAAGGAGATGTTATTGCTAAAGACGTTATTGTAGCAAAAGTACTTGCAATGCAATATCACGATAACCGCAAAAAAGACTATCCAGAAATAAAAGACCAACTAGATGACCTTTATCATAATGGTATTGATGGTTGGAAAGAAAGTATTAAAGCTGTTAAAGATAAGTATCCCAAATGACAGATATACCATGGTACGCTTACCTAATAATTCTTTTTCTGCCTTGCTTAATAAATACAGTAATAGGTATTTATATGCAACTTTACTTAAAACGTATAAACAGACAAGAAAAAAAGCCGCCTTGGACGTACAAAAAAAGTTTAGTTAATGCAGTAGCTATTGGTGCGCCTATGGGAGCATTAACTCAAATATTATTACAATCAGTTTTGTCTCCATATATTTATATGGACGATACTAATCAATGGAATTTAGTTATATTTGCAGCAGTATTTTGTCCTTGGTTAATTATGCTTGGATATTCAATGTCTTTGTGGTATACAAAGAAAAAAGGATATACATTGCTATATGAGTATTTAAGAGTAAGACATGTTGAAATAGAATACCCAGAGGAAGATAGTGATTTTACTATAAAAAATTACCATAATAAAAATAAGGATATTAAATGATAGTTAAACATCCTGAAACAGTAGTTAAAGCAATAGACTTTGTTACTTATGGTTGTAGTGGGTGGGCTTGTTTTGCAGCATATGTAAATCATTATTCTACAGTAATTGCTATTGTAATTGCTTTTGTTTCTTTACTAGTTAGTATACTTTATAAACACTTAAATTATAAAACTGAAAAAAGAAAATTAGATATAATGTTTAAAAATGAAAAAGAAAATTGGGAATAAAATTTGGAGATTCTGAATGATAAATGTAATAAAAGCAGCAATTAACTTTCAAATAGGTTTTTTAACGCCTTCTTTTTTTAGCGCTATAACAGATATGTTAGGAATAACAGGAAACGTTCCTAGTGGAACTACAAGTAGAACTGGATTTTTTTCTCCTTTTGTACAAATACGCGGTCCTTTAATGACAGGACAGTATGATGCTTCTAATGTAGATGGAGCAATTCGAGCTACTGGGTATTTAGAGCCACAAGGGGAAGAAATAGAAAGACTTTTGCAAAGTTCTTTTGATACAGCAGGAAGTAGATTACGAGATTACACTGCTGGTGGAGAAGAAGCTTCTATTATGAGAGAACAAGAATTACTTAGAAAATTATCAGAACGTGGAGAAACTATTGGCAGAAATAGATTGCAAGAAGAAGCTATTAGTAGAACTGGTGGTTTATTTACAACTCCTGGTATGCAACAAGCTTTAGCTGAATACGAACAAAGTATAGGTCAAAATAGATTTCAAAATGATTTAATGGCAATAGATAGAGCAAGAGGAGAAAGAAGATTATTAGAAGGAGAAGAAACAAATAGATTAAATAATTTAGTTTCTTTTCTAAATCAACCTTTGCAAGTTGCTCAACAAGCGTTACAAACTGGTGCAGCAACAGCTCCAGGAAATATGCAGTCAGCACAAATGATAGCAAATAATGAATTAATGAATAGAGCGGCTAGTATGAATTTTATGAATACTTTAATTAGTGGTTTTACATCAACGCAAGGAAACCCCACTCCAACTCCGCAAGTTGGAGCAGGACCAGGAACACAAACTGGTTTAGCTCAACCTCGTAATACCACAAGTCCTTTCTCTTCTTTATTCTCCGCATTTAACTTTTAAGGAATAAAAAAATATTATGGCTTCTTTATTTAATGACCCAAATTTAATAAGACAACAAATTCTTGCTAACAGAAGACAAGCTCCTGGCTCTACTCCTGAAAGCGCAATTATTGCTGCTTCAGGTAATTTAGGAAGTAATCTTGGGTATGGTATAGCAAGACTTTTTGGAAGAGAATTTCCACAAGTACAAAAAGAAGAAGCTAAACAAAACGCTCTTACTCAAATGGAAACAGCCATAGACCCAGAAACAGGAAAACCTTATGCGTTTGGAACTGGAGCATATTTTTTAAAAGTATCAGAAATATTGCAAGATAATGGTTTTATTAGGGAAGCTCACGATGTTAATACAAAAGCTAGAGCTACCTTAGCTTCAGAAGCAGCAGTAGCATCTTCTGTAAGAGCGGCAGAACTATTAGAAGCCCAAGAAGAACGCGCACTAACTAAAGAGAAGCGAGCCGTTCTTGAACCAATGAATAAAGTAGAGTTGGAGAACGCTCAAAAAATATTTAATTCTTTATCAAAAAATACTAATGTTGTAGTAGGCGGTAATAGTGGTAAAACATATTTGAAAGGATTAGATACAGACGAAAGAGATGCTCTTATACAAGATGCAAATTTAAAATCAAGAGTAGAAGGTACATCTATTACTCAAGCTATGGAAAATATAGTAAGAGAGCAATTACAAGAAGGACGGGGTCCTGGAAACTTCTTACCTACAGGTCTAGGTGGTGGCTCAGAATATAGAGGTATTCCTATAGATGTATCAGGTTCTGCGTTTGGTGCCAGAAATTTACCTACCCCCGATGAGGATGCTACCAAAACAACAGATAGTACAGCAACTGACACAACTCAAGAAACACAAGACAGTACTACTCCAATTAATAGGTTTGCTCCAGAACTTACACAACCACGACAACTTAGTGTTTATAATGAAAAAGAAATAGATAATTTAGTTTCTGAATTATCTGGCGCTACTGATATTCAATCGGAAATAGACACAGTAGGTAAAGGTGGAAAAGCACAGATACAAAGAGGTAAATTAAATAGAGAAAAAAATAAAGCAATAGAACAATTTAAAAATACTATGCCAGAATTTAAAGCTCTTGAAAATTACAAAAAACAATTACGAGCGCAAGCAAAGCGTGGAAGGAGTGGTTCGCCTGCACGTACTAAAGCATTAAGAGACCTTATGAATACTCCAAAAGTTAAAGAAAAATTAAAAATACTTCAAGATGATTTAGTAGCTGCAATGAACGAAATATTAGACCCTACGCAACAGCAATTATTTTTACAATAAGGATTAATTAATGCAAACATTTAATTCTGCAGAAGAAGCACAAAGTTATATTGCAAACTCTGATGTTGGCGATAAAGTTAATATTGCTAATAAAATATATACTTTAGATACAAATACAATAAATAGTGCTGCTACAATGCCAAGCGCTACTTCTAATAAAATAGAAATAGATACAGAAGCAAATGATATTAGTATTTTAGAAGAAATTGCTCGACCTGGAGAAGCGTGGCGAGCGGGTATAATATCTGTTTTAGAAGGAGAAGGAATAGAAACAACAAAAGCAAACATAAAAGCAGCTTGGGAGGCAGATGACCCTAAAATAAAAGACTCTTTTATGGAATTAATTCACGAAAAATTTGATAAAGTTAGGTTAGCTCCTGAAGGAACATACGGACCAGTTTTAACTGCATTAGCAAAAAATTCTAAAGGAAGCGCTGCAATTACTGTTGGTTTTGGTTTGACTGCTGATATTATAGCTGACCCACTTACTTGGGTAGGAAGTATTTTAGGAGTTGTTGGTAAAGGAGGAAAAGCTTTATCTCAAAATACAAAAGTAGGTAAAAAATTAAGAACAAAAAAAGCTAATAAAATACAAGAAAAAATAAAAAAAAGGCAAACAGAATTAATAGCTAGAGAAGGTATGTCTGTTAAAGAAGCTGGCTATAAAGCTTATATGGAAAAAAGTACTTATCATGGTTTGTTAGATGATACTTTAGGTATTAAAACTCCAGGTCAAATTGCGCCTGGATTAAATAAATTTCAATTTAGAAAATTATATAACGAATCTAGACCTACAACTAGGTTAGGAAAACTTACTGATAGGGGTTTTCAAAGTATAAATAAATTAAAAAAAAATCTATTAGAGCCTGCGTTTAAAGGAATTAATGCTACAATTGAACCAATACTTTCTAGAGCAAAAGAAATAAATGGTCGTTTTGGTGCTGCTTTATCAGAATTTGAAATGAAACTTGGCATTAACATACATAAAGATATACAAAGCGCTAAAAAATGGATACAACAATATAGAAATTTACCTAAAGAAGCAAGAATACAATTAACAAAACATTTAAATAATAAAAATTTTAATTCTGCTTTTGCTATAATGGCAAAGATTGATGGAATGTCTGAAGAATTTGTAAACACCATTTCTCCTATGCTAAAACAACGGGGTGCAGACTTATCAAGAACAAATAAAGATTTAGTTTTAATAGAAGATAATTTCTTTCCGCGTTCAGTAAAAGATAGAGCGGGTCTTATGGACGAGCTAAACATAGATGACACAGATGACTTTCATAAAATTATATTTGAGGACATGCTTAAAAGCGGAAGAAAATTAAATCAAACAGAATATGCAGATGCTATAAATAGAGCAATAAGAAGACCAACCGTAGAAACTATTGCTAAAAAAATAGGAGCAGAGACTAAAAGAAAAATAGACATTATAGATGATAGCCTTATGAAATATTATGATGAGGCAGATAACGCAATATTGTCTTATTTAAGAGACGTAAATCACGCTGTTTATAGAAGACATTTTTTTGGTAAATTTGCTAAAGGTATAGATGATGCTGAAGGAATAGAAGAGTCTATCGGAGCTATGATAGCCTCAGAAAGAAGAGCGGGTAGGCTTTCTAAAAGCGACTTAAAAGAAATGGAAAGCATCCTAAAAGCTAGGTTTATAGGTGGAGAACAAGGTGCTAACAAAGTAATATCTAACGTCAAAGCCTTTGGGTATATGACAACTTTAGGAAATCCTTTTTCAGCTTTAACTCAACTTGGAGACATAGGTACTTCTGCTTTTCTTCATGGAATAATAAATACAACAACACAAGCAGTAAGAGGTCTTTTAGGTAAAAAAAATATAAATTTTGAAGACTTTGGATTAGACCTTATGGCTGAGTTATCTGATGTAAATAAAACTCAAAAACATTTAACTAACATATTTAGATATTCTGGATTTAGAGCTGTAGATATCTTTGGTAAAAATGTAAATATAAACTCATCTTTAGCAAAGTGGTCTAAAATTGCAAAAGACCCTGATGGAAAACCAGTGAAATGGTATCAGTATGACAGTGGTAAACTGTCTATGGAAAAACAACTACGAGATAAATATAGAAACTCTTTTGACAAAGCTAAATTAGATAAAGTTGTAGAAGATTTTAGAAATTATGGAAAAGGTAAGTTTGTAAATGGGAAAAAAGTGAAAGGGGAGATAACAGATGATATGAGATATATTGTCTTTAATGACCTTATAGATGCACAGCCAGTAGTGCAGTCTGCCATGCCCGCAGCTTATCTTAACAACCCTAACGGTAGAATAGCATATCAGTTAAAAACTTTTGCTTTAAAACAATTAGATTTAGTTAGAAAACGAGCGTTTAAAAAAATAAAACAAGGAGATGTTTTAGGCGGGTCAGCAGAGCTTGCTAGATACGGAGCTATTGTTGGTGGAGCTAACACAGGAAGTGAGTCGTTAAAAATGGCAATAAGAGATTGGATAAATGGTGGAGACAAACTTGAAGAAATGTTTGAAAATGAGGATGGAGAAGACTTAGGACTTCCCGCAGTAGTTGTAGCAAACACAGTGAAAGTCTTTGGCATGAATAGTGTTTTAAGAGATAAAGTTACTAGTGGATATTGGTCTGGTGCGGCATCAGACTTAGTAATGCCACCAGTATTAAGCACTGGTGGCGATATGTTTGCGGCTATGACAGGACAAGCAGAACTATGGAAAGGTATAAGACAAGTACCTATAGGTGGTAAAGCCTTATACTACATGTTCGGGGAAGATTCTAATTATGTGTTGGGAGGGCTAGACTAAATCTCACACGCTCCCGCAGTACAAGCTAACTCTTGACTGCTTGTAGTATAATCAAGTTCTTCATTAAGCTCAGTCCAATCAATATCTTTAGGCATGTCTTTAGATAGTTTATTAAATTTTTCCTCATCTATCTCCTCATACGGAGCATCTTGGTATATGTGGTCTGTATGGGGTAGAAAACTAATTCCACTCATAGATTCAAAGTTATCATACACCCAAGACATAGCGGGTAAAAATTCTTTTTCTTTATAATATATAGTAACACTAGGTTTATGTTCACACCAATGTTCAGCATATATTTTCCACAACTTTAACTGTTTCATAGCGCCATACTCGTCTCTCATTATAGATGAGGTTGGAGATTGTATAGGAAAACTAAACACATACATGTCGTTAGGTTTTTCTGGAGCGTCTTTACATGGTATACCTTTGTCTATCATAAATTTACTTAATGGGTCTTTCTTATCCCCTCTGACATTTCGTATATAGTAAGAGCTATAACGAGGGTGAATACCAGAGGCAGTATTACACAACTGAGACACAGTACCACTAGGCTTAACACAAGTGATAGCAACGCTCTCAGGAATTTTAAGCCTGTTTGCCCAATCTTTGTTAGTTTCAATAGACACCTCTCTTAGTTCTTGTAACTTTTTAGGTAGTTTTGTATTATTAGGGTCGCCTAGAGAAACGTGGTCTAGTATACCAGTTAAACTGACACCTAGTAATCTTTCCTCGTCACAGTTATTCTTGTAGTCTTTTGAAAGAAATCTAAAATCAGTCAAAGTAGATTGTAAAGTACCTAGAATGGTGGCTACTCTAACTTTATCTTTTAACTTCTCTTGACTGTCTCCCGCACGTACTATAACCTCAGATAAGTTACAAAATTCTGAATCCCTGAGAATTATCTCAGAACAAGGATTCGTTCCAAACTTATACTCTGCGTCTCTACGTCCATTTCTTTCTGCTACGCGTTGAGCTGATGGTACAGAATAGATACCACGCTCTCCAGACTTTGATTCATATAAACTAGCACACTCGTCTAAGAACACACTTAAAGCGGGTGTATTCATATAAGACACAGAGTTGTTTGCTAGCGCTCTGTGTGGGTGGTCTAACCACCATTGTCCACTTTTAGCTTTCTGCATTTCTCTATCATCTAAATCTGATAGAGATATTAAAGCAGACCTACGTACTCCACCAACCACTACTATATCTGCAATTTTACATACTATGTCGTGTACCTCAATAGGTTTAAGTTTTCTGCCTTTAGCATTTTGAAACACCTCTACACAAAACTTAAACAACTCTACTAAAGGGTCTGCGCCACTGGCTCTTCCGCCAAAAGTTTTTAGTGGCATACCCGCCTTTCTTACTCTGCTTATATCCCACTTAGGTATTTGTCCTGAATACAGTAAAGTTATTATTTCTTTAAAGGACTTAGACCAACCTATTTTACTATCTGGTACACACACAACAGTATCAGTTGGGTGGAAATCCTCTGCAACAGTTGGAAGTTTATCTACTTCAGTTTTGCTTACAGAGAATCCCACTCCAGTTCCGCACATTAGTATATACATAATCTCGCTAAACTTTCTAGCGTTGTCCATAGCTACAAAACAACAGTTATATCCCGCAACATTATCTTTTTTTAATGCCTCTCCCGCAGTCATAAGACAACGCATAGAAGGCATTACTTTTTTATCTAAAATAAATTGTTTACACTCATCTAACTCTGCGTGATATTTAGTAGGAACTGTCTCTTTCCAAAAAGATATGTATCTATCTACTGTTTCTTCCCAAGTTTCTCTACGTTGTTTGTCTGGAAGATACCTTGCGTATCTACTTTGGTGTATATAATCTTCATATAGTACGTGGTTTTTACTCATACTATTCTACTCTAACCATGAATTTAGATATTTTTAGCTGAAGATAGTCAAGTTTGCTTTCTAGTTCACTAGAATCCCATTGGTTTTCTTGATACCAAGCTATCATATCCTCAGTAAAAAACATAGACCTCTTTAATAGAAATTCTATTTCGTCTCTATTGTGGTCTGCAACTATAAAATCTGCACAATAAGGAGTGCAAGTATGGTTTACTAACTGGTTTTCCTTTAGTGCTACCTCTTCTTTAAGTGGTATGCTTTTGTCTACTGCGGGCGCAAAAGGAGCGCTACCATCACTATCATGGTCGCAAGCAGAAAGAAAACCTAGTGATACTAAAAACAACAATATTAATATATGTCTCATGTTATATGTCCTCTAAAATGTCTGCATCTTCTGGTAGTTGTGCAATTAGTTTCCACCCTTTCTTAGTAGAGCGTAACTGACCACTCCAAGTTAGTGTGTACTCATGCGCATATACCTCTTCGTATAAATTACCGTCTCTTTGTGCAATTCTACCAGTAGAACTACCGATAGTTCTTTTCACTAGAGCGTCTTCTTTATCTTTTTCTGTCATCTATCTTCTCCTATATCAAATTTATATAAGTTATCTATTAACTTATCTTCAAAGTTATCAAGAAGTTCTTCAGTAGTTATCTCAAGAACTTCTATGATTAAGTCGGGGTCGTACTCTAAGATTATCTTCTCCTTGATTTCGTCCAGAGTTAGTGTCATGGTTAGGCACTTCTTATCTCAGGAATGAGAATCTTTTTAGCAA
>VTLG01011333.1_pt1 | contig 25359 bp, 35 predicted proteins | sample 4694571 | NCBI WGS metagenome assembly VTLG01 (sample SAMN12604809, study PRJNA352737) | marine metagenome | biome: ENVO:00000447; feature: ENVO:00000209|ENVO:00000569|ENVO:01000036; material: ENVO:00002151; isolation source: viral sequences binned using virsorter ...
GAGCAGAAGATCCTACTGCAGGCGTTTCTTCTACAACTTCTTCTTCCATCATTTCCGAACCTTGAGGAGTAATAACTTCTTCACTCATCGCTGCAGTTAAACCACCATTAGCATAACCAGTTGTTAAGCCACCATCTTTTTGTCCGCCGGCAGCTCGGTTAATTACTCTGTTCCAATCAAATTTAGGATCACTAGATGGTACGCCTTGAGCTTTTACTTCTGCTTGAATAACTGTTTCCCAGAACTGACCTGCTCTGCCTGATTTTAAGAAAGCAAGTAAGTATTCATCTTTAGGTTCTAACACTCTTAGTGATGAGTTAATAATTTCTAATCTATTATTTATTTTTACTTTAGCGTTGGCTAATCTTTCCGCATCATCCACACCTTCAATATTATTTTCTGTAATATATTTAACTAATAATTCTGCATTATTTAAAATAGCAATAAGTTTTTGTTTTTCTTCACCAAACTTTTGTAGATCTTTAAGTTTAGCATCTAAAGCAAATCCACGGTCCGGTCTGTAATTTCTACTCTTCATAATAGCTGAAGCAATATCTGTAATAGCAGTTTCTTCTCCTGCTAATAAGTCTGCTCTAGCCGCGGTCCTCGCATCGAGACTCGCTGCCATGTCTGTACCTAAATCGGATAATGCAGGAGCTGCTGATCTTAAAGCTCCACTAATACCAGTTCCTTCACTAGGAGCAGCCATAATATCTGCGCCCGCACTTGCTATTCTTAAATAGTCTGCTGTGCTCATTCCTTTTTTCTCAGGTAACTCTGGTCTAGATTCTCTAACAGCTTCTAAAATTTCCATGTAGTCTTCTACTTCACCACCCATATCATAGCCTGGTCTTAATTGAGAAATTCCGCCGCCACGTCTTTCGACACGGCCACCTCTAAACATTGGTCGTCTTAAAATTCTGCTCATATTATCTCAATAATCCTTTAGCCGCTCCTAATAATCCAACACCACCAATTCCTAATCCAAGTAACTGTTGTGTTGTGCTTGGAGGAGGTGTTGATTGCATTTGTGTAGCTGCTGGGAATCCACCAATTACTGATGCAAGTTGCGGAGCAACTAAACCTAGTTGTGTGTAATCTGCAAAGGCTGTTTCTCTAGCTGCTTCTTGATCCGCTGCTAGTTGACCTTGATTAATTTGTCTTTGTGTACCACCTAATTGAGTTTGGTATGTACCTAAACCTTGTTGTGCTTGTAGTTGTGCTAGTGCTTGTTGATTAGCTTGAGCAAAACCTTGTTGTCTTAATTGAGATTCTTGCATTGCTCTAGCCATATCTGCGGATGCTTGATACTCACCCATCATTGCAGCTTCTCTTCCACCACCAAAAGCTCCAGCTCTAACTGCTTGGTTTCTTAATGCACCTAAGCCTTTAGCCTGTTCTCTTTCCATTGCTGCAAGAGATGCATCAATTACTTCTTGTTGGTATGGACTTTCAAATTGTTGATAAGCTTGTGGACCTAATAAAGTTCCAAGATTAGCTGCCGCTGCAGCTGCTTGTTTTTCTAAAGCTGATTGATCAGCTACAAATTGTCTACCTGTATATGTAGATGTTGGAATACTTTTACCTAATAGGCCTAAACCTTTATTAGTTATACCGAGACCAGCGGCTTCTACAAATGGTTCTCTAAGTTGTCGTGTTGTAGTAGTTGCCATTATCCTCTTGCCTCTAATGTTTTCATTGTGTCATACATAAGATCAGCTCCTTTTTGAACGCTTCCACCACCAGCGCCTCTAACTGCATCAGCAGTCATTACAAATTCGTTTTTAGAAAGTCTTGCAGGTACGTCATCTGCTCTTTCTTTTGCACCTAATGGCACAAATCCACCACCTCTTAAATCCATTTCATTACCACCAAGATTCATAAGACCACCATCAGCATATCTTTTTCTTCCTTTTTTATTCATTTCTAATATTTTTTTAATACCAGGATAATCTTTTGCTTTTCCTACTCCAATAGATTTAACTCTTGGTTTTTTAACAGGTCCACCTTTTTTCATCCCTCCACTATCAATCATATCTAAAGCAATAGTATAAATTTCCATTTGTTGATCCTGTGAAAGATCATAGAATTCTTTTCCGTATTGTTCTTCTGCTAATTGTTCAGCTAACATTTGAGCTCTCCAACCTCTGTCTCCACCACCTGCCATAGGACCAATCGCAACACCTTCTTCTTTCATTAAATAATCTGGAGTAATAATTTCTTCTGCATCCATTACTTCTACATCCTCATTAGGATTTAAAGCCATTAGTCCACCTGTAGCAACACCTGCTCTAGCTGCACCTAATTCCATTTGTAAAAACTCATCAATACTCATAATCGGCATGCCTGGTCTTTGTTCATTCATGTCATATTTATATTGTTCATACATATCTAATTCGTCTTGACTGTAACCAGAAGCTTTTTGTGAAGCAAAGTTCATTAACATTTCCATTTGTATTTCATTTAATTCTCCCAAAGGTTTACCAAATAAATCCATAGATAGAGCATTTAATTCATCCATTCTATCTGGACTTGATACTTGTTCACCAATCTCTACACCTTCTTCTTTCATTAAATATTCTGGAGTGATAAGTTCTTCATCAAATTCCATAACTTCATCATCAACATCACCACCACTAGCTAATCTTAATTCTCTAATAGGTAATGGTTTAATTGTGTTTAGTTCTTCTAATTTATCATACCCTTCTTTAGCAGCGTCAAGGGAATCAAAAAAATCTTTGCCTTCGTCTGAGTCCACCCATCTTTCTTTTTTAGCATCCCATTTCTTTCCTTTTTTCTTTTTCTTTTTATCAAATTTGTAAGAACTTCTTTTTTCCCAAGGCATACCACCCTCATCTAAACCAACTCTTCCACCTGTTCTGTATCCATAAGTGTCTAGCATTTCATCTACTTCACCCATGTCCCACGTTCCAGTACCTTCGTAGATTGCTCTAATAGCTGCTCTTCTTCCTGCTTTATCCGCGATCCCTTGTTCTAATAATTCTCTATTGTATCTTTCCAATGCGTCTTCATTTAATTCTGCTGCTTGCATTCCATAATCAATAGCTCCTTGACCACCTATGGTTTTTAATGCACTTAATCCTTTAACAGCTTGGGCGCCTTCGTCTAAATAATTAGCCATTTTCATTTTACCAGCTAGTTCTGCATTAACAGAACCGAGTTGTAAGCCTTCACCTATTGCTGTTGGCGCTGCCGCAAGAATACCTGTTGTTGCCATATCTTTTAAACCTGCTTCATCGTCTGTAAGACCTCGTGCGAGTGCTGCTTTTAAAAATTTATCTCCACCATATTGTGCAAACTTACCTGTAAGACCCATACCTCCAGGTAAAAAGGCTGCCATATAAGGTACAAAAGGTCGTATTTCCTTTGGTATTATCTTTTTAATTCTTTTACGTATCTTTGAAAAAAATCCCATATTATCTTCCTATTATATTATTGAAAAGCAAGGTCGCAACTCTTGTATGTAAGCTTGTATCAACCATTTTACTTCGTTTTTTCCTTCCAGTCAATCTACTTTATGTTTGTATCAGTGCCTATTGGAAGCCCAATTACCTTAACATGTACGCTCTTTGAAATATGCTCTTGTTTAGTATCTGTATGGGGGCTATCTACGTCAGCTTTAGCTTCTTCTTCTGATAAATATTCCCTTCCAGTTTCAGTATGTACAATAGTAAGTTCTACTCTAGGCTTATATTTTAAGACTGATTTACCATTTATTGTTTCGTATTTAATTTCTTCTTCTTGTGCTACAATTGTCATTATCTATCCTCTCTATTAATTTCTAGTATTGATGCTACCACATGTAAAGTATTAGCATCTGCTGCTGTTACTTGAAGTACTTCATTTTCTAACATAATTAAAGGTTCCGTTAAAAGCTGTAAAGTTTCGTTACCTGCTACTGCTTGAGTTTTAAATAAATTAAACTTGTTACCTGTTGAGGGATCTGCATCAAATAAATCTACAGTGATAGTAGTAGCTGTATTAGTATCTTCTGCTACTAAAAGAGATTTTACAATAGCTCTTGAGTTAGAAGGCACAGTATATAAAGTAGTAACTGTACTAGTTGTTAAATCTTTTTTTGCGTTTAAATATATGTTAGCCATATTATCCTAGTCCAAACCATGTGTATCTTTCAGAATCTTCTTTTAACTGAGTTAAAAATGTAGAGTTAAGTTGTTCTACTATTGAAGAAAAAGATCTATTGATTTGTCTTTGGTTATCTTCTGTGTATTCTTTTTTTGGTTCTGGTAATCTTACTGCTATCTTTGTCATTATCTTCTACCGTCTGGTTTAAGATCAGCTTGAAAAGTTCCAAACCTCCAACTTTGTCCTGATCCTGTATTTTCTATTTTGATAGCTGCGTACCTTCCTCGTGCTCTAGTACTAACAAATGTAGTAGAAGTGTCAACAGTAAAAGGACTAAAGGAAGCAGCTGTATTAGGTGCAGCTGGGAAAGGAGTAACTGATACATTCACTATTGCATCCCCTATTAAGTTTTTAAAGTTAGGTAAAAATCTACCCATAGATAAAAAGTATTCTCCGATACCTTGATCAGTTTGTAATGCAAAATCAAAAGATTCTACAAAAGAAGTTAAAGCTGTAGTAGATCCATCAGGATTAACTTGATCGGTTCCTATTTCATGTTCAAAAAATACACTTTTACCTAAGCCAGTTTCTCCACCAATAACTGGAAATGTACCTGTGCCTGTACTATCAAATGCTGTTGCATAAGGTTTAGGATAAACTAATGAATCAATCCAAGTTGTTCTAATTGAATTAGTATTAGTTCCTGTATACCAATTACCCATTGGCACTTGTTGATTAGTTTGACCATAATTATAAACTACATATCTGTTGTTAAAATCTGATCCTGATGTTGGGTACCACCAAGTAACTTCGGTAAATAAATTATTAATTCCTGCACAAATTTGTTGTCCTTTAGTTGTATCTGCATCGTCATAAACATAATCTTCAACCGAACACGGTAAAGTATTAACTGTACCATCAAAAGAAAAGAAGCCATTGTTAGACATCCAATAAGCAACACCATCTATTTCGATAGCTGCATTCTGTCCAATCAATCCACAGTTTGTACCTACTTGTTCAAATCCAAATGTAAATGGAGCACCAACAAACTTCATGGTATATAAAGCATTATCAGTCCATACTAGAATATTTTCTTTAGCAGAGATAGCTCCCATAATTTTAGTACCATCTTGTAATCTTTGAGAACCAGCTGTGTTTGTTGCTTGAATAGTATAAGTATTTATATTTTCTTGTTCAGAAAATCTAATTAATAAATCTTCTTGAGAAGTAGGAGTACCAATAGTGGCCTCAGTTCCAAAATGAATTAAGTGTCTTGTAGTAGGAGATACTAAAGTTAATCTACTTTTATCCGGATTGTTAGTTGTTTCAAAACTCGTTGTAAGTTGTGATGCTCTTGTTGATAATCTTGCTGCAATACCAGCATTCCATGTAAATGTTTTACCGTTAGCAATGGTTGCAACTAAAACTTCTCCAAAACTACTTAACGACCAAAGTCCTGGTTCTAGAGTTGTAGTAGTAGCTACTACTGGATCACCATAACCAGCCCAGTCTGTAGATTGAGTAACAGTTGTTCCTAAAGCTGTTGTTGCTGGAGCTGTTGTTCCAGATTGTGATCTACTAACCGTTGTTAAATCACCTGGAGCTGCATCTGTATTTCCAGTGTAACTAATTAATTCAGAAGTAGCTGCATAATCACCACTTGAGAAATCACCAATTAAAGCTTTACCACTTGTTGAAAAGTTTTGTGAATCAGCTAAAGTAATAGTGGTATCTGCTGCTACAATACCTGCATTCAAAGTACTTGTCGCAGAACCTTGAACTGTTCCTCCAAATTGTCCTACACCATATCCATAACCATATGTTTGCGCAGCGGGTCCAACTCTTGAATAAGGTTTAACAGTACAAGTTCCATTATTATAAGGACCAGGTCCTGCTTCTTGAGTTGGAGAGGTAATAGTAAAAGTAGTATTAGTTGGAACAGTAATAACTTGATAGGGTTTATCTAAAAAATCTGCATTATCTAAATTTGAACCCGTAGGTTTAGTAAACGCAGAAAAAAATATAATATCTCCTTCTTTAAAACCATGAAGTGTTGGACCTGTATCAATTGTAATAGAAGTATTTGCTGTATTAGAAGTAACTGTAGAAGCTAGTGCAATCACCGCTCCGTTGGCATCTGTATCAAAAGGAGTAATATCATGAAGACCTCCTTCAAAATAACAAATTAAAAATTTATCCGTCCCAAGAATTACATATCTGTTTCCAGATGTATCAACCAAAGCATGTTGTTTTCTAGCTACACCTACAATAGTATCTGGTATTAAAGATTGCCATCCTCCTACTTTTTCAGGAAGACCATATCTAAATCTTACATTATCTGAATCTACCCATCGACCTACTGCACCAACACGTGTGTCTTGTTTGTCAACTCCCGGTGCAAATTTAATTTGTTGAAGAGCCATTAATTAGCTCCTATGTATTATTTGATTTTTGAATCCAACCTTTACCTGCAATATTAGTATATATTAGAGTAACAGATTGATTGTTTGTTTGTAAATCTAAGTTAGCAGTAAGATTCTGATATTTTAAACCATTAAAATTAACAGCACATTTATTAGTTGCAAATCCATTTGCAGCTGATGCATCCATAATAGTTATTTCATCTCCTGCGACTGCGGTTGCAGGTAGTGTTATTGTTACCTGATTGTTTTGAGTATCTACAAAAATTTGATCTCCCGCAACAGCTGTGTATGCAGTTACAGTTGCAGAATCTATAGAAACATGTCCTTTTTTTAAAATTCCACCTAAAGTAGTTAAAGGAGTGGCTCCATTAGAAACTAATAACATAACAGCTTTTTGAGGAACAGGTACATTAGAAGCTGCTCCTGTAGTTAAAACTTCTAAAGTAAAAAGATCAGTAGCCGAAGCTCCTCTTGTAGTAGCGTCTTCAATTATGTAAACTCTTGTAGCTGTTCCACCTGTAGTAGAAGCAGGCATTGTTAAAGTTGTATTACCAGTTAAAGTACCAGTTAATTTTAAATATAAATGTTTACCATCCGCGGTCGACGATCCGTCAGCTAAACTTAAAGTTTGAGTAGTACCGGTAATAGGAACTTCTAAAAAAGCAGTAGCTGCTTCTAAAACTTGTAAATTAGTATTATTAATTGATCCCCATAGACCAGCTTTTTCACCGGTTGCTACAAGTTCTAATGATAAATCTGTTGAATAAGTTGATGCCATATTAGTACGGTTCTATTGGTGTCCAAACCATGTTTGCTCCTGGTATAATTTCGTTCCACGTTATAATTCCAGTTTCATTTGTTCTTAATGTTAATGGAACTCCTGTAACATTTACTACTGCGTTACCGGTAACCACTATACCACTCGCAGTACGCAACGTCAATTGGTTTTGGAGCCCTGCTGGATTGATAACAGCATTACCTGAAGCGGCAGCTGTTGCGTCCATTGTACCTAAAGTTAATGGTACTTTAAGGTCAGTATCAGGGACAACTGCTGTACCTTCAATAGTAAAAGTACCTACTTGAGCTGTATTTAATGTTAAAGGATCTGGAGAAGCAACAACATTAATTACAGTTGTTTCTATTCCTACAGGTCCTATTCTTAAAGTTAAAGGTGCACCAACTACATTTACAGTAGCATTCCCCAAAAATGGAGAACTAGCAAATGGTAAAGCTGAAAATGCGTCTTGTCCTAATAACATATATAATCCTTAAAAGGAGACAGTAGGGTATGTGGTGGATCTACTGCCTCCATTTAAGAACTATATCATCGTTTAAACCAAGATGGAAGACCTAAATGTGGACGTTTGTCAAACATATTATCTTTAGCTCCCGGCGTTTGACGATTATTATAATGAAGAAATACTTGTATACATTCTTTCCCTTTAAATTTTTCTCTCCAATGTTCTAGTTCACAGCCAGAATAAACTAGCATATCGCCTTGTTTTAAATCTATTTTAATACCTTTGGCTTGGCTAGTAGTAGTTATTTTTTTACCATCGGGTATCCCTACATTTTCATTTGGACTTAAATATATAGGCCAGTCATCACCACCAAGATTCATAGTAGTTGATATTTCACAACTAAATCTATCTTTGTGTCTTTTAAGTTCATCTCCTTTTTTATATATCCTTGCATAAGTATAAGCTGGATATAATTTTAATCCTGTAACTTTCTCCATAGCTGGTTGACATTTTAACATTAAAGTTTCCATAGCAATATTTGAATATTGAGAATAAGTATTGGGTATTTGACCGTCTGGTTCTTCATATTGTCCCAGTATATTTTCAAAAGGTGAAAAGTACCTTGCAACTTTACAAGTGTCATAAACTTGTTTTTGCATAGAAAAATAATTTGCAACAAAACTAGCTAAGTCTTTTGATATAGCTTGACGCATAACAGTATATTTATTTTTTTTAAACGACATCCTTAGCGTGCTCCTTTAATACAGCTGATACATTAAAATGAATAAATCTAAATGGAGCTTGGCCATAATCTACCGAAAATTCGTGTTCTAAATATCCTGGAAAAAAAATAAGCAATCCTGGTTCTGGTTTAAAATGAATTAATTCTGTGCCGGGCCATACTCCTTTTTGTTGTTTCATATGTAATTTAGTTGCTCTTGCCCCTGTCCGCGGTTCGTGAAAAACGGGGTAAGAAGTTTTATCACTAGCTTTTAAAAAATAAAAACCATTAACGTGAGTGTTCCAATGTACGTGCGCTGAATGATTTCCTCCACCTTTCTTTGCAAATTCTTGTACCCACATTTGTTCAAAGAAAGTTGTATACTTATTCATATCAAATCCTGAATGATCTAAAAACTCCCAACACTTTTGACCAACATAATTTCTAAAATCCATAAACTTAGTATCACCTAGTAATTGTGTTGAATGAAAGGATCGACCAAAATCGCCGTAAAGTTTAAGATGAGCTTTAGCTTCTTTAGTTTTTTTTGCTTCTTTAATATATGGATCAGATGCTTTGTTTAAAGATTTAACAAAGTCTTTTTTTATTTCATTCCATATAGGTGTTATAAAATAATTATTTATATACATATTATTTAAATGGATATCCTAAATGCCATGCGACAAGTGAATATCTAGTTCCTCTCGTTACGGGTTTGACTCTATGCCACAAGTGTGAAGGAAATACTACAATAGAGCCTTTAGGTAATATTTCAGGTACGCTTCTTACATGTTTACTTTCATCTCTTAAATGAGGATCATAGTTTCTAAAATCAAATTCTAATTCTCCACCTGTGTATTCTGACCCATCGGTTAACTGACAAGTCATAGATAGTTTTCTAACCTTGCCATTAGTAGGATCTCCTTCTTTTTTTTTATAAGGTTTATCCCAAGGATCAGTATGCCAATCATAATATTGATTTAATTTATATTTTGTAAATTGACAAGCTTCAGAAAAATCCCATTGAAAATTCCATCCAGCATTAACGTTTGCTTGATGAACATAAGGGTGTATCTCTTTATATATCCATGTATCACTTAACCATACTAAATCAGATTTTCTTTTTCTTTGTATATTTTTAACTTGTTCTTTATTTAATTTTTTATCACCATAACCACCCGTTCTAGCCATTACTTCTTCTTTAGATAAAGCATATTTAATTACTTCATCACAAAACTTAGGAGTTAAAACTCCACTAAAATACCAAAAGTAATTAGATAAATTCATATGTAGTAGTTAAAATAAAGTTTAAACTATCCTTTTGAGTGTTGGTTAAATAATACATACAAGTTGATGGAAACATAATAAACTTATTATTTTCTAATTTTATATCCCAGCTTCTTCCCGCTCTTCTGTTTTGATCATAGTGTATTCGAACACTACAATTTTTAACATTTACACCATAAAGAAAAGTATAATCAGGAGAGTTTCTTAAATCTACTGGATTAATATTTAATAAAGGAATAGAAACTTCTTGTGATTTATAAACATTACCCCACGTTTCTTTATTTATTAAAGAAAAATGATACTCTAAATTTATATGCTCTCGCATATATGTATTTAATTTATCCCATTCTCGAGAATAAGGAAATTTAGAATTTTTAATGTGTGAAGATAAAATATCTTTTTGAAGTTTGTCTCGATCTATTTCGAAACCTTTAGGCATATCTACAGTGCCATAATGTAAATCTATTTCAGATAATACTTTCTTGTGCATACCACATACCTTTTTAATTTATGCTTTGCTGTCTGTCAAGTCCCAAGACTGGCCTGATTCATTCCAGACATAACCCCATCTGTGAGTATCGGCTGTATTTTGTGATTCCTGTTCTGCAGTTAATGCAGGAGCATCACCGATTGGTGATTTCCAAGATGCAGTTGTAGTATCTTTTACCCAAGATGGATAAGATTTTTTAGGCCAGAAGATTTGATTATCCTCATCCCATTCATAACCAATACCTGCGTAATTTCCTCTTAAGGCTTTTGAGTCATCACCAGATGAATGTTTATTAGCTGATGTATTATATGAAGTTTGAATCCACATTGGAGCAGGCCAATTATTATGTCTCTCTAAATATTGTTGTCCTACTTTTTCATCTTCAACGCCATCAGCATTTTTCATATCATTGTTACCACAAGTTAATACTCCGATAACTTTTCCATTCATTCCTATTTTTGCAAAGTGTGCCATATGTTTCTCCTTATATATTAATTTTAAATTTGTGTAAATACATATTAATTTTGATATTTATATCTAATTACTACTATTCCAGAACCGCCAGATCCTCCAGCTACTGCACCTGGATAACCGGATCCACCTCCACCGCCACCACCTGTATTATCTGTTCCATTACCACCTGGTTCTGCACCAGCTCCACCACCACCTTTGCCACCACTTGCTGGAGTTACAGCTCCTGATCCTCCTGCACCACCGCCAGCGTAATATCTAAAAGAACCACAAGGAACACCATTAGCACCAAACCCTGTTGGTAATCCTGCTCCGTCTCCTCCTGCTTTAGCAGAACTACAAGCTCCAGTAGCTCCAGAACACATTGCACCTCCTCCACCACCACCTTGTCTATTAGGTGATGCGTATTGAAATGGTCCTCCTGGATTACCTTGTGGGGGAGCTGTTGGTGGATCATTTCCATTTCCTCCAGCAACAGTGCAACCACCGGTTCCTGACATTCCACCACCACCTGAACCGCCCGCAAAACCTGTTCCAGCACATCTTGGATTATTATAACCACCTCTACCTCCACCAGTAGATGTTATTGATGCAAAAACTGAATCAACACCATTTGCTCCATTTCCATTTGGAGCGCAAGTAGCTGGAGGTGCTGGATGTCCTGCACCGCCACCACCTACTGTAATTGGATATCCTTGAACTGAAATTGACAAAGCACTTGGTCCGTTTAAAGGTTTACCTGGAAAAGTTAATGGAGCTAAACTAGGAGAAGCAAATCTCAATCCGCCTGCTCCACCTCCGCCTCCAGCATCCCCTAGTCCTTTTGCAGGTCCTGAACCTCCACCTGCAACTACTAGATATTCTACTGTATCTGAACCAGCAGGATTTCCTGCGACTGATACACAAAAAGTTCCTGGGCTATTGAATGTATGAATTCTATAATCTCCACAAGTAGTAATACAACCACCTGTTGCCGTTACATATAAAACTGTAGGAGCATCACTTTGATTTCCAGAGTCTGTTACAATCCATCCTTTTGTTGCATCTACATAAACTAAGGTAACTGCTACTCCATCTGTTGATATAGTTGAGTTAAAAGCTGTTCCTCCAATGTTAGAACCATTTCTTAATAATGTACAATTAGCTGTATTAAAATTTTTTGCATAGTCGGACACACCCACTACATCTCCTGCTGTAGGTGAAGCAGGTAAAGTTACTTGTACTGCTCCTGTTGTTGCGGTGTCTACAAAATATCCTGTGCCGGTAACGGCTGTAAAATCTACTGTTTTAGGTGTTGTATCCCAAGATACAACTCCTGTGCCACCAAAACCTGTTGCTGTACCATTGTTTGAAATCGTTACACCTGCAGGGATATTAAATGTATCTCCACTATCTCCTAATGTTGTAGTTCCACAAGTTGTTCTTGGACTAATTTTATTTACTTTAACTTCACTCATAATTTTTCCTATTGAAATTTATACCTTATTATTACTATACCTGATCCACCGCTACCACCTAATTTATATGTACCAGTTGGACCCGAAGAACCACCTCCGCCTCCACCACCAGTGTTAGCTGTTCCGCCTGTCGCAGGAGTTGGACCACAGTTTCCTGTTCCAGTTCCACCACCACCTATTCCACCTGGAATTTGATTTGTACCAGAACTTCCGGCTCCTCCACCTCCAGCGTAAGCCGTTGGTGATGCTGAAATTTCTGTTGTAACTCCAGCTCCTCCTACTATTCCTATTGTAGCAGCGTCGGGTGCATCTCCTCCAGCAGCGCCTGCGCCACCACCTGCAGCTCCATATCCAGCTGTACCGCCGGGATTTCCTTGAGAAGGAGTTGTTGAAGGGTCATTTCCTGTACCCCCTAAATCTGGTCTTTGAGGAGAAGAATTTGTTCCCCCACCACCTGAACCACCAGGTGTGCCTGCTCTTCCTCCTACTGGACCTGATGGACTTCCTGGACCACTTTGATCTCTTGATCCGCCACCACCACCGCCAGCAGATACTATAGTATCAAAAATTGAAGGAGTTCCCGTTCCTCCTGCATTAGCATCACAAGGTGATGCAGCTCCACCACCACCTGCTTGAATTGGATATCCTTGAACTGAAACTGTAATTCTATTTCCGGGAGTTGAGTAACCACACAAAGGACTTGCTGTATAACCTGTTGCTTGTGGACTTTTAGCTTCTCTAAAACCACCAGCTCCACCACTACCCGCATAATATGCTGTACCACCAGCTCCACCACCAGCTACCACCATATAAGAAACTTCATTTTGTGCTGCGCACGGTGAAAGACTTGTAACATTAAAAGTTCCTGGATTTACAAAAGTTGCAATTTTAGCATTAGCACAATCTGGTGCTGTAACTAAAGTATTACACGCGCCACTAACAGTAGCAGAAACAAAAGGAGGGGCTCCTCTAACATTAGATGTTGAATCCATAGTATTAATCCACCCTTGTGTTGTATCTACATATACAAAAGTTACTGATTGGCCCTTAATAGACAGTGTTGCACTTTCTGCATTTCCACCAATTTTCTGACTACCATTTGGAACAACCGTAACAGCCAATGAATCCCAAGTAGCTGCGTAATCCGCCATAGAAATTATATCTCCAGCAGAACCTGCTGGAAGATTAATTGTAATTACGCCTCCTGTTGTATTTAAAAAATATCCTTTTCCTGATTCTCCTGTTACTGGAGAATCGCCTGTAACTTTTGGAGTTGTAACCCAATCTACAGTTCCTGTTCTACCTAAACCTACTGCTGTTCCATTATTAGTTATAGTTCCACCAGCGGCAATTGTAATTTGACCACCTGATTGAACTTGGATGTCTCCACCTGATTGAATTTGTTCTGTTACTCCGTTAGGAATAATAACCGTATCACCATTTTGACCCATAGTGATACTTGTTCCACATTTGTTAATGATGTTTGAATCATCTGAAACTTTATTTATATTATCTACTTTAATTTTACTTGTCATAATTATTGAAATTTATACCTTATTATTACTATACCTGAACCACCATTTCCACCCGCTGCTCCATTGGGTGCTGATCCAGAACCACCGCCACCACCGCCACCAGTGTTAGTTGTTCCTGCGTCTCCTGGAGTTCCGGGAGCATTAGCGCTACCTCCACCTCCGGTACCGCCACTTCCAGGAGTTCCTCCTGGATTTTGCCAAACTCCACCACCTCCGCCACCAGCATAAGCTGTTGGAGTTGCACTAATTGAAGTTGTTGCACCTGCTCCACCATTTCCACCAACAGATGGTGTTCCATTTGCTCCAACTGCCGTAGCGCCTCCGCCACCACCTCCTCCATATTGAGGAGAACCTGGAGCACCACTGCCTCCATCATTTCCTTGAGATGGAGTTGTTGGAGGTGTATTTCCTTGTCCAAATGCAGGTTGATTATAATATGTTGCTCCACCACCAGAACCACCATCACCACCGGTTCTACAAGGACCTGGAGCTGGACCATTATTATTTGCTCCACCACCACCAGCGGCAGATGTAATTGTATCAAAAGTTGAAGGGTTTCCATTTTGTGCACAAACTGGTAGGCCTGAAGCTGGGACAGGTGTTGCTGTTGCTCCACCACCTACTACTATTGGATAAGGACTTGCTGTCAGTGTTATGCGATTTCCTGGGGTTGCATAACCATCTAAAGGACTTGCTGTGTAAGGAGTTGAAGGAGATTTAACTTCTCTAAATCCACCCGCTCCACCGCCAGCCCCTGCTGTACACGCAGGCCAATCATAGCCACCTGCTCCACCTCCAGCAACTACCATATAAGAAACTGTATTTTCTGGTGTAGTACTTGAAATTTGTGAAACACAAAAAGTTCCTGGATTTACAAATGTGGCAATTTTTACATTGGCACAATCAGGTGCAGTAACTAAAGTATTACAAGCTCCTGAAACTGTAGCTTGTATAAAAGATTGTCCTTGAGCGGAAACCTCATTACTATAAACAGATCTCCAACCTACTGTTGAATCCACATAAACAAAAGTTACGCCTAGTCCTTCTGTAGTAAGAAGTAATGGTAGGTCTGCACCACCGCCATTAATTTTTTCTCCACTTGCAGGTTGTACTGTAAAACCATATGTATCAAATGTATTATTGTAATCTTGTATTGAAACAATATGTCCAGGAGTGCCGGCTGACAGGGTCATTTGTATAACACCTGATGTTGTATTAATAAAATAACCTTTACCATTTGTTGATATAAAATTTCCTGTTTTAGGAGTTGTGTCCCAATCAACAGTTCCTGTTCTTCCAAAACCTGATTGAGTTGCTCCTGAAGCTAGTGAAACTGTACCACCACAACGACCTAAAGTTACTGTCGTTGCATCTACTACTGCAGTTTTACAAGCTCCACCACCAACTGTTAAAGTTGTGCCTGATTGTTGTGTTACCTGATCTACTTCTACTTTACTCATTAAACTATTACCAACGTTCCTGTTACGGTAACAGTTGCTGGAATAGTTATTGGACCTGCAAGAACACCGTTCTCAACAGTTTGAGTTCCATCAATCGTTGCCGCTTGATTATTTATAAATTCATTTGGAGAAGTCTGCCCTCCAACATATTGGATTCCGTTTATTACTGCACTCATAATTCCTCCTACGAACTAATTTGATTAATGTATGAAGTAACAATATCTAAACTACTTGCTGTATTTGATACTGCATTTAATACATCGCCATTTTTTAAAACAATTTTAGCTCCGCCTTGGATTAATTCGATTGCAGAATTTGGTGGAATTACAACACCTTTTGCAAGGTATTTATTTCCACTGTTGGTAATGTAAACATCAACTTCAATTGTAGAAGTTAAAATATTACAACATCTAATTCCTATGACCGCATCATAATCCGCTCCAGTCACAAGAGTTTGTGCAACTGTTCCTACTGCTGATTGTAAATCGTTTCTAAAATTTTGTGCCATATTTTTTTCCTATCTATAACGCCACGGCCATTGCTAAAGCAAAACCGGAGCTTGCTGCTCCTACTGGACTACCTGCTGCATCTAAATATACTGCCTTACTTGCGGGCAATGTACAAAATACATCTAATGTATTACCAGTAAAATTTACTGCTGCGTCTGAATTAGAACTAGTGATGACTTCTGTTCGTGCAAGATTTGCACTGGTTGCATCTAAAGTTCCTCTTCCGACTTCCCAATTACTTGTACCATCTTCATAAGCGGCATAGTAAGTTTCGTTATTGTTTCCAATACCTGCTGCAAAAGTTTCAAAACCTTGTACTGCACCAGCTAGTGCAATCGTACCAGTTCCTGAAGTAGAACTCGATTCTTTAACTCTATCATTTATTACTAACGCCATTTATTTTTTACTCCTATTACGAATTAATACTTAACAAAGCATCAGCTCCAGAAGGTGTTCCTGCAGTTGGTGCTGGGAAAGTAACTGTAAATGTTCCATTAGAGCAAGAAAATGTTGCTCCAAAATCTAAAACTACAACTAACTTATTTGAATCACTTAGGTTATAAATTGCTGCGCCTAATGCTGAAAAAGTAGCTGGTGTTGGTGAACCCCAAACTGGATCGGGAGTAAAGTCTACTGTTGCATAGTTTGCAACATTTGAAACTGCATTACCTGTTAAGTTTTGTGCAGCATATTGACTTCCGCCTCCTGAACTAACTTCGCCTGTAGCTGTAAAAACAGTACTTGCTGTACTGTATGCTGCTATAGATGTATACAAAGAAATCGTATACGTATCATTTACAAAGTCATGGTTTCCTTTTAAAAGTTCAACTGGGAACGAGTAAGGTACTATATTTGCCATTTTGTTTTTTCTCCTTAATTATTAATAACTCGATGGGGATTCGGATTTTAATTGAGTACGAATAACTCCATCTTGATATTCATCTCTGCGTCTTCGACCTTGTTGTTCAATCGCATACGACATCAGAGCTTTTTCATAAGCCTGATTATAGTATTGTATCATATCCTGCGGTCCTTTCAAGTATCCATATGCATTTACCAGACATGCATACAAAAGTAAATCCTGATATTTATTTGACAGGTAAGTTCCATTTGTAGCAGCCGGTGCTGCTGTAGGGTTGACGGTATCCGTAATGCTTACAGGCTCTTTATTATAAGCCAATGTAATTTTGTAAGTTTTATCAGGCGTTGGAGCGATAACCCAATAAGTAGTATCCCAATTTCCATAATATTTAGGAATTCCTACAGCTTGAGTACTAGGTGTTGCATAATATTCAGCCATAAAACTTGTATCTCTTTGTTCTAAATAAAATTGATCTCCGTTAGTATTTTCTAATTGTACATATCTAATAAATCTTAAATCAGATGGAATTGTTACGTATCTATTATCCACAATAGTATTTGATGTTGCATAAAATCTTTCTTCATCTGAATCAACTTCTCTGTAAATTTTGTTTTCTGCATTTTTAATAATAGGATTTAAAATAGCAGAACTAAATACTGTACTATCTACTTCTGTATAGTTTCTAATGTCTGTTTCTAAATTTGATAATGTGTATGCCATATTATAATGCCTTTAATGTTACTGGACCTGCAGAACATCCAGATCCTCCTCCTTGTATATCACCTTGAGTTGCAGTGCTAGTACTTGTTATATAAAAATAATTTATTGGATCTGTAAGAGAATCATTAGTAGTAGCCCCTGTTACAACTCCTGCAGAATTTATTTGACCTAAAGCTATTGTAAAACCATTTGCATTATTTAAATCACTTACGTTATCAAATGTTTGAATTTGTCTAAATTGTTGTAAGTTATATGCATCTGCTCCACCTGTTCCGGCAGTAATAACCTCAGGGAAACCTCTAAATCTTACTATGTCTCCTGCTTTTCTTTGATGATCTTCAGAGTAAACATTTACATAAGTTGTTCCACCATATTTAATAGAAGTAAATGGATTGTTATCTAATAAAATTAAAACTGATGTTGATGCTCTTTGTGGTCTTGGATTCCATAAAGCTTGAGGATCAGAACCAACTGGTTTAGGATCAAGTTGTGGTTGTTTGGCTTCAAACTCTGAGTAATGAACTAATGAACCATTCCATTCTCTAACCATTTCAGAATATGGAAATCTCATTCCTGATCTATCAGAAATTGCTAAAGCATTTTTTCCTCGTGCGTAGCCACCCATTATACACCGTCCCCATAAAATGTTTGTGGTGAAATGAAACTAGATGTACCTTGATTGTCTGCATCAAGTGCTCTTAACATTTCACTTTCATAAGTTCTTTCCAATGCTGGTGTTCTTTCAGGATCAAATTTTAAACTTAAATAATAAGCAAGTCCTGACATCATACATGGATAAAATCTATTAACAACATCTGCTGTGTTAGTGTAGGCACCTGTATCTTGAATTCTTGCCATGTAATAAAAACAAAATTGATAATTACTTGGTGTAGTTGCATCTGATACACTGGCACTAGGTGTTGTATATAAAAATATACTTGGATTTAATTTTCTTTGGGCATAATATTGTGAAGGTGTACCTTGCGCTAATTTATTAGGTGTTTGAGAATAAGCTGATCTATCTATTTTTGTAAGTGCAATATCTTGAGGAGCTGTCGGTTCCGAATTATTTCTATAGTAAGCTTCTAAAACTTCATCTAAATCATTTGGAAAATTTGTTGAATCGGTTGCATAACTATATTCTGCTTGTCCTTGCACTAAAGGTATTTTAGCTAATTTTACTTTCCATAAATGAACTCCTCTATTAGCCCATTCTTGAAACATAATATTTAAAGAACGTCTTGCTGATCTTAATTGAAAACCAGTTCTTGTTCCTCTCATGCTTGTTCTTTCAAAAGCTTCTTCTATAACTTCATCCATTGTTGGATTAAAGAATGTTTGACCTGAAGTTGGAGGAGTAGTTAAGGCAGTGTTACCCATGCCTGAATGATTAGAACAATAATAAAATAAAACTGGAGCGCCGGTAGTTGCTACGGGAGCAACCACAATTTGAGTGTAAGCTCCTGCAGTTCCAGGAGTTCCATTAGTTGTTACACCTGTAGTATATTCTACTCCTGTTCCTGCTGTACCTCCAGGAGGAGTTCCCCAAGTTCCATTTGCTGTTGCTGAAAATCTTAAAGGATGTCCTCCACCAGTTCCATTTGTAGAATCTGATTGATCAAATTTGTAGGTGTTACCTTCTTTAAGTTCTAAAACGGGACTAACTTCTCCGTTTATATAGAACTTATTTGCGTTAGCACTATATTGGTTAGTACCAGTTGCAACCGTAACTGTGTAAGTAATAGTCGCCATTTAATTTCCTAGCCGTAGTAGAATGTTACATCAGCAATAGTTGTTAAACTTACCGTTGGTTTAGTATCACATTTAATACCTGTACCCGGCAAAGTAACATTATAAACCATTGGACTTGAAGAGCCGTCTGGTGTTCCCCAAACTGCTAGAGAAGTTCCATTGTCTTCTAAATCTATACTTCCTGCACCTGCTGTACAGTTTGCAGAAAAACCTAAAATTCTTGCAGGTCCTGCAAAAATTTCTTGATTAGCTGCCGTACTTGTTATCCTTTTGGCTTTTATATCTACTGGATATGTACTCATAATTATTTTCTCCTGTTAAATTTTAAAGTGGGCCGAAGCCCACTTTAATTAATTAATTACGCTGACTCAGCGCCGTCTTTTTCGTCTGCAACAAAGTAGAAAATAGTACCACTTGCAGAACCGGCTTGAGATGCATTAGCTGTGTGAGTAACAAGTAATTGTTCTCTTTGACCTGCTGCAGTTACCACCGCTGGTCCTTTTTCAACACCATTAACAATAGTTGAAAAACCACCTAACGCTGCTCCTGCAGTTCCACCAGCACCTACTGCTGCTGTTTCTGATTTTGCATCAACTGCAAGACCAGATGCAAATCCGTTTGGATCTGCTACTACAACACCAGTGTCATAAGGACTATATCCAATATCCATAGTTCCACCAGCTGCTGCTGAACCGTCCCAAATTGTAATTTTGTAAACGACCGCACCTTTTGGTAAAATTACCGATGTAGTGTCTGTTTCTGATTTTTGCACACTTCCATCACCTGCTGTTAAAGTATTAGCGATGTGGAAATTTGCTGTTGCTGCCATAGAACCAGCGACTGAATCTCTTAGACCGTCACCGTTTTCTCTGACATTTCCTGTAAAGGTTGTGTTTGCCATATTAATATCCTCCTAGATATCTTAAATGTAGTCCCTAGGGGTTGTCGACTATACGCGTCTACATTTAATAATTGTTAAATGTATAGTACGTTGTTTATATATGATTTTTTAGTAGAGTGCAAGAGAGCCCACGGTATTTGTGCAATTTTTGCGTTGTAGCTTTTGTTTATTAAGTAGCTACAGAAACTTGAGCGGCAGCGTCTTCTACCTTATTTATCAGATGCTCTTTTTTAGCCTCTGCTAATTTAATATGGCTAATTACTTCTCTGACTTTTCTGTCAATCCTAACCATATCGAGAGTATATTTACCCTCATTAAGATGCTCCTGCTCCCATTCTAGATCCAGTACTTTCTTTTGTTTGTACAGGTCGTTTAGATGTGATTGCATCGTTAACCTCCTCATAGGTTATGCGTTTTATCTTGGGATCCATCATTTCTCCAAGATATTCCCACTTTACACCTTTTTCTCCTAGTTTGTCAACTATTGAATTTTCAATAGATTCAACATTATCTTCCGCAAAAACTTCAAATTCTGCGTGATATTTATAGGCGTTTATTTTTACTAGGAATTTTCTCATTTTCTCACCTTATTTAAAAAAAGGGGCCGAATTGTGTTCGGCCCCTAATTAATTATTTATTACGTAGCGTCAGATCCGAATATGCCTCTTGGATCAGAGAATCCAAAAACATATCTTTCTCTAGCTTTGTATCTTACGTTACCTGTATCAAAGTCGCCTTCCATAGAAGTTTTGATAGGTGATCTAACAAAATGTTTTAGACCATTAGGAACATCAGTTTTAACGAACCATTTTTTTGCATTTGTTAAGAAGTGGTTAACAGTGTAACCTTGAGGAATCATCCCCATGTTTCTTATTGCGTTAATGTCGTTATCTGCTGTACCTGTTCTACCTTCAGACTTCATAAGTCTGTCAGCAGTAAACTGAAGCTCAGAAGGAATAATTAATTTCATTCCTCTAGCCGCAATTTTTAGGCCTCTTTCATCAGTCATTTTACCGATATCGATCAGTGCTTGTTCTAATGAAGTTTCATTAAGATCAGCTCCAGTTTCTAATTCATTTTTAAATGAACCAGCAATAGTTGGGTGATCGTCAGCAAATAATGCTTTTCCATCACCACCAGCAAATGATGCATTGAAACCATTGTTCAATACTGCTGCTGCCTTAACTTGCTTAGTGTTTGCCATAGATCTTGCTAACGCTTTTGTATATCTAGACGCAAGTCTGTCATACAAGTTATCTTCGATAGCTTCTTCTGTGATTGCAAACGCTAATGCGATTGTTTCGTTAGTGTAACGTGCTGTGAAAGTTTCTTGTGCATCATCAAACTGAACGCCTTGGCCTTCAGGTTTAACTGCTGCATTTGCAAAACCAGATAACATCACTTCTTCTTCGAAAGCTCTGTCAGATGATTCTGTGTCAAAAATTTCAGCATGCTCGTTAGCATACGATTTATACTCTAGTCCGAATAAAGCATTCAAACCAGGTTCTAGTTCTTTAACTAGTTGTGCTCTTGATATTGCCATAGTTATTTATCTCCTTATTCTATTAGTTGTATAAGAACGCGCCAGGATTAAAAGAAACAACAACGTCATAACCTGCAGCGTCTTCAGTTTGACCTGGGACTCCTGCTGATTTGTTAACGTATAATGCTCCGTTATTAACGTTCGCACCTGCACTTAAAGTTGCAGCTGAAAGTCCGTTAATTTGACCGCTAGCGGGTTGATCAATTAAATTGTAAGCTTCTGCAGCTCCTTGTTCTGTGAACCCAGGAGTTAATGCTGCTGAACATCTTACTGTGTATTCTTGATCGGGGTTAGTGTTTACAAACGCTGTTATATAAGCTGTTCCTGTATTGTAGTCAGTACCTGCAACAGTTCCAGCAGGAACAGAATTGCTCCATGTTGGTGTTGAAGTATTGTTGTCTACCCAAAACGCTCCATTCATTACACCAACGATTGGTGCTAATGCAGAAGTCCACGCTGCACCTGTAGCGGTGTCATCGTTTGCTGCATTGAATGTGATGTCTTGTATGAAACCAACTGTAGCTCCGTGAGCTCCAGCAGTTGTTTGGTAACCAACAGGATCGCCTTTATACATAGCATTTGGTAGTGTACTCAAAGACTGGACTGAAAATTCAGACTGACCACCTGTAGCTGGAGTACTTCCAACTGTCATGTTCTGTCTTAATCCAAATCCAGCTGTATTTGTATTAGCCATATTTGTTTTCCTTTTACTTATGAACCTGCCGTCGTGAAACGGCCTCCAGTTCTGGTTAATATATTTTGTTGGACTTAGAAATTGTTATAAGACTATTTCTTTGTACCACCAAAAGTTACACGAGTCTGCCTCTCTTGATTGATTGGCATACTTGGGTGCTGGTCCTTCAAAAGATCGTTGTTGATAGCATCGTCTTTGTCTTGAGTCTGCTTGTCATAGTAAGCTTCGATCTGCTTAGCGATCTCTTCTGGTATCTTAGCCAGCAATAAGCCTCCTACTCCAATAACCCCCGCATACTTACCTGTGGTTTCAGTTGGAAAATCTTGATCGGGATAATCTTCAGCTCTCACTAATTCGTATCCTTCTCTCAAAGATGCTGCTACGTTTTTCGTATCTTGGAAACCCATAGTTTCAGCTCTTATCCATCTGTGTCTATACCCAGCAGGTGGTTCGGGTGCATCGAGTGATGAGGGTGGAGTCCAAACTTTTTTAGAATCTGTTTTAGATCTAGTTTGACTCGCACGTGAGGTTTTTATATCGTCGTTTTTCATTTTATGCTCCTTCCGTGATTTTTAATTGTTTTGCATAATCTTCTAATGGCACGCCTAATCTTTTAGCAATTGCTACCTGTGATGGCGAGAGTCTCACAGTTTTACTTTTGCGTCCTGTTGAGCTCGAACGTCTAGCTGAAGCTACATTTTGAACTGGTTTAGCTCTTTCTGTAGTTGAACCATCTATCTTATCAAATTTGTGGGGGAATTCAAGTCTTATTCTTGAATCCACTTCTTGATAATATTCATCAGATTGAGGGTCATATCCTTCTTGTTCTACAAGTGTTTTATGTAGATCAAAAGCAGTATGAGTCATAGCTGAATCAGTACCAAACCAAGTATTTTCCTTAGCCCAAGCTTCTGCTTTAGGATCAGTTTGTTGTCTTTTTGGTGTAGGTGCTTGATAAACAGGTTTTTCTTGTTTAGGAGCTTCTTCATTAAGTGTTTTTAAAGCACCTAATCTAGATGCATCTTGTGCAAGTCTAGCCATTTGTTCTTGAGCTTTAACTTGACCATCAACGTCTCCTGCTTCAATAGCTACTTTTAATGACTGCCTTGCAGCATCCATATTAGTTGTAACTCTTGATTCAAACTCTTTTACATAAGATTTATCTAAAGTAGAAAGTTTAGATTCTAATCTATCCTTATCTTGTTTAGCTGCTTGAGCATATTGAACAGCTTCTTCTCTCTGTCTTTCTGCTTCTCGCATTTTACGAGTAAGTTTAGCAATACGTTTTTGAACGCCATCACTATATTCTTTTAACTCGTCTTTATCTTCTTTTTTATCGAGTTTAGTTGTTCTTTCATTTTCGAAAGTTTTATCTTGAGGGTCCGAAGCTGGTGCTTCTTCTACCTCAATCTTTTCTTCTACAACTTCCTCTTGTTTTACCGGTTCTCCTTTATCATCAAAATCAATATCTGCGCCAACTGTTTCGCCAACGTTTACTAATTCTTCTGATGATTTCTTTTCTTCTTTTTCTGGCATAGTTCCTTCCTATGTTATTATATTAAATGAAGAATCGATTCTGGATCTGAAACAGTTCCTAGAACTTCATCGTCGTTAAGTATTCGCACTTCTCCACCTTCTATTGGTAGTCTTGCGCCTGCGTATCTTGCAAAGATCACCCAATCTCCTTTTTTGCACCAAGGTTCACCAAATTTATCTTTGTCCTTGTATGCTAAATCTCCCATCTTTAAAACATAACCACATGTTGTAGCTATTCGTGCTTTATCTAAAGATTCTTGAGAAAATAATATTCCACCTTTTGTTTTTTCTTTTGGTGTAAAAGGTAGAACTAAAATTCTATAACCCATAGGCACAGGTAGTTGATCTACTGTTTCTGTTCCTATGTTGTCTGGATGTAAAGGCTCTTTGGCCTCACCTATATTTCTTTTTTCTTCTTCGTATTTTTCTTGAAGTGCTAATTTAATTTTTGGTGTGTCTGTCTTTTCCGTTGCCGATGTCGATAACGTTTCCTTGCTCATCTTTTTGCTCCTTCGGTTTTAGCAGGTTAGAGATTTCCTGTAATGTTAATTGTATAGCGTGTGCTTGACCTACTAGATATCTATATTTTTCCATATTGTCAACCCCACCCATTAAAAGTGAGTCACCTATTTTTTGTAAATTCTCACCTAAATGTTTTTGTAACTTAGTTACTATTGTCATGTCATCCATGATTACTCTTCTCCTTTTTGTTCTCGAAACTCTTCTAACACTTCTAATTTTTCTTCTGCGTTAGCAATAGTTTCTATTAATTTATCTATTTCATCAATATGTTGAGGATGTTCTCCTATTCCCACAGATTTTTCTAAATAGATTTTCATAGTTGCGTCAGCTTCAGCAATCTTTGCTTCGTACCGAGCTTCTAATGCTTTTAAAATGGCCTCTTTCATACAGGCAATTAATTAAACGTGGATTTTTTTACAAATTTTACATAGTCTAACATTAGCAGTTACATTAGCTACAGAAACTAAATCTGTATCTTTGCATTTACTAAATAATCTATGTATTACTTTTTTAATTAATTGAATCATTACTTTTTAAAACCTTTTAAAGTTTTAGCAAGTCTTGCTCTTTGTCCTAACTTGCCACCTTTTTTTGCAGCTGCATTTAATTTTTTAGCTGGAATCTTTTGACCTTTTTTAACACCTAAAGATTTTCTTAATGATCCTGGTTTCTTAATAGCTTTTTGAATCCAATTACCATCTTTGTAACCTTTACGAACTTTTGTAGATTTAGGGTTTGCAGATGTGGAATTAAAATATTGTGGCATTTAGTCTTTCATAGAAATCATGAAAGTAGGTCTGTCTCTCATAACTTTACCTTGACCTCTACCCATTACTGAACCACCATCTCTATATCCTCTAGCACTTCGTTGTCTTGCTTTGTCTTTAACGTCTGCTCTAGATCTTTTAGTAATATATTTTCTAGAACTTTGTTTAGGGTCCATAGGTTTAGTTGACGGATCTTTTTTCTTTTTAGAAATCCATGTTGGAGATTCTTTTTTCTTTTTTTTAATCCATGTATTACCCGTAGAACCACCATCAGCTTTAAGTTCTCTTACGATTCTTTTCTTTTCATCTCTAAGATTTCTTTTGCCTTTTCCAGTATATGCTTTTTCTGCATCTACTCTTC
>VTLG01013098.1_pt1 | contig 25358 bp, 33 predicted proteins | sample 4694571 | NCBI WGS metagenome assembly VTLG01 (sample SAMN12604809, study PRJNA352737) | marine metagenome | biome: ENVO:00000447; feature: ENVO:00000209|ENVO:00000569|ENVO:01000036; material: ENVO:00002151; isolation source: viral sequences binned using virsorter ...
TAGGGTAAGATGAGAGTGCTACAGTCAAAGAGTCCTCGTTTTATCGACTCTACTGCTGACGGATGACGAAACCCGCCGATCTGGTTACTGGTCAGTAGTCACCTGCGCCGCCCCAGAATCAGCACCCTCATTGTTTTGTTGTTGTTGTGATGATGAATATCCATCTTTGAACCATCCATCACCTTTGAGTATAAAATTCATTTGACCGGGAATGAGCTTATGAACACCTCCTTCTTGCTCACATCCCTTACAGATAGTTAATGTGGGATCACTAAACTTTTGAATTTCTTCCCACAAACAATTACACTTATCACATTTATATTCATAAATCGGCATTATCCACCCCCATTCGTAGTATTGAAAGATATGGATATTCTTTCTAGATCTTTATTAAGATTGGGTGAAACATAATGCTTTAACCAACTTGGAAATATATATAATCTTTTTTCTTTTGCCTCTCCAATAAAGAGTGCACCCTTTCCACCATTAGGATAATGATATAATAGATCAAGAGCCGGATGTTCTAAATTAATGTTTCCACAATCTTTAGGAGTTTTAACGTAATATACTCCAGAATATTGAGATATTGGATGTACGTGTGGAAGATTGGTATCTTTGTATCTATTAATATTAAACCATATATTAGATACTACTAAGGGAGTTTCTTGTATTTCACGCAGTCTCCATTCTATATCACTAACTAATCTACTAATTTCAATCCAATCTAATAATAAATTTGGTGATTGATATCCACCTTGATTACTTTTTGTTACAGAAGGTGTTTCTTTTGAAAATTCTAAACAGTAATCCTCAAGTATATCATTATTAATATCAAGATCAAATTCCCAAATTGGAATTTTAAACGGCTCATGTTTTTTCATTCGGTCTTATCCACATTTCCCATAATTCATTTTCTTGTTTTATCGACATTTTACCAAATATTTTAGCCCACCTATAACGATAATGCCTAAAGAATTTAGCTTTTTCTCTTTGTTCGTTTGTTCTGTCTATTATTATGGCGTCCTTTCTATCTCACCATCTTGGATTTTTTGAAATACAACACCTACAAAAAGTCCAAAACCGAACATAAATAATCCCATCCACTTATGTCTATCTGACATTTCATATATTATTTGAGTACACATATCGTAACTTTCCATGTTATCCTTTCTATAATAATATTAAATTGTTTAACTCATTGTCACCAAGATTACCTCTTACAAAAGTATTAAATGAAATTGAAATTCTTTCCTTATCACCCTTTATATGCTTTACGTCATGTTCTAACCATGATGGAAATAAAGTAAGCTGGTTATTCACTACAGGAATCCACCATTGAGCTGAATTCCAAAGATTATATTCTTTTTGTCCAAAATCCAATCTTCCCTTTACTTTATAATTAGGATCAGTAAAGTTAATTTGATCTTCCTGTACAGTATTTACATAAAACACACCACTAATTATACTATTTGGATGATAATGTGAATGATGAAATTCTCCTGGTTTAGTTACATTTATCCACGATTCTGTAATATAAAATTCTAATTCTTGTAAAGGTGATATAACAATTTCAACATATCTTTTAATCTCTTGTTCACAAAATTCTTTTATTTTTTTTAATTTAGTTTCAAAAATATAAGAATTAATTGAATTTTCATTACCCGCATTACGCCTCATTCCTTCTTCAATAATGCTTTTAATTTCTTCAGATTCTTCTAAATTTAATTCTAAATCTCTAATTACACTATAAACGGGTGTTGGAAATAGATTATCTATATGTGGTTCATTCATTTTCTATTAATTTAGCTTCAAATTCACGTAAACGTCTATAAACACTCATTAACTCAATAATTGTAGGCCATGCTTTTAGTAGATATTGCATCGATCCTTCCACTCTACCAAATGCTCTTATTATTTGTTGCATCACACCTAGAGTCATTACTCCTGCAACTATTGCTGGCGCAAGGAATACATAAGCTGATAATACGTTTGCTTGTAAGTACGCCATTCGACCAATATTAAAATATAGATAACGTAAGTAACTTAAAAAGTGAATCTTACGAACATCATCAAAAAATTCTTCAATTTTCTTTGGTCTAACTGTACCATCATCTTCGGCGATGACAAGTATTTTTCTATACGCCGCTTCCTTTTTTTGTATATCATATTCTATACCGACTAAACGTAATATCCATCCTAGTCCAATTAAAAAGGCAGTACCACCTAATGTCCAAAGTAATGCGCCTGTAATCAATCCATATTGCCAATCACCAAAAAAGAATATTGGAATGCCCATTGACAATCCAAATAATATAGGAATAAACTGAACCAAAACCATAATCGATTCAATTAAAGATGTTCCTAAACTTTCCATTATTCGGGTAAATTTAATTGTATCTTCTTGTACCCTTTGTGATGCTCCTTCTATTTGTCTGGCTTTCTCATACACACTATGATACCATTCAACCATTGCTGTACGCCATCTAAACAAATAGTGGGCTGTAAAATAACTTATTATAACATAGAGTCCAACATATATTCCTGCAAGTGTAATAAATGAGAACAAACTATCGAAATATTCTCCTATCGTAATTGCATTTGGTGTAGCAAGTGCTTTTTGAATCATGTCATAGAAAACACCAAACCATTCATTGATTTTTACATCAATCTTCACTTGAACCCAAAGAGATCCTAAAATAATTATTGAACCAAGCCACGACCATAACCACCATTTTTTGTTTAAAAAAAATCTAAACATAATAACCTTTATTTCTAATCTTCAGGAAACCTAATTATCGGATTGTCACTCAAATTAGGTTCACCTCTATCATAGTATTTGAAAAACCCATGTTTGCATCCACCCAATCTTACCTTCTTGTGGTAAGCTTCATCAACTAATGTTCCTTCTTCATAAGGACACTCTGCAAAAAAGGGTGTCATTCTATAAGGCCATTTACTTTTATCTGAAAAACAAGAACTCAACAATAACATTACTACAAGTAATGTCAATCTCATCCGTAAGGCCTTTTTTCTTTATTTAATATTATATTATCTTTATCTACACATTGTCGATAGGGTTTTTTATAATTGGCGTTTTTCTCAGGTATAGTTCCTCTCTTTAATCCCCAATAATTACTTTCCCAATAACCATAACAACCTCTACCATCTGAATTTGTAAAATTTGTTGTACAACCAACAACCATCCATGTCGCCATCATTATAAAAGTTAATAATAGCTGTCTTTTCATGTATTCCTTTATTATTGTTGTGTGTCTTTTGGTGTAAGACTTGCTTCATAATCCCATTCATAAAATCCTAAATCACCACCAATACTAAAACCACGCCTTTCATTTTCTGCTTTTCCTTCATCTCCTTCTCCTTGCAATCCTTCACTTTCTTCTATAACCATAAATGCACCCTCTTCAGCTCTTTTCTGAACACCTTCTAACGCATTATGTTTTTCTTTCGAATATGGTATTTGATATGCTATAGGTACATTATTCTTTTCTAAAACCCATAAATAAATCCAATTTGGTTCAGCTATATGATGTTTTAAATACATTCCTCTTTTTGGTATAGCAACTTTTGCATAACCTAATATTGAAGTATAGGTATAATAAGTCGATGATGATAATATTAAAAGAACAGGAATAAACCAAACTAAAAATCTCCAACTTTTTCTCTGTTCAATTAATAACCAAAGACATACTGCAGAAAGTGCTACTAAACCAAAAACTAAAATTCCTATCATTACCACCCCCTTTCAGGATCATAATCACTATCTGCACTACCATTAGGTCTATCATTTCCGATATATGCTCCACCTTCTGGTTCATCTTCTATTATATCTGGTGCCGTTATTCCTACACGGTTTTGATATGGTATTACAAACTTCTTTTCTTCATATTCAAAATCACCAATTTGATCTCCATCTGGATCTATTGTAAACCTAACAAAAGTCTCTTCTTGTCCTTTACGGAAAAACTTCTTTTCTCCTACCCACATAATCTTATAAGGATCAACTCTATGTAATTCTATCTTCACAGTTAATGGTTCACCTTTTGAATCAATTTTTCTACTGGGTATATCATTACTATTAGTAGTTAATTGTCCAAGTCTAGTCCATTCTCTTGCCGAATAATAATGTGCATTAATAATATATTGGCCAGGAATAATACCACGTATAGTAACAACTTCCCTATTGATATTTACTTTTTTTGTTGTTCCATCTTCATATTTTACAACATCATTCGCAAATCCTAAATCATCTTTATCCAAATACATAAAGTTTACTATAGGCAGTCTAAAGTGTACTTTATTTTGTGTGGGGTCTTGTACATAAAGATCAATGTCATCAGGTTGATCATGATCCCACTCCATCACAACAACAAATTCCGCTTTTCTCTCAAAGTCTTCTTTTTTAGATTCAGGTTTTATTAGTAAAAATGCGACAATGAAAAGGAAGGCAAATCCTACAAGCACATTGAACAACATATCGGTAAACCCGATAGTTGATTTATATTTATTCTTGTCGAACATGGGCTATCCTTGAAGCAATTCATTAGTTTCTTCGCCCACTTCATAATTCACAAGTTGTACTTTAATAATTATCGAAGCAATTAAACCCGTTAGGGTAGTATATAGTGCAGTAGACATCCCCTTTGCCATTGAAGCGAGGGCGTCTTGTAATGTTTGTGTATTGGAAACATCTATATTTTCAAATGCTGTTCCTAACATATACAAAAAGCCGGTTACTGTTCCAACCATTCCTAATGCAAGACAAGTTTCAGCAACAAACCATCCAACATCGATTTTGTCATCAATGACAGAGTGGTTTTCTAAATTATAAGTTTTTCTTCCAATCCAAACTGAGGTAAATACGAAAATAATAATAATCAGGAAACTAAGTTTAGTAACATCAGCATGATATAGAAGTGTATGCAAGTTAAAATGATAAGATGTTCCAAAACCTATAAGTACCAAGCAAACTATTAACCACCATTTTAAAAGTTTTGTTCCTATTTTCATTTATTCTCCTTAAAAGTTCTTTCTATCTAATATTTATCTATTTTTTCATCCTCCCCATCATAAATCACATTGAAATCATACGTATCTTCTATTTCTTCAATATGCCAGTTTTTAATATTCTTATTCTGGCGTCTTTCTTTCCTTCTGATTTTTTTGTCTTTTTTAACTTTGAAGTCGTCCATTTTTCCTTTTCCAAAGTGCTTGTTTTTTTCTGGCATTCTTTAATTTTAAATTACTAACTCCTTCAGTATATAATTTACCTAACATGTGATCATATTCATGTTGAAAACATTTAGCAGTTACATCTACAAATGTACCACTCATCTTAATGCCATCTTTGCGATAATATTCTGTCGAAACTCCATACGCCCTCTCTACTGGAAAAAATAATCCCGGAAAAGATAAACACCCCTCACTAATATATGTGGTTTGTGGAGAATACTCAACTATTCTTGGATTAAAACACACTATTCCACCTCCATTGTATCTCATCACAAATACTTTTAAGTCAACTCCTATTTGACAAGCAGATAAACCCATACCTTTATAGAGTTCCATTGCATCCATCAATTCTTCTGTTAATTTTTCTGGGTCTTCTTGTGGATTATCAAAATCAAAAGGTACTGCTCGTTTCCTTAAAATAGGATCATCTTCTAATACTAACTCTCTCATACTATCCTTGAAAAGTTTTTATGTTTCTCAAATCTAATAACATCTTTAAATTTGTCAAAGAGTACATCTCCCTTATGACTAATAATAAAAACATTTTGTTTTCCTGTTAAATGATTAAGTATCTTTAAAAATTCATCTGTACCATTTGCATCTAAAGAGGAATCAAATACTTCATCTAAAATCAGTAAATTTGTATTTACACTATTCTTCATCTTAGCAATAGTTCGCCAAGTAAAAAGAAGTGCCAAGTCAATTCTCATTTTTTCACCTTCACTAAATGAATCATAGGTGAATTCATCTCTATGCCTTGACTTAATACTTTCTTCAAATTTTTCATCTAAATTAAAAGACACAAAGAAATCCATTGAGGCCAGATATTTATTAATCAATGTATTCATTATGGGAAGATATTGTTTGATGATACGTGTTTTTATTCCTGTATCTTTTAATAAAACCATTGCGGTTTCATATAACTGTTTTTGTTCTGATAATTTTTCTAATTGTTCTATACATGTTTTAAATTCGGCTTTCAATTCTTTTAACTTTTTTACCTTCTCATCAAGATCATCTTCTCTTTCTTCTATTTCTTTAATTTGATCTTTTAACTTTGTAATATAACTACTAATTGCTTGAATTTGTACTTGATGACTAGTAATGGTTGTTTGAATGTTCGTTACTTCTTCCAATCGTTTTTTTAACTCTTTGATTTTATTACCAAGTTCCCATAATCCACCTTTGCTCGTATGCATTATTCCATGATGTGCAGATATCATCTTGGTTTTGTGTTCCTCACTTAATTCTTGACTGCAAGTAGAACAAGTATCATTTTGTTCATAAAATTCAATTTCCCTTTCTGCTGCCATCATTTTTCGTTCAATACCATCTTGATAACCTTGTAACTCCTTAAGAGTTTGAGCCGTTTTATCATTTGATATTGAGTCCATCAATCCTTTGATTTTTGTATTTAATGACTCAATTTCTACTTCATTGTTACTAATATCACGTTCATTTTGTTGAATCTGATTTTTCTTAGTCTTTTTTAAATCATTAATTACACCTTCAGTAGTGTCAATATTTCCAGAAGCTAATTTTCTATTGACTTCAACGTTTTGATGTTCTTCTTTATTTTCTGATATCTTATATCTCAATAAATGATTCATTACAGAGAATATTTGAATATCAAGTAAATCCTCAACAATACCTTTACGATCTTGTGTCTTTAATTGCATAAATGGGATATAATGATTTGCTCCTAATAAAACAATTTGAGTAAATGATTTGTAATTTAATTTGAGGATTGTTTTTTCAAGATACTCTTGTTGATCTTGAGACTTAGCATCTTGATTTAATCTTTGGCCATCGACAAAAATTTCAAAGATATTTTTCTTGATTCCTCTGCGAACCATGTAAAATCTACTACCAATTTCAAATTCTATTTCTACTAACAGTCCACCATCATTAATAGAGTTTATTAATTGGGGTCTATTGATTCTTCGAAATGGTTTACTGAATAGACCAAAGCATAACGCATCTAATACAGTAGATTTGCCTGATCCATTTTCTCCGACAATTAATGTAGTGGAAATTTTATTTAATTCAATTTCTGTAAACTGATTGCCGGTAGACAGCAGATTTTTCCACCTAATATTTTTAAAATATATCAAGGTTTAGTATTCTTTTAGTACGACAGGTTTTGAGGAATGTTCAAATCGATAATCAAGATCATCAAAAGCACTTTTAAGAACATCAACGCATAATTGATTTAAGGTTATATCTCTATCATGAGCCGCTTTGGCTAGATGTAAGAGGTCTTGATCTGATATTTCTATATCTATATTTGTAGTTTTTTCACTTTCGATTATGTCTTTAGAGAATTCTCTTCTTTTTTCTAAATCAAGTTCAGGCTCGGTCAGCCCATCAGTTTGACCTAATGCACCATCATAGTCTGCTCTTCTATCTAGGTCTGGAACTTTTCCTTCTCTGCGCAATTGATCCATATCATAATTAGTCATGTTTTTTTCTACTTTCTCTTTTTCTCGTTTAAGGAGATCTGCATAAGTTTCCATCATACTGCCTCCACAGTTAGTGCTTCGTTATATAAATTTCTCATTAACATATTTAATTCAGTTTTGTTTTCTATGTTTAATGAGTCTACATATTTACTTAAAATTGTTAATGTATCTTGTGCTTCATCTATCAATTCATCATCTTCCATAAACTCTAAATCCGAAAAATCTTCAACCACTACTAGATTAGCAACATTTGCTTGATATAACTTATCTAGTATAGTGTCAAACCAAAAAGGATTTGTTTTCTTTTGAACTACTACTTTTACGTATGTATTTTCATATTCACTATAATCTTTTTCTGTTAATGATTCAAACGTTTCTTCGCTGTCATCATAATATAATTTTCTAAACATTCTATAGGGGTTTTGTATGTATTCCAATTCTCTTTTGTCTGTATCAAAGATATGAAACCCCCTGGGGTCTTTATAATCACTCCATGTTATCTCATAAGGATTTCCAAGATAATAAACTGTTCCATTATCGGACTTATGGTGAAAGTGTCCACTCATAGCCATATCAAACTTATCAAAGAGTTTTGCTTCTACACCTTCATGACTCCATGAACCAATATGTTGTTCAAATCCTTTTACTTCAAGATGTCCCATGAGAATTTGACATTGTGTATTTTTAATTGCTTTCATACACTCACCATAATTATCTTCATTTATCCACGGCATCATAAGTATTCCTAATCCATCAAAATCCACTTCCTTTGGTGATGAATACATCCATGGCTCCACTTTTCCTTCATGTGTAGTAAATATTTCTTCTATGGAATTTAATTCGTTAGTATTTTTATGGAAGGTATCGTGATTACCTATAATGATATGTGTATCAATTCCCATCTTCCATAGGCGTTCAACAAAATTTGTTCGTAGATCATTCAGTATCTTGAAATTAATAAATTTTCTACGATCAACTACATCACCTAAATGAATACACGTTTTGATATTATGTTCTTCTAGATAAGGAAAAAAGATATTATCGTAAAATTTTTTAAAATAATTTAGAAAGGTGAGACTATCTCCACGTGCTCCCCAATGAGTATCTGTGATTAAAGCTATTTTCATGCTGCGCTCATAAAAAGTTCTAAAGCTGTATCTTGTTTCTTGATAACTTTTTTCTTCTTACTCTTTTCAAAGGTATCTACAAATTCATCAACCACTACCTTAAAATCGGAGTTTTTATAATCATTAATATTTTCATGTTCTGATACTTCACCACTAAGATCAATATCCATATAATTAGGATTTGTTTCATAGTTTTGCATACTCTTATATTTTATGTAGAGTTGTTTCTTTTCCTTTTGTATTCTACGAATAAAAGCATAATAAATTATTTGAGTAAAGTAAGCGAAGGGATTGTTGGATTTTTCTGGATTAAAATTGTGGATATAATGCAAACAGTTTTCTATTCCATCAGAAATCATATCATTTTTAAATGCATAATTTATGAAGTTTGGTCTGAATGATAATCTTTGAGCAATCTTTAAAAATACTGAACCTAGATATTCTGAAATTTGAGGGAGTTCTTTACCTTTTTTAACTGCATTATCATATTCTGCTTTATATTCAATCATTGCCTCTAAAAATTTGGCATTGTCCACATAGTGGAGTTTATTTGTCTTTTTTCTTTTTGCCATAATGTTATATCTGTTTCAATTAATGTCGTAGTATTATTATATCACAAATTTTATAGATGTCAAGGCTCAATTCATTAGACCATTAGGTTCAAAATCTTCTAATATTTTTGCCATTTTATTTAATTCTTCATTCTGAGTATGTTCAGAATCTTCTTTTACAGAATTTAAATAAAAGTTTTCATATTCTTCACCTAATTTAGAAACAGACATAATACATCTCGCTGCCAAAGGTACAAATGTAGTATCTGTAAAAGGTAGCCACTTAAGTAAAGCAAGTTGAGTATTTTTTGCTTCATCATCAAATTTCATCATGACTTTCATTGGCCAATGTAATTCTAAATAACCATTGTCCTTACTTTTATCATTTACTACTACTTTTGAAAAGATTATTTCACCATTATCTAATCGTATTACTTTTAGATCTTGTTTATCGAGTTCTATTGCCATTTATACCTTAAGTAAAATATTATGAATTTTATATGGAAATTTTTCTTCCTCATAAATTTTCATTCGATCTTCATGATGCCGATAAGCATAGTTCTTTCTGTTCTTCCATCGTAAATCATCTGCTATATCGTACAGAGTAGTTTTGTCTGTTGTATCGGATAATCGTAATCCTCTACCTATCGATTGTAGATTTCTGATGCGAGACTTAGAAGGAGAAGCGAACACAATGTTATGCAAATTCCTAATGTTGATGCCGGTACTGAATACCCCATAACTTGCCACGATGATAGCATCTCTTTCTGTTTCTGCAATTGCTCTGATTTGTTCTCTGACTTCTGTTTCTGTGCCCCCAAATACGAAAAATGTTTTTCTATTATCATCTGTTTTCTCCTCGATCATTTCGTATAAAATACGTCCATGTTTTTTCACTAATCTAAAGAGTAACAAAGTATTACCTTCCAAAGATATTACTAAGTTTCTTATATATTTATTTCTTTTCTCATGTCCTACCAAAAATTCTATCTCATCTGCGTACTTAATCTGTTTAAATTGTTCACATACCACATCAGGATACTTTAACAATATAATTTCTACGTGTAAAGAAGATAATTCTTTTCGATCCATTAATTTTTTGGTTGTAGTTACTTTATAAACCTTACCAAATAGACCTTCAAGTACTAATTTGTGAGTTTGAGTTCCATCTAATGTTCCTGTAGTTCCAATTCTATATTCGGCGTTCACACATTTAGTCATAAGAGTTGTAAGGGATTTTGATTTGAAACCATGTGCTTCATCCCCTATTACTAATTTGTATGGTTCAAATATTTTTTTGTTAAGTTTGTAAATAGATTGCCAAGTTGAAATAACCACTTGTTTATCGGAAACTTTATCTTGTCCTGCGTAGACTTGGTGACAGTATTTGGCGGAATCCCATCCATATTCTTGAAAATCTGAATACAATTGAGAAACAAGTGAAGTGGTAGGTACGATTATGAGAGTCTTAACGTTAAGTGCTCGTACAATTAGATAGATGATTAGGGATTTTCCACTTGCGGTAGGTGATACTAATAAACTTTTCTTGTATGATAAGGCGTGATGAAATCCATCTAACTGATAGTCTCTTGGTTCAAAAGGTAACTTTAAGTCATCAAGGAAAGCTTGATTTTTTGCTATTTTTCTAGGTTTCCAATCAAAACCTATCGGGGCCACTCGATAATTTCGGGGCTCCGCAAAGATAAACACGTACTCAAGTAATCCACCATACAGTAACCTATTGTGAATATTGAATAATCTTATCTTACCATCCCAAATTTTCATACGATATGCTGGCATGAATGTATGGCCCGGAACAGTAAATGTGAAATAATCACAAATTTCTTGCGCTACGCCAGCTTCACAGTTTATCTTGAGGAATACTTCATCTTTCTTAGTAACCTCAATTACCTCAATGACCTTCTGTGAATCGTTTCCAATCGATTGCATTTTTAATTAAATATCCTCTATTCGATAATCCCTTTACTATGGCTTCAAGATAATCCACCTTTTCTTCTTGTAATGATATTTTTTTCTTACCCTCTATTATGTCATCATCAGCATCTATGTACTCTTGTACATCTGCCTTGAGTAACTTATATTGAAATGGCTCCCAATCATATGCCTCTAATTCGGTTTCATCCATCCTTCCAGAATAATACTCCCTTTTAACTTTTAAAAGTTTACTATGATCAAACTTCATAGTACGGAGTCTTAATCTTTCATCATGAAAGAGAATTAAATATTTGTTATGTAATTGGGGAATTTTAACAGATTCTTGAGATAGTTCTGTTTCATCAATTTCACAATCACCTGACCATAATTTCTGTATTTCTTCAAACTTCATTTGTTCAACATTTCTTTCAATTCTTCTAATACTGTATTACTCTTATATAAACGATTCATACCATAAGCTTCCATAATTCTATAACCACAATTAATATCCATCATAAAATTAAAGGCTTGTGTATCATGCATTTCTACATACATAACAGGTTTATGTTTTCTTATAGTTTGTTCAGCTCCTTGTAAAACTCTAAGTTCAAACCACTCAACATCAATTTTCATGAAATCTATTTTTTCGAATTCATAACTATCTAATGTTCTAGTTTTAACTTGTATTTCTGGAAATTTTTCCCATCCAGGCTGTACCCATCTTTCTTGTGTTCTTACATTATAAATTTCATGGACAAGTGATGCCATTCCTGTATTAGTGGTATCTGGAACTTTCATTGTAGCTGTTCCATTTTCATGACCTAATGCTACATTATGTAATGTGGTATAATTTCCCCAATCAGGATTTTCTTTGACAAAGTTTCCCATATTCTTTTTCCAACATTCTTGATGTTTAGGAACAGGTTCAAATGCTACAACAGTTTTAAATTTTTGTGCTAACCTTCTTGTCCAAATTCCTACATGAGCTCCCACATCAAGTGCTACATCAAAATTAGGTATATGTTTAATTATATTATCATATTCTCCTTGTTCATAATCAGCACCCCACCTATACCAATCATCTTCATCGGGGACAAATATTTTTTTATCACTTGTCAATCTCATAATCTTTCAATTTTTTTAGAACAACCATTGTGCCCTCTTGTTCAATTCCATCGGCATAACCATCATTGATCCATTCATCTATAAATTGTGTTACGCCTGGACAGGTTGGATCACCATAATCATGTGCTAAACAGTAACCATTTAAATGATTCCAATGATGGATAAAATCTCTTTTAACTCCTTCATACGAATGATCTCCATCAACGAATAACATAGATAATGGTATATTTTCCATTGCCCATGAATTGTCTACTCTAATATCAATTCTATCCTTTTCACTATAGTCATTTAACCAATCATCTGCATCAGGATCGTGACACCCCTCAACCACATCAACTGAAACTATTTCTACATCTGTATTATGTGTTGCTACAGCAAGTAGAACAAGTGATCCTGCCCAATACCTACCAATTTCTAATATTGAACCTTCAGTAAGATATGATAATCTAGCATACTTATATAATAATCCTGCTTCACGCAAGTCTAATCGTATAATATCTCTTGTTTCTCTGGTGGAATTAAATAACCATAATAAATTTACAAAATCACTTGTAATCATTTTAATTGTTCAATAAATTTTTAATAATATATTCTGTATAGTTAAAATTAACGGTTGCAACTTGATATACTGGATCTGTTGTAGTACTGTCAAAAGATACTTCTGATAATGAGGTAGGAAAAATATCTTTGAAATGTAATTCCATTGTAGGATTCATAGAACTACTTAATATAGTTAATACTGCGGATGTGTATTTGTTTTCTTCTCCAACCATCCATTGAAATACTTCTTGCCAATTTTTCAAATATTCATCAATCAAAAAGGTAACATTGAGAGGATCATAAGTTATAATACCAGTATGTCGAGAAAAGTTTTGGAGTTGTGGTGTCGCTATAGTCGCGCCTTCTAATGTAACGCCTGGTAAATTAACTGTTTGAACAAAAAAGGAAGTTTTGGGTAATGCCGCAACATCAAATCTAAACTGAACATCTGCCAGAGGATTAATATTTTCGGGTTGATCTGTTAAACTTGTCATATTTCCTTTTCATCTTTTGAAAATAAATTTGGTAGATTTGGTAAATTATCTCCTAGATAATTAACCCAAATAAACTGTAATGCTGGATGTTCTTTAATTACTTTAAGAATTTGTTCATCCCATTTATTATATTCACCCCTCATATTCCTATCTCTACTGAAATAATGTGCTGTATCAGTATAGAGATTAGCATAATAGTCTACATGGTGATCAAAACCTAATAGATAAACTTTTTCATAATCATTACAAGTAAAATCTCGACACGCAATATGTAAAGCTGAAGTTCCTGTAGACCACCCCATTACTTCAGTACCTATATTTTTAATTTTGTCTTCTTTACCTTTTCTTAACCAAATAATATAATTTTCACCTTCAGAACAGTTTTTGTCTAGTCCTGAAATATATACAAAATGTTCATCATCAAACCTTCTGTATGTTTCAATCTCATTTCCATCTAGTCCATATTTTAAACCATCATAAGATTCTGCGGGAAGTAAATTCCAAGAATTATGTGTAAAATAACAATCTCCATCAAATCCTGAATCAATAATTTCACTTATTATTCCAGCATCCATAGCACAAATCACATCAGGATTAAAGTCTCTATAACAAGCATTACATCCTATAACTGTTCCATCTAATTTTGATGGATCAATATTTGCTCTACTGGGACCATTCCCTAGTACAAAAACCTTATCAATTCCTTGAGCATCATCACCTTCAAACATTTCACTACCTCCATTATACACTAATATTTAGTAATGTCAATAAGCACAAAAAAAAGGGTGAACAAAAGTCCACCCTTCTTTAAGTTCATCCTTAGATAAAGGATTACATAAGGTTTGCAACGATAACGTGCCTGTAATAGCGGTTAGCGTTAGCAGTAAGTGAACCATCACCGGCTCCGTTATTTGCGGATCCAGTTTCATTTGCGAAAGGATTGGAAACCAGACCATAACGAGTCTTGAAACCAATTTTCGGTTGAAATGAGTTCTCACCAACTGCACGAACCATCTGTAATGGAACATAAGGACAATAGAAAAGTCCGGCGTCATAAGCACTTGAACCTTTGTAACCAACTGTGAAATAGTTAGTTGCAGCGGATGGTGCATATGGATCAACATAGACTTTAAATCGACCATTAAGAGTTCCAACCATAGTTGAACCTGTGTCATCTGGGTCAAAATCGTTTCCAGAAGGTGCTCCGGAAAGTTGACCGGCCATAGCCAATGCGGATGCTACATCAGAAGATGTAATCAAGACATTACCTTTACCTCGGCGAGTGTCTTTAGCAATTGCGTTAGCTTCACGTTCAATCTGGAACATCAAACCTTTGAACTTCTCAACAGACCAACGTCCATTAGAGTCAGTATCAAGGTCAAAAGTTCCTGCGGATGTAGTATTATGAGCTGCACCAGTTTTAGCGTTGGTGTAGATTGTTCTCATAACTTCGCGGTTAATTTCAGCCAAGATTTCACTTGACAGAATATTTGACAGCTCAGTTTCTGCATCCAAACCATGAACGGCCTTAAGATCTTGGGCGAGTTCTACTGTGTACTCGGCCTTCAGAGCTCTTGACTTAGCGGTTACAGTTACTTTATCGATTGCGAATGCCATCTCTGAAATGGTAACGTCAGCTTCTTGTGTTGCTGTAGCGGTACCAGTACCAGTAGTCATGCTGGCATCTGCGGGGTTACTGTTAGCGGAATGAGTTCCACTACCAGAGAAAGAAGTGTCGGCTTCTTTAGAGTCAGCCGCTTCAACACCGGCCTGTGATGTAATATGTGATTTCATTGCAAAGATTAGTCCGGTAGGACCAGTCATTGGTTGAACACCACAAACATCATAGGCGATAAGATTAGGCATAGCTCTACGAACCAACGAAATCAAAACGGGATCAACGGTATCGATATTACCGCCGGTCTTATTAGCGTGAGCCGCCTCTGTCATAAAGACTCCACTACCTGATTGAGCCTGTTCCTTCATTGCGGTTTCTTGGTTTTCCAAGAGAACTGCAGTAACAGCCTTGCGGTAGTTGTCTTTAATCTTAGGAAGGTCTTCGTGCTCTAAGACTGGTCCCCACTTCTTTTGTAGGTCTTCAGCTAGGTACATAGTTTTCTCCTATAGGGTTATATAAATTAAGAATTATAGCGACGGATCGCTGATGTATAATGTGCCATGCTCTCATCAAGTTTCTCAGGAGTTTCCTCACCTTGAACCTCGATTGTTTCATCTGTTTCAGTAATTTCTGAGGTTACTGCATCAGACTTAGGAAAATAACTTTCCTTGAGAACATTCAATTTTTCAATGTATTGCTCTGAATTCTCAAATTCAATACCTTCTGCAAGTTTACTAATCTTTTCCGAATCACTATCGGCTAAATCTTTGGTAGCTTGTTTAAGGGCATCGTCTTTTTTGAACTGAGCCAATTCTTTTTGGAGTTCTACTCCACGATTGATCTCTTCATCCAAAGAGGTTTCAAGTTCTTCGACTTTTGTGAATAAGTCGTCAACCATGTCAACTTTCTCTTCTGGAAGATCAATGTAATGTTCTGTAAAGAGGGTTTTGAGTCCAGACATGAAATCTTCAACCAATTCGGCACGAATACCTCTTTCGATTGCGAGTTCATTTTCTTTCATCCACTCTTCTACAACATAAGTAAGATATCCATCAACCTTCTCTGAAAGGTCTTTTTGGAATTCTTCTTTAGAAGCTTCAACTTCTTTTTGTTGTGTTTCCATGCGTTTGTTAACTTCATCAACAACTTTTGCATGAACAGCAGCTTCAAAAATTGTAGATGCTTTCTTCTTGAAATCTTCAGAAAGCCCCTCTTCTCCACTAACTAACGCTTCTACATCATCTTGAACGTTAGGGGGATCAATTTCTTGAGGTGAAACAGCTTGAATCTTAGTTGTTTCCTCTTTAACTTCTTCTTCTTCTTTAACTACTTGTGTAGCAGCTTTAAGAATCTGTTCGTATTTACCTGAAAGATCAGACTTTTTCATTTTATTGACTTGATCATAAATGTTTTTCAACATTTGATTCTTAGTCTTAGGAACTTGAACAGCTTCTTCAGCAGGCTCTTCTTCAGGCTCTTCTTCTTCATCATCGCCCTCTTCTTCGCCTTCTTCTTTTTTAACAGAAGCTTTTTGTTCTTCTACTTCCTCTTCGTCTTCTTCTTCAGAATCTTCTTCTTCTTCCTTCTTCACAGACGCCTTAGTTTTGGCTTCTGCTTGAATTTGAACATCTGAAGACTCTTCGGTTTCCTCAACACTCTGTTCTTCAGACTCTTGTCCTTCCAAAATTTCTTCAGACATTTAAATCTCCTAATGTTTGTTAATTTAGGGTTTTACTATTGTTATTATTTAGTAAACTTATAAACTAGACATAAACTGATCAAAGGCTTTTATCTGAACTTCATCTAATTGCTTTTGACTAGTTATTTTTATTTGTTTTTCGATGCGGGCTACATGGCGTTCATCTAGAATACCATTATCCCATATCCATTCTTTACCTTCCATAATTCCATTGACAAATGCCGCTGGAGCGGAAGGGTCGGCGACAATATCTGCAGCTGTTGCAAGATAAAAATCATCTTGAACATGACTACAATTGCGTCCTACGGGTCTCAATGAACCCATTCCTCTGGATGAGACACCCAAACGGGCTCCCTCATCGATAAGGTTCTTTACAATTTTACCATAAGGTGTGTCCATAATCTTTGCTCGACCTACGAAATTGTCTCCATCCTCATCAAGTGACTGAATTAAATGGGAAACTCTCTCTAAATTAACTGTAGGTCCTTCTGGATGACCTAATTCTCCAAAAGCTCTTGATTGTTTTATGTAATTTTGATCATACCTTTGCGCCTCTTTTTGTAGGATAGCTTTGGGGTATAATCTACCATTGCGATTTTTCACATTGGCCTGCATAAAAACACCTTCGATAAAATAATTCTTTCCTTTTTTGGTATCTTCACATATAAATTCTACATTATCTAATTGTTCGCATATAAGTTTCATTAATTTTCTCCTATTATGTGAAATTACCTTTTAAGTAGTCAACTCTATATCCTAACGATGCGTTCTCTTCGTATGCTGGGATATCAAAGCCTGGCGCCTGTTTCTTTAATTCCATTATGACTGTATAAGAGTCTCCGGCTCCGTGTCCTGTTGTAGAAAATTGTATGTCTCCCAAAACTTCAGAGGTATCACCAGTTGCGTTTATTGGTATTCCTGGCCATTCCATATTTGACATAGACCAACTACCATTACCACTTAATTCTGCAATATATTTTTCTGCGGTTGATCCATCCCATTCAATAGCAACTTGTAAACCATTTGTAATCCACATTATTTTAGTAACTAATACATTCCACTCTAAGCCTGTAAAGTTACCACTATTTGCTACTGTTCTAGTATTGGCTCCAGATACTCCACCTACAATTGCATCACCATTAGACATACCTGTATCAATTGAAGTTGCTTTTTTGTTTGTATTATCCCATCCAACAACTTCTACTGTAGATGCGCCGGCTGTAAAACCAGTAACAAGAAATGTTTCTGCTGATCCTACTGTTATTACTTCCCCAATCTTAAAGTTTGGGCTTGCTGCACCTGATAAGGTCATCGTGTGTTTTGCCCAAGCTAATGTAGATAGATCTACTTTCTTAACATCTGATTCTGATGCATCTGAAAAAAACTTAGCAATATATTTTTTTTCGTCATCACGTAGTACTTGCGTCTCTGCTGCCATCTTCTACCTCGTTACTTTCCGGCTCTTTCGAGTCTGTCTGCGTTTTGTTTAAAAAAGTTTTAGCGAATTCTTGTTTTTTTCCTTCTAATGATACCATCACTTTTTGTTGTAATACATCACCTATTGCTGTCTTTACACCTTGTGCATCACCTTTAGCCGATAATGCTACGATATCACCAATTGTAGTTTCATTAGACATAAAATTCCTCTATTGTTCTATTATATTTATACTATTTATAAATTTTACCCAGATATAATCTTTAAATCTGGTTTATTTGCTGCAGGATCAAATTCCCATTGTTGGTCTTCAGCTTCACCACCTCCTGCTTCAGCCTTTTCTGCTGCAATTTGTTCTTTCATATCATCAATTTCTTCTTGAGTTAATTTAAGAATGTGTTTATTGACATATTCTTGTGAGAAGAATTTACCAACAACTTCATCTCTATATCCCATATCATTTACCAACATACCTAAACGTTCTCTCATCATGGTTGCTTGTTGTAATTCTGCAAAGTGAGAATCAGTTTGCCATTGATATATTACTTGGTCTTTTATGACCAACCAATCTTGTGAAGAAACAACTCCCTTGAGAAGTAACTGTTTTTCAAGGAGATCATTAAATAAATGATTAAATCTCGCTCTTAATCTTTCAATGAAACGAGTAAATTTTACTTCATCTCTTGAAATCTCTTCTGCTCTACCAAGTATAAAACCAGAATCTTGTTCTAGTCTAGAAGGGGGAACATTAAGTGCTTTGTATAATTTTGTTTTAAAGTATTCAACATCAGCTAACTCACCAAGATTCTCCCCTCCTGGCAAAGTTGAAATTTCTGTACCTCTACCACCTTCTCTACGTGGAAGCCAATAATCTTCCAACATACTCATGTGCTTACGTTCATCCTTGATTTCGCCAGAATTAGAATCGTATACAAGTTTGTTCTTGTATTTGTTCATAATGTCACGTAGATACTGTTCTGCTTTGATCTTAGGTAAGTTACCAACATCAATGTAGAATATTCTACGTTCTGGAGCACGAGAGATACGATAGATGACAACCGCATCTTCGATCATTCGTAACTGATTGAGTGGTTTGATTGCTTTGTGTAGATGACTTAAAACTAGTTTTCTATCTGGATCTAATACACCTGAATGTACATAAGAAATGGAGTCACCTGAAATTTGAACTGTTGTACCCCCAGAAGTTTGTGTAATACCTCTTTCATTAAACATATAATATTCTTGAAATCCGGAAGTATCAATCTCAGCGCCTTCACGGCCTTGAGTAATTTTCGGTTGTCTAATCTTTTTTATTTTTAGGGGATCTATTGGGCGTAGTTCTAATATACCACGTTTGGGATTCTTAGTATCAATGATAATGTGGAAATACAATCTACCATCGACATACCACTTTCGAAACATTTCATAACCAATTTTACGAAAATCAAGCAAACGAACTAGTTCAGCAAATTCGTACTTTATTTTTTCTCTAATATCATCTGATAAGTTAGATTTTTCTAGGCTGATACTGACAGGAGATTCTTCCCTATTTGTAACAATTGCCTCATTAACAACATCATCTATTGCTTGATCACATTCGGGATATGTTGCCATTTCCCTATATTTTCTAATCAATTCTAATTCATTTTTGGCGTAACCCTCTAGATCTACATACGTTCCATACGCATTACCTGTAGGGCCAACTTCAAGTGCACCATCTTCTGGTTCTGGAAGTGCAAAAGATTTTTTATTCTTTTGATCTTTGTCAACTCTTCCTATAGAAAATCCAAATAATTCAACTGCCATACATTCTTCCTAATAGGTGAAATGGGAGCGGATTACCACTCCCATGTAAAACTTTTCTTTCATACTTAAATATATATCAACTAAATCCAACGTTACTTTGTCTAGATTTCCAATAACTAAATTCCCATGTTACACTAAATGTTTGGATATCATTAGTGTCCCATGATAAGGTAATTTCTCCTGAACTTGAAGGCCAAACATCAATAAATTCATAAGATTTAGTCGTTGCTGTTCCCACTTTCGAGAGTTGAGAAACTTTCATTGTTCCAGTATAACTGTTAATGGCTTCAAAACCAGCTTGTCTCTTGTTTGTTTTGTGTGAATTTAATCTTTCCATCCAACTTTCAATATGGTTTCGTATTTCCATTTTTTCATCATTATAAATTTCTGTAGTCAATGTAGCTGCGGCTCTATTACCTGGAATTTGTAAAGGTCTTCCCATATATGTAACTGTAGCGGCCTCAATAGTTGAAGCGGGGAATGTTACTCCCTTACACATGAACTTAAAATCTCCAATAGCGGTCATAGCTTCTGTTCCCTTACTGCCTGTAAGTTCACATTCGAATAAACTTCCTAATGCTCCGCCCTGTTTTAATTTTGAAGTAAAAGAATCAACATTAAAATTTGACATATTATTTCCTCCGAAAGCTAGATTAAGATGATGGGGAAGTCTTTTTTACAAGTACACCCTTCGGCAGCTTCCGTCTTCCCCCATCTGTATAGTATTATTTATATGACTTTATTATCAATTATCTTGCACCGATAATTTCTTCAAATTCTACTCCACTTCGTACTGCAACAAATTGTAATTGTATGAAGTTAATGGAACGTGATGGTTTCACGTAAATATCTCCACGAAATTCGTTTCGATCTACCACATCTCCAGTATTATTACTTTCATCACAGACAACTGCGAAATCTTGAATTCCACCTCTACCTTGAACATCTCTCAAGAAAGGTTCAACTGTTGCTACGAATCTACTTCGTGTAAATGCATCGTTGAATTCAAACAAGAAAGATTTGGCCATATTAGCAATTGATTTTTCTAAAAGAATAAACAATCGTCTTACGTTGATACGATCAAACGCAGAAGGTTTTGCTAATAGAGTTTTATCTCCAAAAAGAAGTATTCCACTTCCTGGCATTGCTGTAACAGGATTAACTCCATTCTTATAAAGTTCATCCCTATCTGTTTTATTTGGATTATATGGAAGTTTAATTGCATTTCTAATATTACCACGATCTAATCCTGCTGGTGACCAGAAAGGATCTCTCGCTTCATCTGTAAATGCACAACATCCTGCGATATCACCATTTAATGGAATATATCGATAGACATCATTGTACTTATCGTACATATACTTCCACCCAGAATCCATAACGGCATAAGAAGAACTAGGCATAGAATTTCTATGACCAACTACATCTGTCGTTTCACTTCCTGCGTTATCTACAACGTTTGCTTGAAGTGGTGAAATAAATGCTACACAATCTTTACGATATTCTGCAATATTATTAATTGCATGAATCTGAGTAGCAGCGTCTGCATCTGCTGTCATTAGAAGTGTTACATCAATTTCTTCAGAATTTTTGAATTTATCTAAACCTGTTTGAATATTACCAGCAGTTGAGGCTGAACCTGCGGCTCCATCTGTTAGACTTCCAGATACGATAATTCCTTTACCATTAAATGTTCCTGATGCTACTCCACCCCATGCGGTTGTTGAAAGAGCGGCATCTACATCACCATCTGCATGATGATCCATCCAACGAACATAAGCTGATTTTCTATTTACCAAATCTTTGTAGTAAATACTTTGACCATCTTCACCTTTTGCTCCGGCGGCTACTGATCCACTATAAGTTTCTACTACTGTATTGTTTGCTCCAGTAAATTCTCCATCTTCATCAACTACGACAACATGAATTTCATCCTGTGATCCACTATTTCTTGCACAATGTGCTGAAGTAACTGGCTCACTATCGAATGAGTCTGCATATTCCCATCTTCGTGACCAAGTGTTAGCCGAAGCGGCTGAAACAAAAGGTTCTGAAACTGTTAATACAGTATTACTTGTAATTGAAGAAACTTTTCGTTCTTCGTTAGTTCCTACAAGTTTAATTAAATCACCTACAGTTACTTGAAGATCAAAAAATGTACTAGTTCCTGTACAAGTAACACCATTAGCACTTGCAGCTATTGTTCCAACCATTTGAGCGGCGGGTTCACCGAATCCTGATCTCTTATGTCGAACCATTGCTCCTGAACCAAGATCTGATCCATATGCACTACGTGCAACTACTGTTGTTGCATTTGTAATTGTTGCTATTACTAATACTTTAGTACCTAATGTAATAGTATCTCCTACACTTAATTCTGTAGTAAATGCTGTGCCTGAACCGGCAAGTGCTCCACTTGATTGTGTCCAAGCAGCTGTTCCTGTTAGAGCAGTATCTGTATTACTATTAAGTGTTCCATCACTATTTGTATTTGCTTTAGAAGCTGCACACATGGAAACTCTTAAACTGTTTCCAAGATCACCAACATATTTTGCTACAAACGGACCATAATCATCATTCTGTGATCCTCCCATATCTGGGTCATAGGTATTTTCATAAGTTTCATCGTTTGCGATATATACTGTGTTTGAGGTCAGCATTGTCGCGTTTTTTGCATCTGATGTATTAGGTGTACGGACTACTTTAAGGTTTCCCGAATATGCGAGATAACTTGCGGCAGTAAAAAATGTTTTGTAAGTGGCAGCATTAGGCTTACCAAAAGTACTCGACAATTCAGATTCATTTGATACTGTTGTTGCCCAATATGAAGGTCCCCACCTAAAAGGACCGGCGATTGCTCCCTCTGTCATAGAAATTTCAGGAACGACAGTCGTTAAATCTATTTCTTTGGTTACAACGCCCGGACTAATTGTAAAAGGCATCTTATCTCTCCTATAATGAGTTGAAAGATTGGTTTCTTAAGGGTATTTTTACCATTGTACTGTTATTTATTATTTTGTAGTTCTCTAAAACCATAAATATTAAGAGTTCTCATAAATAATTCAAGGATTTAGATGGATAAGCTCACATTATTTAATACCAAAAAAATAAAAGACCGATTTCTTAAAAAGGTTGATCTATCAGAAACACATACTAAGTGTCATATCTGGCTTGCTTCAAAAAATAAAACAGGTCATGGTATGTTTTCTGTTATGGGAAAAACTATACCTGCTAGTAGATATTCCTTTATGATGTATAAAGGTGAAGTAGCAGACCATGAAGTAGTAACTCAAACTTGTTTTAATCCTTCTTGTGTAAATCCCGAACACCTTGAATTATCAGACAAAAGAAGATTAGGTAAAAGAATTTCTGTTAATCCAGCTCAATTAGAATCAGGATCTATTAATTTCTTAGTAAGATTAAAGAAAGAAAGACCTGATTTAGTTAATAAAATTGAAGATTTAATAAAAGAAATTAATAATCCACCTACTGAAGTTAATTTTGAAGATATAGATCCCTTTAGTAGTACACCCTCGTAGTTTCACCATCAACTGTCCATACTGTACCTTTATCATCTTTAAAGGATTCTGGTTCTTGGCCATCATCTATAATTCCAAATGGTAACATATCTTGTTCTAGTGTTTCCATTTGTTCTTCCCACATTTTCTTTCTTATATCCATGTTTGTCATCTCCTTAAAATATCTTTGTTGAACAAGCCAACCAAATATCACTAGAGTCATTGCTATATCATCATGAGCACCCTCTTCTGCTTGATAAGTATTATTCTGTAGTGCAAATGTTGTAAGTTCCTTAATTGTATTAAAGTCTGGAATAATTAATTGATCTTGTTCAATCAAGTCTTTCAGAGTAGCACATCCAATTCTCTTAATCTGTTTACTTGTTCTTAATCCTAATTGAATGTTCTTCGCAAATCCACCACCTATTTGTTGTCCTGCTCTACCTCTCATAGTAATAATCATTATGTTTTCGTACTCTAAATCGTAGTGTAGAGTATCAGCAACTTGTGATCCAATATCATTTACTTCAACAAGAACATGAGCACTATTATACTTATTTCCAACATTATAAATTACATTTGGATATAACATAGGTGAAATTTGATTATCTCTATAAACCGCAACTTGTTTATATGGCATTTCTGAAACATCAAATACTGAGAAAGCAGAAAAGTCCACACCTTTTCCTTGTGCAGTATCTGCTACTAATGCGTATGTATGATTCTTTACTGGATGTTCATATACAGTTAAATTATTACTTTCATGTATTGGATTCTTGAACACCATCGTTCTAAGTTTTGATGGAGCAATCAATGTGTAAGTTGATCCCACAAACTCACATTCAAATTCTTGTGTAAACTGTACTTCACTTGTATTCTTGATTGTTTGTTCTTTCCATTTACCATCTCGACCAGGCATCTCTGACCAATGTACTTCGATGGGAACATATTCACTTCGACCCTCTTCCGCTTCTACCCACATCTTATAAAACATATTAAGTCCAAGTGGAGTTGAAACGATTAATACTTTTGTTGATTCACCTGAGGAAATAGTAGGGTAAACTGAAGTGAAGAATTGTTCTGCTATATTTTGAGGTACATGAGCAAACTCATCTAAGAAAATAATATTAAAGGAACTACCACGAACAGCTGAACTAGAGGTTGCAGACGCTATAACTTTAGATCCATTTTCTACTTCAATATTACCTTTATTCCATACAAGTACTCCTTGTTGTAACCATTTAGGTAAATGTTCATAGGCAAGTTGTAATCTTGAAAGAAGTTCTCTTGCTACTGCTCCTTTGTTAGCGAGAATAGCAACGTTGACACTTTCATTAAACAAAATGTAATGAAGAAGAAAAGAAATAATCGTAGTAGATTTTCCTGTTTGTCGTGGCATTTTACAAATCACAAAACGATTATCATTAAACTTATGTATCATATCTTTTTGATAATCATACATTTCAAAAGGAACTAAGCCTTGATCTACATGAATGATTTTGACATAACTACGTATGAAATGTTCAGGATCATCTTTACACTTCACATATTCTTGAAGTGTTTCCTCTGTCCATTCTACATTTTGTCCTACGTTTTTTAAATTTGGATTGCCGAGATAATTTTCACTCGCCACGTTTTCCCTTCAGTAACTTTTGTAGTTCAGCTGTAGACCCCACAAATACTGCGTTATTGACAGTAGTAGTGTGTCCACCCTTTTCTATACTTAGTTCTTTTTTGGTTTTATGTAGACCCATTAACTCTTTATTGGCATCCAAGCCGGATTTGATTAATTGACCAA
>VTLG01014813.1_pt1 | contig 25356 bp, 19 predicted proteins | sample 4694571 | NCBI WGS metagenome assembly VTLG01 (sample SAMN12604809, study PRJNA352737) | marine metagenome | biome: ENVO:00000447; feature: ENVO:00000209|ENVO:00000569|ENVO:01000036; material: ENVO:00002151; isolation source: viral sequences binned using virsorter ...
TTTGCACCCGTCGTGCGTGCGCGGGATGCTTAGCTTATGGGCGGCAACTGGTGAAACAGATAAAAAACTTTTTTCAAAATATAGGGATTCCTGTGATGATTTTATTGGGTGGGTCTATAGTCACGGCGTTGCTATCTTGGGTGCTACTCCTACTGCTCGTGCTTCATGGGCTAAAGCTCTCCGTGCTTACGAAAAACATTTAGCTAAAGAAGCTATCCGAGCGATTGTTCTGCCAGAGGTAGATTTGCTCATGGCGAACTCGTCGATGGCACAAGCTCAGTGCGGATCAGGAACTTACACGGCGTACCCAGACACAAGGATATGGGTGTATGAAGTAGTTCAGGAAGTCCTAAAACAAGGCAGTGTAGGAGAAGCCGCTTATCTTCTTGACGTGATTAGCTTGAATGATCTGGCTCATTTAGAATACAAGGGCAACCAGATGATGGCTCGAAAAGGTATCAAGGCGCTGATTCAGCATTTGCAAGAATGGTACTTTAGGGGGGAAGATGGCATCGCAACTAAAAGGATTGCTTGATCGCATCAAAGCGATTGACCCTTCAGATCTGAACACTGAAGACATCAAGCGCATGAAGCTCGAAATCATTAGCCAGGCTATGGATGACAGCGGAAACGCTAAGTTGCTTGAAGTTGCATTGAAAGCTGTGGCGTCGCTAGAGCCTATGCTGAAAGTTGAAGAGACTGACGCCGTAGATGCTGAACTCACCGCCAAGCTAACAACTTTGCGCGGTGGAAGGTAATGGACTCATCACAGATTCTACAAATGCTTGCAGACTTTGGAGCGCTTGGTTTGGCGTCCGGTGCAATCTTTTGGCTTTATCTCAAGATGTCAAAGCGCATGGACGCGCTGACGGATAACTTTCAGAAGCAACTCAAAGAACAAATGGAAGACTGCAACCGGCGAGAGGCTGAAGTGCGGGATCGGTTTATGACCGTCGTCGAGAAATACGACACCGAAAGACTCCAGTGGGTAACTCGACTGGACTCGATTGAAAAAGAACTGCAAGACGTTGAGGGGCTTATCAAAGAAGGACTTGGCGAAATGCGAACGCACTACGCAAAAATCAGCGCAGCCATAGGCAAAGAAGTCTGATGGATTTGCAACTGACTGTAAATGTTGGGCAAATCGTCCTGGCAGCAATCGGCTGCTTCACGCTGTTCCTGCTGAACCGCTTGATGAAACAAGTCGATGAAGCTAGTAGAGTCACACAAACAGAGGTGCCCGTTCTGCGGGCAGAGGTTGAACGAAACACTGCTGATGTCAAAATCCTATACAAGAGGACGGATCGAGACACTCAGCGTATTGCTGCATTGGAGCAGAAATGAGTACGGCAAGAGCCAGTTTTCTTAGCGCACCTCGGTGCATTTCCCAAACCATTACGTTTGCAGATTTTACGGAATCTTCTAACAACACACCTGAAACGGTAAATCTTACTGAGAAGTTGCCAGCAAAAGCTATTGTTTTGCAGCGTTGGTTGACCCTCAACACCGCGTTTAGTGGTGGTGGCTTATCTACCTGCACGGCCGATTTGGGCTGGAGCGGTGGCGCTGCTGACGCTGATGGTTGGTACGATGGTGAAAATGTTTTCACTGGCGCAACCGCTGGAATCAAAGCTGTTCCAAGTACCCCTGGCGCTCGTATTGCTGGATCGGCTTGTGATGTTGATGACGCAATCCGCACGGTTGGTTTGAAACTCATCCCCGACGCTGGACACAACCTGGCAGCTATGACGGCAGGCTCGATCAGCGTAAACGTTATTTACGTTATCGAAGCTGCTGACGATCTAATCAAGCCGTAGCAGTTTGGCTGCGCTTAGTCAGGCGAAGCGAGAGTTTCTCAACGTTTGCGCAAGCGACTTTGAGTTTTTCTCTCGTGAAGTCCTGAACATCGTAGACAAAAAAGGCCGACTCATACCGTTCGTCTGGAATCACCCCCAACATCAAGTTTGGGAGGTGGTTTCAGGCGGTCGGCGGCGGGTTGGTATACTCAAAGCTCGTCAAGAGGGCATATCCACTTGGATTGCTGCGTATTTTTTTTGGAAAGTTCTGTTCAATACGCACGAGCGAGCCGTTGTTATCGCCCATGAGACAGACGCGGCTGCAAGTATTTTTGCAATCTATAAGAATTTTTACGAGTGCCTGCCCGATTGGATGCAGAAATACTATCCAACCAAGCACTCAACCAAAACTGAGCTTGTATTCAAGAAGCACACCGGCTTTATCCGCATCGCAACAGCTAACTCGCCTAACAAGCTGCGTGGAAAGACCGTCCAATACCTACATTGTAGCGAAATGGCGTTCTGGGATAAGGCAGATGAGGTGTTTACAGCAGCTATGCAGTCCCTCACCGACCGGGGATCTGCATTTATTGAGACAACAGCCAACAGTTTCAACCATTTCTACCCGTGGTGGATGAGCGACAACGGGTATAAAAAGGTTTTTCTGCCGTGGATGGCGTTGAAATCGTACGTTTTACACCGAAACGACAAAGGCGAATATTTCGACTACGAAAACGAAGCCATTACCTTTGATGAAGACATTGTTGCGGTCATTGAGCGCACGCTAGAGCCCGACGAAGCCCAGTTTGTTCAAGAACACAAGCTGTCTAACGAGCAAATCCGGTGGATGAAATGGTGCATCAACCAAAAATGCGGCGATGACTGGAAACAGTTTAGCCAAGAGTACCCAGCGACTCCGCAACAAGCGTTTTTGCACAGTGGAGACATGTATTTTACAGGTGAATGGATACCTGAAGAAGTCAACAGATCCACAGACGTTATTGAAGCTCCTAAAGCTGGGCATGTGTACATTTTAGGGTGCGATTCAGCCTCAGGTTCATCAAATGGTGACTTTAGCGCCGCCTGTGTGCTCGATGTGTCAAACAAAAATCGAATCAAGCCCGTTGCGTGGATCTATCAGCGGGTGCCTGTCCATCAGTTTGCTCAATCGGTGCTCCAGTTAGGGCGAAAATACCATGATGCGTTGATTGTTTGCGAAGTCAACCATGTAGGCGCAGCAGTGCAAGAAGAACTGACGATGGATCAGTACCCTAGACTGTATCGCCGCTTTGTATACGACAAGATGGCAAGCAAATATGTTGAAAAACTAGGGTTTTACACTGCGAAAAACAACAGGGCGATCCTACTCAACCGATTGCGCAAATACATTTCTAAAGAGTTGATGCCTGACATCCCGCAAGTGCTTATCAATGAGATTGGATCGTTCACCTACAACGACAAAGGTGAACCCTACGCATCGCCGGGGTGCCACGATGATATGATTTTTGCTACGGCTCTAGCCCTAGAGGGGCTAGAGCAGATCGGCACCATTCGAGAAGAAGTTTTGCGGGAGTTTGCACCCCAAGGAGCAGACGAAATCGTAGCGTTTGAACGCGATACGGGATTAGATGCGATGACTATGCGCCCACTAGACGAAGCTGCAAACTACCAAAATCACGGGGAAACTTCGTTCAACATGTTTTATGATGATGGTTTAGATTAGAACGCCAAACCAAAATAATAAAATGGCTATCACTTGACGCGCCCCTTTAGGGGGGCGTAATGACAACTTGTTTACAAGGCGGCTCACCGGCCTTTGATTGGTGTGTTATTACGCAAGGCAGGAGCGACATCATGCCCTTTCCAAAGCTCGCTGAGATCAAGGCAAACATTGGCGAAAGTGCGGCCCCGCCAGCCGCGCCCGAAGTCCCAGCACCTACCGCTGCTGAAGCAGCACCCGCAACCGAGTCACCGAACTTGGAACCTTCAAGTGAGTCAGCCGAACCGGCCAGTTCTGTTGATCCTTCTTCTGAAGCACCTGTTGAGGCCAAAACAGATGCGCCTGGTCCGATCCCTTATGATCGGTTCAAGCAAAAGAACGAAGAAGCTAAGCACCTGAAGGAACTAAACGGAACTTTGCAGGAGCGAATCAAGCAGTTGGAAGCTGTCCAGCCAGCCCCACAGGTAGACGCAGAGCCAAGAGAGCCAGAGCCGAACCCGTTCATGGATAAGATCAAAGACTTAGCCGAACGATCCGGCGATGAAGACATCGCAGACGCATTGATTGCTATGGGTGAACAACTCGAAGCGGTTCGTGCGGACGCAGCGACGGTAAAACAGGACACGCAGGCTATGCAGGTGCAAAAACTGGTTGATGAATACAACCGGAAAATCTCATCTGCTTTAGACTCATCGGGTGTCCACGATAAAGCATCGGCAAAACATTATGTGTTGCAAGTGCTAAATCAAAATCCCGACGCTGACATTGCTGCATCTGTAAACGCATTTATGGAGCACGAGCAAAAGCTGGAAAACGCTATGCTCCAAAGACTTGGGTTGCAAAGACCAGAAGCCAAACAAGAAGCGGCTCCTGCTCCAGATCCCTCGTCATCCTTGCCGCCTCGTGGAAAAGTGTCTGCGGGAACGGCACCTGTCGCAGATGGCGGTGTTCAGCCATCAAACAAAAAACCAATGACTTTGCGGGAGATGAAGTCCCAACTTTTCAGTGGAAGGCGTCGCCCGCGCTAAGGAGTAAGCCATGACGGCTACAACCTCTAGCATTTCTGAGTTGCTAAAGAATCAGTATGAAGGACCGATTCGCGAACAGCTAAACTTAGAAGCTATGATTTACGATCTCTTTGAAGAGGGTCCACATCAGTGGGCTGGTGCCAACGTGCATGTTCCTCTTCATACTCGTGGTGTTGTCACCACAGCAACCGCAGGTATTCACTATGGCTCCGAAGGTGCTCAGGGCGCTGTCGTCCCTGCCGCCTCGAATCAGGAATACTTGGAACTCATCGTAGGCTACCAAAGCCTTTACGCTGCGTTTGAAGTGACCGGTCAAGCCGAATCACAAGCACCAGGCAACGGCGGATCTGAAGCTGCCTTTGTTGGCGCAATGTACTCTGAGATGCGCAATCTCGAAAAAGACATTCGCCACAAACTCGATCGCGATATGTTTATCGGTCGAGGTTTCCCGGCGTTTGCTATTGACCAAAATCAGCACTTGGCTGGTGGCGCAGGTAATACTGTGATGATTTCGGGTGCCAATACGCTTCAAGCTATTGTCAACGAGAACACTACTGCGGGCTTGAATACTTATGTCAAGGTTCTGCATGTTCCTCGCGTTGATAGTACGGCTTGGTCGTATTTGCCTGATGGCAACGCTGCGCCTACTACCGCTGCTTTGTTTCAAGTTGGTGCTATTGATTTAGCATTAGGAACGGCTGTGTTGAACTCAACAACGCACGCAGGTGATGGTCCCGACACTCGCACTGTTTTACCTACGGATTGCGCTGTTTTGGTTGAGCATACAGTTGCAGGCGCACGCGTGCGTACCGACGAAGTTCATGGTTTGAACGCTTTGGCGTTTGAAGCTGAAGGAGCCGGAGCGTTTACGAACAGCCGTCTCGGAACAGCAAACACCGTTCTTCGTGGCTTTGGTTACAAGGCAGCCGTTGCAACGGCTCCTGTTGCACTAAGCGGTAACAGCAACGGTGTCGATTTGTCGCTTGAAGACATGCAGTTGGTTTGTGACGGCATTGAAGATCTTTGCGCTGAGCGTATTGATTGCTTGATTATGCACCGTTACACCCGTGCGAAGTACAAGAACTTGTTCCAAGACCTTGGTCCGGGTTCGTTCCTTCCAGGGCAAACCAACGCTAAAGGTGGCTTTGAAAATGGCGATTTGATGTTCGATCAAAGCGTTCCGATCAAGGTTTCTGCACAAGCGCCGTATGGTGTTGTCTATTACATTCGTAAAGACACCATCAACACTTACACCCTGCGTCCGGGTGGTTTCCAAGAGTTCAACGACAATGGGGATATTGTGACCCAGAAGCGTGACCAGGCAACCGCTCGCATGATGGATGTGCGTGAAGGTTTCTGGAAGCAATACTTCGAGTTGGTTTCTGAGAAGCCGCGCTGCATCGGTGTACAAACTGGTGTTCGGTACAAGCGAGCATAATCGGTTGTGCTGATCCTACTGGAGTTCTGCGCCTCGGTCTGTTGTTTAGTTGTCGCCATAGAGCGTGCAACAAAAGCATACGACCGAGTGCGTAGGCTCCGGCAGGAGTCCAGATTTGAAGCTACGAGCGAACACGACGCTCTCCATATTGGATTTCAGGATGGTCTTGAATGAGTACCTATTCAAACGGTGAAGGCGATTCAAAGAAGATCACCCCTGCCCAAATCAATGTTTTTCGCGGCCATGTCGATGACTGGATGCGACACCGCATGTACGTCTGGGATTCATCCCGGCGTGTTTTGGAAGGTATGCAATATGGTCGTCGAGCTTCTGACGGCTTGTGGCGAGTGGAAACCACAAAGCCAGGTTTAGTTCGCCTTACAATCAATATGTTGTTGCCGATCTATAATCGGCTTTATGCAATGCTTGCGGTAGCTTCTCCGCACGTTAGCGCCCGACCGTCTTCTGCAACTCGTGAGGATCTGGTCAAAGCTAAATGCGATGCAGCACTGGTTCAATATGTTTGGGACCAAGCCCAAGTAGCTGACCGTTTTCGTGAAGCAAACAGGTGGCTGATTTCTTGCGGCAATGTTGGGTTACATACCTATTACGACCGCGATGAAAAACAAATCAAAGTGCGCGTTATTTCGCCGTACAACCTGCTCGTGCAGCCGGGGTGCGAAGAGATTGATGAATCAGACTATTTGATGATTCGAGATTATTTGACGCGTGCAGAACTCAAACGCAGGTTTCCACGAGCGCCACTCGATAAACTTGAGCCTGTAGACTACGACCGCCAAAACCGATCGTACATGATAAACGTTCAGGGCGGCGAAACGTATCGCGTAGAGCGTTATGAGATTTATGAATACTGGGATCGCAACGGTAATCATACAATCACTTCAGGCGACACAACGCTGTGGAAAGCACCTAAAAACGAATGGGACGGTACAGGTCCATGGCCCGTAGAGCACATTAGGTTTCACGGGTTGCCTGGGCGTTTTCATGGTGTTGGCGCTATTGAGCCGCTTATCTCGGTTCAGCGTGAATACAATGCGCAACGATCTGCGATTATTTCAAACATCAAACTTCTTGGTAACGTGCAGTGGCTCAACCCGATCAACTCAGGTGTTGAGCGTATTACTAACGAGCCAGGGTCACAGATTCGCTATAACCCAGCCGCCCCGCCGCCTCAACAAAGCTCTCCGGCGCCTTTGCCGGGCTATATCATGGATAACGTGCTGCGCTGCCAAAGCGAAATCATGGACCTAGCAGGGATTCACGGTGCGTCGCTTGGAAAGCGCGTGTCCGGTGTTCAGTCTGGCGCAGCAATCGAAGCGTTGGTCAATCAAGACACATCGCAACTGCAAGGTGTGCAGGATAACATTGAGCGTGCCGCCGTCGCTATAAGTAAGCGCATACTCATGTTAGCTAAAAAATACTTTACCGAGGGAATGATGGTCCGCCAGTTCAATCAAGACGGCGGTATGTTTTATAAGCAAATCAAAAGCACTGATCTTACTGAAACGCCTGATATTTTCCTTGAAGCCGGCACCTTGTTTGCTAATCAACTAGCTGACCGAGAGCGGCGCGCTGTGCAAATGTTTCAGTTGCAACTCTTGGCTCCAGATGAAGCACGTCGAGCAATCAACTTCTTTGGCATGGATAACCAAATCGCCCAAACGATTCGTAACTACAACATGGCGCTGGATGTTATGGAGCACGTTATTGCGGGCGCAGAGGTTACGATTCATCGCACAGATCCGATTCCAGAACTTACTGAGGTGTTCGGCGAGTTTGTGGTGTCTGATGAGTTCTTCCAACTTGATGACGAGGTTCAAGCTCGGATTCACAATGTTTATCGAGCCATTTTAGCGCAAGGCGATCAGGCGTTGTTGCAACAACTTGAGCAGCCTATTTATCCTAATCAGCCGCCACAGCAAGCCCAGCCGCCAGGAATGGGCGGGTTGCCAGGTGGTCCAATGCTGCCAGGTGAGCAAATCCCACAAGAGCAAGCAGGCGGCACATCGCAAGGCGCTATAGCACGAGAGCAAGGCAAAGCTGATGCAGCCGTGTTTGAAACGCCGCCGCTACCGGGGGCATTTGGATGAACGTATTAGAAGCACAAACTCTGTTTAGAGATTATATCGACGACCCCGATCAAACCTTTCTAACTGACGCACAGGTCAATCAATACATTGAGTTTGGTCTTGATGATTGGCGCAACCTTATTAGGTCTACGCGTCCAGATATGCTGCTTGAAACAGTAGCTTTGAATGTCGCCAACGGATCGAACTACACTGCGCAGCCAGCAAGCGCAAAACCGGTAAACGCCTCTTTCAATCTCAACGATCCAACTATTCTTTATCCGGGTAAAGTTGTAAATCACCCGCTAATGGGTCCAAACGCTGTAACCGTTGGTCTTACGACAACGACCTATTATGGACAGATCCAAGAAATCACCAACATTTATATGGGTGAAGACGGTCTTAGTCGCGATCGAAGTTTGCGCATGGTGCCTGTTGCATCTGGGGCGCCGCTGAATATGGCAACTTCCCTAAGCAACTATATGCTCCAAAAGTACATTTTGTATTTCAACGCACGGTTTCCAGAAGAGTTTACGATTGAATATTTTCCACGCAGAACAAGCAGCTTAGGATCAATGAATCCGACGGAGCCTTTAGAAGGTGGTATGCTTTCTGAGTTTCACGAGTTAGCTATTTTGTTTGGGACTAGACGCTATTTTATTCGCGACGGCGTAATGAACGAACCAATCGAGCGGCAAATACAAAACAACACAACAGACCTTGTGCGGTTTTTACAGGGTGGCCGCTTGCGCGATGGGTTTGATGGCGTAACGGTAACGCATATTTTCTAGGGGGAAACGTGGCGTCGAGATACCCCGAACACGACATCTTTCCAAAAGAGGGAATGGATCACCGTGATCCTAGCGGGTTAGAATGGTTTGCAAACCTGTGGCGCCCAGAACGAGCGCATCCAATACAGTTGCGCCCAGGCTTTGGGCAGCTAACACAGCAGGATTGCACGGCTGAAAAAGCTCAAATAAATAGTTCTGAGGCACTGCCTGCAACAGGTGGGTATCAAAAGCATTTAGGCAGTTATTTATACAACAGCAACTTTTGGCACCGGCAGATCATCAGCGTGTTTGAAGCCGTTGTGCAATACAGCGCAAGCGACGATCCAGGCACAGGAACAGCGCCAACGTATTACGAAAGAGCTTTTGAAACTGTTCATGGGGCAGCCCGCACATTAGTTGTGTCTATTTATGACCTAACAACCAATGTTCAATGGGAAGAAATAATCGTTGGGCACACATCAGAACACGCAACTAATGAGCTTATACCTACAGTTCATGGTCATTTTGAAACATCGTCGTCTGACGCAGCCTCAGGTATTTCTACTGATTTTATCAACTTCAAGCTCAACGAAAAGGTTACAAACGTATCTTTTGCTCAGATTGGCGACTCGGTTGTGTTATCAATGGGTGCTTATGGCGTCTGGATTTATCACGGGATTGATGTCGCAAAAACAAAACAGCGCGTATTGAGCAGTACAAATCTTGTGCCAAATAAGTTTGGCTCAGCAAATACCGTAACAACAAACTATCCAACTGGAGACTGCGAGGGTTCAGTCCTCAAGCCCGTTGGTGGTGTAAAAGGCATAAACGGCGAGCAGTTTGTTTATTTTACAAAGACCGAGTTTCCCAATGCTGAAGCCGCAGCTTTAGTCAAAGGACGCATGGTATATGCTTTGCGTGGTGTGTTGTATTTTTCTGATGTTGGGCAGCCAGGCGCTATTATGGCTGACAACTTTGCAGAGATTCAAACTGAAGGCAGCATCACTGCAATGGGAGAATACAACGGTCAGCTTTTTGTAATGACCGAAACTGAGTCACACCTTGTACAAATACAACAAAACAATCGCGCCGGTGAAGCATTTGCTAACGTTGTCAACGTAACGCATGTACGCATTAGTAAGCGAACAGGCTGCGTTGGGCCGCGCTCTATTGTGCAAACGCCATTTGGTGTTGCTTGGGTGTCAGACAAAGGCTGTCATTTAGCAGGTGCCCAACAATCTGTTGAGGACTTATCAGATCCGATTAGAAACTATTGGGACTCTGGCATAGTCGATCCGACGACGCATTATTACACAAGCAATGGTGCAGGGGGAACAAAAGTACAGCCTGATGTAATCTATAAACATCAAGGACAACCTACGCTTTCTTATGAGCCGCAAACGGAAACCTTGTTTGCAGCCTACGATGACCACCTTTTGGTTTATCAGTTCCGGCATAAGTCATGGTCTATTTGGCCTTTGTCTACGTCGTTTCAGCCTACTGACTCAACAGTTGTTACAGGAAATATAGTCAGTTCTTATTTGCCGGAAACACAGACCCCGACATCATGGGCAGACAGCACCGGATCAAACAACATGACTGGAGCAGTTACAGCGCCGCCTGTGTTTGATGGTAATGATTATTACTCTATTGGAAACCCGGCTGATTTACAGTTTGGAAACAGGTTCAGCATTGAAGCGTGGGCTTCCCAAGATCCCGATGCAAGCCAGGGATACGAGCGTTTGATTTCTCGTGATGACGGCGGCAACCGATGTTTTGCAATGAGTCAAAACGATGTAAACGGTAATCCTTATGCGGCTATCTTTGTTGGTGGGTCGTTCAAAAATGCCGCCGGAACAAATAACTACGCTGATGGTACTTGGCATCATTACGTCGCAACGCATGACGGAGTTTTCCTAAAACTTTATGTTGATGGTGAGCTAGAAGCCAGCGTTGCAACTGGCGGCCCTATGGATAACGATGCAACTCCTTGGGAGATTGGGCGCTCGTTGCACGCAGGACCGGGCGGCACAGATTACCTAGAGGGTCGCTGCGATACTATTCGTTTTTACAACGAGCCTCTTACTGCTAATCAGGTGCTTCAAAATTACAACGCCGCTAAAGTTGCGCACGGGCACTCTCCAGATTTTCCACAAAGCCGCCAGACAATCAACTGTTTGCAAGTTCTTTCTGATAGCCAAGGTGCCTACATTGTCGGTGGTTTGTATGATAGCGATGAAGACGGTCTAAGCCCAGCAGCACAAAGCTCGTCTTATTATATTACTGAGCTTGGACGCGGGGGCGCAACTGATCGCTCGTGTAAAAACGAAGACTTTCGACGGTACGGATGGGGGCGTTATACCTACTCAAAAGATCCGACTTTATCGGTGCTTTTTGATCCTTACACTTGGATTATTGATAAGCCCCAGCGCATATTTACAACCGATGATGAGGCAAGAGTAGTCTACGAGTTTCCTGTGTATTTTGAAGGGTTTAGATATTCGGCGACAACGGCGTGGCCAGCAACGTTTAGGCTAAACATAACGTGGAACGCAGAGTTTACATTTGAAGGTGTTGGGATTTTTCCTGAGTCTGCACCCTTATCAAGTTGGACGTTTACAAACACAGCAACTAGCTTGAACTCAGCGAGGATTGGAACGGATCTTAGCACGGTGTCTAAGCATCGTTTTCCTTGTTATGTATTGCGTTTGTCGGCTTCTGTTGGGGCATCAGCACGAACTGATTTTACTGTTGTAGATTCCGAGGCTGTAAACCCAGCAACATCGAATCTTGAATCCGTGCGAGTTTTGATGTGGCAACAGCAGCATTTGTATGCGCCGCCTACCATGTCTACACGCAACCGTCTAAAAACTAATGTTCAGTGGGGCATCAAAACAGGGCAGATCGGCCTAAATGAAGGTAAAGTGCTGCGCGTTCGGGGTATCAACGCAGTCATGCAAACGAGCACCTCGCAAGCTAGTTACTTGTACAACACTTACACAGTAAGCGATTACAAGCGGCTAAGCGGTCAGTACCCTGATTATGCGAATACAACTCCGGGTAACAGGCAGCAGTTACTAACCAACATCATTCGAGAGCGTATGCTGAACGGCCGTCGGGTGTTCAACTCAATGGCAAGATGGGCGCCAGTTACCGCTCTTACTGAATACAACCAATATTTGATTGACTCACCAGAGCTAAACTCAGTTGTTTCAAGTGTTAGCGCAAAAGGCGAGCACGTTTCAGTTGGCTTATTTGGTTATGCGACCGACAAAGCAGACGAACTCAAAATGCACAGACTAAGCTTGGGCATCCTTGATACCGGCAACCGCCGACGTAAGGGGCGGTAATGGCTTACGAAGAAAGACCCGTTTCTGGCGAAAACATATCTTTAGTTTTTCAGGATATGCAAAACGAATTGAACAACTTGAAAAAGTTGATTGGACGGTTTGTTTATTTGCAAGGCGATGCTTTTATTGAGCGCAGCACTGTAGACTTTGGGGGTGTTATTGGTGAGGGTGTTCGGCCTGGTTTTAGCGTAATAACAAGCCGATCCGTTACAAGCGGAGTGCCAGGAACAGTATGCAACAAACAAATCGTTGTAGATGGAACAGCTATTCTCAGAAACATGACACTGATTTGTGATGGTAACGTTCCAGCAGTTTTAGTTCGAGAAACAGGGCACGCTATTTTACAAGGGTGTCATATTGTCAAAAATACTGGAGTGTCAGGAGCCGCTGATAGTTATGTTTCAGTTGAAAAAGGCGGGCAACTCAACGTTGTAGCGTGCATGTTTCACGGAGAGCAGTCAGCCGGCTTTGTCGTAAGCAACCCTGCGCCGGCAGCAGTTACAGACGTAGATATAACAGGTTGCGTCAATCTAACTAGCCGCCCGCATGATAATGTTACAACTGTAGGCGAGGTGCCCTAATGTCTACGCGCAAAATTACAAATGAACAGTTTTCAGATTTATCAACTATTGATGGATCGCGCATAGCAAAAGCAATTGCTGAAACTGTAGAAATCACAAACAGCGTCCCGCTAGACTCAATTGCAAAACCCCGATCTGCTCAGTTTGTTATTTTAGGAGCATACCCACCACAAAACACTGCTGGAGCAACAACAAGCCCGCCGTGGATTGCTTACAATCGAGCAGATTCAGCCGGTGATCCTGTCTTTAGAGCCAAAGGCGTAGTTGCAAGCGAAACAGCAGGGGGCGTGTTTCCGACAACAGATGGCGGCTTGTGGACTGCTGCCACTTTGTTTGATCGTCCTGTTATTATTGATACCATTTGCGTGCATATTGACAGTTGGAATGGTTGGCCTATTCGGCTGCACGGGGTAGGGGTAGGCAATAACGATATTGGTCTTTTGCAGCTTTTGATTGACACAGACGATGTAACATCACCTGAAGATCGAACAAAAAACGCTAAAGAATTTCATTACAGAAACTTTGACCCAACTGTTTGGGAAGCTAAAGATTTGAACAACGGCGTTGCGCCCACAGTGAACATGGTTCCGGCTGTTCCTACCAAACTCAAAGACGGATCTGCTGTGTATCCTTCGCACGTTGTTGAGTACAAAGATATAAATCTTCCTATTCATCAAATGGCGCGTGTTCGTTTTCGTTTGGCGTTTGCCAGAAAAGGAACAAACGCATCAATAGCAGGCAGTAAATCATGGGAAACGCCAGGTGCAGCAACTATGCACCCCGGTCAACCAACGTGGGTGATTGTGTACAGGGAGCAAGTGCGTGGCTAAAGTAACGAACGATAAAAATCTGCCGTTAGGTGTCGCTATTGAGCCGTCGCACGTTGCAGGAAACCTTGGCTTAGTTGCTACAAGCCTTTCTGGGAATGTAGCTAAGGATCAAAGACAGCAAAATCAAAGCGTGTTTTCAGTAAGTTGGTTTTTTGCGCTAACCACAGGAAGTGTTGGTTCAGTATATTCTGAGCAGCTTAGTTTTATGCTGCCACCATTACAAACAAACTGGAATGATAACTTTGTTTCAGATGAAAACACAGATTCAGTCGTTCTTGATTCTATAAGTTTCAGTTTTGACATGATGAACCAATCAAAAATGATGGGCTCAAATGGGTTGCCGTCTACGAGCGATCCAGTAGATGTAAAACTGACACTTTATAAACTAGCAAATGACCCAAGTACAACTGAGCCACCGCCTGATCGAACTCCGATTGCTGAAGTTGTTATTACAGGTGAGGAACTTCTTGCTGGTTTCAACACAAGAAATCCAAACATTATTCGTGACTTAGGTGTAAACATTGATCGCTGGTCGGTGTATCAATGGGAAATCGACGCATCAACTACTCCGTTATATTCTGTATGGATTCGTGGTAACTTTACGCACCCGCTAGTTGAGCGAGACACTGCGGCAGTTTTGAAAGACGCATTAGGATCAAGTGCTCTTATAGACGCTCAAAACGCACCTGCTTCAGCGTTGTATAACAAAGACAACGATGCTGTTACTATCACTGCTCCTGCGGCTGATACGCTTATCAAAGCAGACTTTGCTGCAACAGGTGTGCAAACTCAAATCGAAACGATTGATACAAAATTTCTAAACAAACTGGTGGGCGGCAGATCAGACAGGTATCAAAGCGACGAAGCGTTTGCGACTGATCGCAAAGAGCAAATCCTTGAAGATTCTGGATATTTTTGTTGGTGCGTCAATCTAATGAAACTGGGGCAAGCGATTCTTTTGCACGGAAACAACGTGCTGCCGTTCCAAGTGGATTACCCAAACTCCGGCGGCTACGCGTTGTGGGATCGGGCGTTGATACCGATTACTTACCCCGGCACTATTCATCATGTGATTCTTGAGGCTGCCGGAATCAACGATTACATTAGAAAAAACCCCGGCGGATCAGCAGTATCATTTGGAAATCGCCATGTCGAAGTTGGCGTTGGTTTGTATCACGGGGTTCGAGTAGCTGCGCCGACGTATCAGCAAGTAGCGCATTTAGACACGTCGCTTGCAGATACAGCAGGGCGGCTTCTCAAAGAACGCCTTTGGTCTGTTCCACTGGTTTATTCAACGGCAGCAGGAAGCGTGGCAGGAAAAGGATTTGTTACGCAAGGAAGACCGGTTTATTTTGGTCGCCAACTAACCTACGATGGAAGTGTAGCTAGAGCAAATATTGCTTCTGCTGTTGGTACTTCAACTTCAGAAGCCGCTCCATCTACAGGTGGTTATGAAAACTTTATTGAAATACGGCTAGCGTATTATCGGCATACATCAGGCCAAAGTTGGGAAACCGGACTGCCTGCTGATTTGATTCTTAGTAATGCAGGCTTCAACGTCTACATTATTGGAAAAATGGGACTAAAGGAGTAACAATGTCAAACGGTCAACCGGCACAAGCAGGGCAAAGTAGAGCAGGCGCAACATGGGGCGGTATAGGCGCTGGGGCGGCAACGGGCGCAGCTACGGGCGGTGGAATCGGCGCTTTGGTAGGTGGGCCGGCAGGCATTGCTGTTGGAGCAGGTATTGGCGGTCTTATTGGCGGCATTGGTGGTGGTCTGGCTGGTTATGCACACGGTGGAGACTCGCAAACAGGAGCCGGCGTGTCGAGCCAGGCGCAACGAGACGCTTTAGCTCGTTTAGGTGCAGGCGTAGACGCTGGCCGAGCAGGTGTGCTTGGAGCATACGATCAAGCTATTGCAACAAACCAAGCTAGAAACCAAGAGGCTATTCGCCAAATGCGAATGGGTTTAGCTGCTCCTGCCGCAGGGACTTTAGTAGGATCAGGGGCGGCAGGTTTGCTCGGATCTGGAGCAGCCCAAGCCAGTGGCAGGCAAGCTGCGCTGACTGCTTCTTTGCGGCGCGAAGACATGATGCGAGCGGGGGCTGAGCAAGAAGCTAGGATTTTACAACAAAAAGCAGCGCAACAACTAGGCTTTGCTGAAGCAGATATTGGCGCAATGCAAGCTAGATTTACAGCAATCAACCAGTCGATTGAAGACGCTAAGAAATCGCATCCTACTCGTGGCGATTTTATCAACTGGGCAATGGGTCAACGCAACAGTTATCCGCCAGGAACGCCTGAGTACGAACTGTTCAACAACGCAATTTTAGACACTCAAGACAATCTAATGTTTTCGGGATAGGAACAAGTCATGGCAGAAATCAGATATACTGGATTGCCTCAGCGGTACACGGTTGGAACCGGCGCTCAGTTGCAAAATAAATGGGCAAACTTTATGGGCGCAGAGTTGCCTATGGGTCTTATCAAAGCATTGCCGCTGGCTGGTGGTAATCGAAAAGCCTTGATGCAAGCACTGATGAAACTTTTGCAAGAAGAAGAAGAAAAGCAAAATCAATCGGGCATGATTACAACACCGGGGCCGGGCTTTGGAGCGCAAACAAGCCCGTATGACAGGGTAAGTTTACTCGATCAAACATTAGGCTCATCGCCAACTTTCGATATGACTAAGTTTGGGGAATAACAATGGCAAATCTAGTATTGCCGCCTGTTGCAGACCCAAGCGCGCCAGCAGAGCAAACGCTTACACCTGAAGAACAAGCAGAGTTTTTAGAACTACAAAGTTTTTATGAACAGCAAGCAACAAGGTTTGGTGCAGAGCAAGCTGAACAGTTATTTAGGGATGACCCAAACTTAGGCGCTCGCATGGATCAACTGATCCGCAAAAGTTTAGGCTCTCAACCTATGGCAGCGCGTGCGGCGGGTGAAGCACTTCGTCCTGTTGTTTACGCAGAAGATAACCCAGAGCTTATGCAGCAAGCGTTAGGGCGCATACGAGAAAGCGTGGGCGAGCGAGAAGCTAAAGCTGCATCACAGGAACGAGCATTTTTAGAAGCTGCAACAGGACAACAACAGCCCGTGCGGCTTGCTAGTAATGAGTTAGCATTGCAGCTTCCAAAGGGAAGCGAGCAGGTTTTAGCCCCAGCCCCAGCCCCTCAGCCAGTTACAATCGTTGAGGAGCCGGTTGCAGTTGTAGAAGAAAACCCTGAAACAGAAGCGTTGCGTCGGCTTGCGCAAGAGCGTCAGCAGTTTGAGGAACAAAGGCGCCAAGTTGAAGCGCAGCGAATAGAGCGAGAGGAAGCTTTAGCAGAGCGCAACCGAAAAGCAGCACTGCTTATGATGCAAGCGGCTGCACAACCCATAGGACCAAGCACTATTGGTGAGGCTATTACGGGCAAGTATGGCCAGGCGCAAGCGCAGGCAGCGCAAGACATCAACTTAGTGCGCCAGTTCTTTGGTGAGCGTGGGAAAAGCAGCCGGTCTTTACTCAAAGAGCGAGAGCTTAGAGGTAAAGAAGATCGGTTTAGGAGAAAAGAGACTCGCTTGCGGCAACAAGCGCGAGAAAGAAACGCTACCAAAGAACGCATAGCAGCACAGAGAGACAAGGTAAAACAAGACGAAGGACGCCTAAACAGAGAGTTGCGTGAATACGGAATAAATAAACGTTACGATGTAGCTTTTGCTCGTTGGGGCACCTACGACGCCGCCGCAAGAGCAAGATCAACTCTAGGAAGAGATTGGCACGACTTCAAATCAGAGTTGCAAAACACTGCTCAGACTCGTTCTTGGCTTAGTGGTCAAGGTAATGAAATGCGGCGAATTGCTGACACGGAATTGCGAAGACTCAATATGATAGAGCGTAAAGTTGGTCAAATACGCAAGCAGTTAGCCGACGAAGAGGGGTTTGCTGCCTCAACCTTTACGGACAACTCAGAGGTAATCGGGCGTTTGCAAATAGACTTACTAAACGCACAAGCGGAACTGGACGAGTCACGCAGCGATTACGATAAGTACATAAAATCAGCACGAAAGTTTGCTGAAGCACGGCAGGAAGTTAGTCAAAAAACGCCTCCACCAAGCGGCAGAACAAGCCAGAAAAAAACAAAGAAGGTAAGAAAGCGCCGCCGCCGCCGCCGCCGCATTAGCAGACCAAGATGAAAGCGAAAATAAACAATGGCTGACAAAACATGGCGAGAGGTGTTTTTCGAGCAGGTAGACGCCGAGCACGCCAACACACGCGAGTCAAAACGGGATATTCAAGACCGTTATTGGGACGCTATGAGTTTGCGTTTTGAGCAAGCTGGTTTAGATATTGATGATATTTTGACAGAGGAAGTGCTGGATCAGCCGTGGCGTCCTTTGTCGTCGATGATTGACGATTACACAAGCGCGGCTGAAGCTAGGGAAAAAGCAGAACAAGCACATCGCAGTCAGAGCAACGAAGAATGGCTAGAGCAGCAAAAGCGCATTGGGGCGCTAACGCAAGCTGAGTGGGCGAAAGGGATAGCCCCAGCCGCAGCGGCTCTAATGCCTGATCCAGAAACATCATTTGAGCCACCAAAGATCCGAGCCGATGTTACAATGCCTGCGCCAGAAAGCCGCACGGACATGTCAAAACGGCTAGGGTATAACGTCCCTCGCGACGAATACGAACAGCGCATTGCTGAGAATCAAGCTAGTGACTATTTAGAAGCAACGCTAATCAACGATCGTTCTATTGACGAATACATTGAGCCTGACGAAAAGAGCGCAGACTTTGAAAGGCGCGTGCTGGAGGCTCGCGATCGAGTAAAAAAGGTTCGCCAGCTTGCGGGTGATCCAACTGGTAAATCTACCCAATACGACAAATCGGAACACGCACAACGACTGCGAAAAATGCAAGAGCAAGCGTTGATGCGCAAGCATGGCGATGATTATGAGCGACCCGATTATTACCCTGAAGAGGATCTGCCTGAGGAGCCAGAAAGCCAAACGCGTTATGCTTCGCGTGCGTACATTGCAGAACTTATGCGGCACCCGGCGGTAAAAAAAGAGTTTGACAGCGTTAGCGGTGAAGAAGCCTGGACCGCAAGAGGTGGGCTAGGTGGTTTTTTCGCCGCTCCGCTTGGTGCAGCAGCCGGGTTTGCAGGTGGAACTGGAGAAGTATTAGCTGAAGGCCCCGTTGGTAGAGCCGGTAAATACTTAGCAGAAAAAACTGAAGAATATATTTTACCGATGGCAAATGCGCAACTCGCTGCAATAAGCAGGACTTTTGGCGAGGGCAAACTAGCCAACGACATGGAGCGACAATGGTACAGGCGAGAGCGACAAATAGCTAACGGCGAACACTGGAGTCAAACTATTGATTTAGGCGACAAGCAGATCAAAAAGTTTGAAGAGGCAATGCAGGCAAACGATCACATGATCGAAAGCCGCTTGAAGGAAAAGGATTTCTGGCGGGCTTCCCGTGCTGATTTTGCAGATAATGTTGCTGGTCTTGCGCATTTAGTTACAATTTTTATGCCATCTTCGCTTGATATATTAGCGGCTGTAAACACAACAAAACCTGAGGGTTACGCTGATCGGGTAATGCTAAGTTTCAAGTATGGGTTCGACCAAGGGGCAGAGCTTACGCCAGCTATGGCGGGTGCTATTATGTCAATGCTTTCAAGTCCAAAAAAAGCATTAGCTGCACAGCCTATTTCGGCAGCAATGACATTGTTTCCGTTTTTCAAACTGCTCAAAGCAGGCGGCGTTCGTGGCGCCGGGGCAATGCTTGACAAGCTCGACGACATTGCAAAAAAGTCAGGGTTTGATTTAGAGAATCCTTATTTTATGGATGAACTTGGCGAGTTCAAAAAGCTAAACATTCCAGAGCAGTTAGCTAATAAACTTATCAACCAGGCTCGGTTTGGCGCTCGTACAAGGTGGGGTAACATTGTGCAAAGTAAGTTTGCGCAAAATGTTCTAAGCAAAGATTACATCAAGGGTGTAAAAAGCGCCATTGAATCAGGAACTCGGCTTGAGCAGTTTTTGCCAGAGTTCAACCGTGGTATTAGCACAACGGCTAAAGTAGGCGCTGCAACTTATATTGCGAGCCAGCAAGATTATTCAGATACGGCTAGTGCTTTAGCTGTCTTTGGTGTCCCGATTGCTACTGTCGGCGCTTTAGCCAAATCTCAAAGATACGGCGGCAAAATAGCGCGAATGAAAGCTGGCATCCAGCGCATTGCGGTTGACATTGGTGTAATGTCAGATCCCTTTCTAACCAAAAAAGTCCAAGACATGATTGACGAGATTCAAGAAGGCCGAGCCTTAGTTGAATCAGATATACTTACAATCAAACAAGCTCTTGGTGGAACAAAAGAAGGGAGGCTTGCGTTAGAGCAGCTTATTCCTGATTTGTCGGAAATCGTTGCTGCGCGAGCGGCGCTCAAAGGACGCGCTGAAGCTGTTCCTGAGGTGCAAGCACTAAAGCGAGTCTCCGATCAAGCAGAGTTAGTTTACGAAAACGCAAAAGAATCAGGCGTTCCAGCGGATGAGCTACAAGCCTTGAAAGATAACCTGCTGGAAAAGAAAGCCGCTTATCGCGCCCGCCGGGCTGAAGCTGTTGTTGAGATGGCTGATACCCCTGATATACGTTTGCCTGAAACAGGTGCGCTGCAAACGCTTCAAAGGTTACTAGAGAAATCAGAAGACATAAAAGTTCGGCATCAAGAAAAGATGGCTGAGATTGATAAAGCTGAAGCCGCAGCTTTACAGGAACTAGCGGACGCTCGAACGCCAGAAAAAGTAGCGCAGATCCGAGAGAAACTTTTAGACAAAGCACTAAAAGAAGTTGGCATCAAAAAGCGCAGGCTTGGCCGTAACCAGATGAATCATTTGCAGTTTTTATCTAAGCTAGAAGAAACGGTAAAAACAGGAACGCAACAAGATTACACAAAAGCTGTAGCGCGCTATGAAGCTCGCATAGCTAAAGCGGCAGAAGAGTTTGATGCTCGTATTGCTAAAGGCGATCGAGGCGTTGAAACCCAAATGCTCGACGAAACCCGCAAAGCTGAAATGCAACTACTGGATGAGCTAGATGAGCTTGGCGCAATAGAATCTTCTGAGCTTGGTTTAGTTGATGACGCAAAATCAGCCTTGATTGATAATATACGACGTGAACGTTTTCGTGTTGCAGAGCGTGTCGGGCGTGGAGTGCGTGGTATTGATGAGGCTGCCACCCCAGCAGGAGTAGAAGCTAGACTTGCGCAAGCTATTGCTCGGCAAGACGAAGCTGTGCGTCGCCGGTTTCAAAAAAAGCGAGACAACGAAGTCAAGCTAAATGAAGATATTGAAACGGTAAACAATAGAGATATTGAAGCGCAAGAAAGCACAATCGAAACGCATAACACTAGAGCGGCAGAATCAGCTTATTTAGGCGACGTGCTCAACGAGGGGCAGCATGTTTTTGAAGTTGATGCACCAGTCACATGGGACATTGACAACGCTCGCATGGGCTATCTGGATAACAACGGTGAGTTTACTACTCAATACGCCCCGTCATCAGGAAGAAAACAGGCTTCTGGTTTGTGGCCTGACGACCGCCCTGTATCTCAAGGTGGAGACGCAGTACCAAAAGATTTAGTACGAAGAAGCGATATTGACCCTGAAACAGGAAAACCTGTTGCTGACAGAACGCAGTTAGAATCTTTAGCAAATCTAAGTCAGGCTGAAGCATCAAACGCTTTAGCTGCTATCAACAGGCTGGCAGATGTTTTTGCTGATGCTGATTTAGGGTTTGCTAGAACTGTCAAAACGCTTGATGTTGATCCAGTGCCTGGGGCAATGGGCGGAAAAAATGTAGCTAAGAGAATCTACACAAGGATTCTTAGCGATATTTTATTAGAGGAAAGATCCGTTGCTTTGTTGCGTTCTCCAAAACTGCGCAACGATTTTGCAAAGTGGGTTCACAAAGAACTTTCTGACGGACTTCAGTTGCCTGACGGCGTGTCTTTGGTTGAGGCTACACCCAAAATCAAAGCTGCGTTTGCTAAGCTCGTAAATGATTTTACGTTTGGGCGCACAAAAGGCATCAAATATTTAGAAGTAAACCCAGTGTTTGAACTTGCTGATGGTACATCGGTTTCAATGAAGCAAATGTTTACTCGCTACATGGATAAACACGGCAGCAAAAAGCGAGTCAAAGAAGCAAGAGTAGAAGCACTTGATACATTTCGGCAGCAAATGCTGTCGCGTGTAGAAGAAGGCATTGCAGCTAAATGGTTTTATGAGCAAGTCGGATCACCAGGCTGGTTTGATAAAGGTGTAACACCTCGTTATTTGGCTGATATTGCTGATTATTTGGGGCAGGAAGGGCACATGCCGCCTGTAATGAAAGCCGGATTAGCTGAGCTAAAAAGTGCGTTGGGAGAGGCGGATTCAGCAGGCAATACGTTCAAAGCAAAGACTATTGCTGACGTAGCCGAGCGAATGAGAAAGCGTGACCCTGAACTAACTTTAGAGCAAGCAACGGGTCGCGCCGAGCAGTTGGTCGCTACGATGCAAAATCGGTTTAGTGAGTTTGGCAGCGCAGAAAAATGGGCAAAGTGGAGTGAAGACATTTTGCCTTCGTTGCGGGATCGAGGCGGTGGTGGTCAGCCGATTATAGATGATGGTGCTGGTATTATTCGCTGGAAGGCGCCGACTGCCGTTGATGATATGGCTGGATGGTCGCAAATGATGGGCGGCTTAGGCGGCAAAAATTCCACTGCAATTATCAACGCAGAACTAGGCGGCAGCCTAAACTCTACGCTTTCGTGGATGTTTATGGCGGCAAGGCAAATGGAATCAGGCAGTTGGCTAAGTTCAGCTAGGCAGATTTCATCAGCAATCAAGCGCAATCTAACCACTCAGCGCCCGCAAACTGCGCTAACTAACTTTATGTCTAACTATCTAGCCATGATTACCCGTGAAGGCTTGCTACCCCAGCAAGCGGCTTTAGACATTTCAAACATGGCGTATGTTTGGAATCGCTATGCTAAAGATCCTAAAAATTTACCCCCGTTGCAGCGAGCAAGATTCAAAGGAATGTTAGACCGAGGCGTTGCTTCAAACAACGCAGTCAATGTTGATGCAAACATTGTTATGGACATGTTCAACGAAAACTTTTTGAGCAAAGCATCTAGGGGTGCAACGGCTTTGAGAGATGCTCCAGGCATTGGCAAAGTAATGAAAGGGTTTGATTGGGCTTATCAAGCAGGCGACGGCATTTTCAAAATGACTGATGCTATGCGAGCTATTACTCGTCTTGATAACTACATGAACGATCTGCGCCCAGGCAACAGCATGAAGTTTACCGACACAAGCCGAGGCAACAAAGTTCTTGGTCGAGCATTTCGAGAATCTGACGGCTCACTTACAGTCGAATACAAAGGCAAACGACACAAAGGCGCAGCAGCCGAAAAGGCTTTAGAAGATTTGAAAATGGATTCAGCAGTTGGTTACGCCAATGGGCTGTATTTTGATTACAGCAGAGTCCCTGGCTTTATTGAACTTGCTCGCAACTTTGACGCTATTGGGTTTGGACCATTCAAAACTTGGGCTTGGAAGTCTTTAGATATTCCTTTTCTCAAGCGAGGCATGGGCACCAGAGCTATATTTGGCGACACTATGATTTCATCTACAGATCCGCGTGTGATGGCGCGAATGTATTTGCGGCAATCTGCTGAAGGTATGCGCCGAGCAACGATTATGGGGCTGACGCGAACAAATACGCGAGATGATGAATACCTGCGAATGTTGTTGCCAGAATGGTTAGCTCCATCAGCATTTTTTGAAGATGAAACAATGACATTTAGGTCATTGGGTAATCGAAATTTTGCTATCAACATGAGTAACATTTTAGATGCAGCCTGGAAAATGACACGAGGCACTGAGCAAGACATTGCGCTTGAGCGTTTACGCCGCAAAGAAAAAGTATCTCACGAAGAAATTGCAAAATTAGTTTGGGCTGATGGTTTAGTCGTCGGGACTTTGAACGACTGGAGCAAAGGCACAGACAGCAACGGGAACTTGTTAGACACCGGATCGGCCTGGTATCGTTATCTTTCAAATAAACTTTTACCGGGGTGGGTAAACGCAAGCACAGAAAGTCTCGGCACTTTATGGGATGAAATGGCTGGTTTTAGCGGGTTAGCTGCCGCTAACGAAAAGCGAGGCGACCAAACCCGTATTGATACAGCGCAGTGGCTACTAAAAACGTGGACTGGTAGGCGGTTAGAACACTTTAGAGAAGATCAGATTTTAGGCGTATTGAGCCAGCTAAGCGGGAGATACCAAAAGAAACGGGGATCTACTCTAAGTGGCAAACGTCGTCGTGACGGGTCATTGCTAGACAAGCATTTTATGAAAGAGTTCAACAAAGACATTGAAGAATACATATCAACTAACGACCCGACTCCTGAAGGCTTGCGTTTGTACAAAGAGAAACGACGGGAATACTGGAAACAACAAGCTGAAAGTATTCAGCAGTCTTATTTTGAAATGTACAAAAGCCTGAAGCTGGCTTTCGACCGAAAACGCGCAGCGTCCGCTAAGTTCAAAAAATTGGCAAAGCAAGCAGCCAAAGGGAACAAGACAGCCAAACAAGAATTGCAAGAATACCTTGGTGCCCAGGCTGATTTGGGTATCGACGCAGAAAATATGCTGTCTACAGCAGCAAAAGAGGTTATCCCAGAAAGAGAAATGCCTTGAGTTTTCCTAAGAATTTTTCAGCTAAAGAGTTCAAGTGCAGGTGCGGACAATGTGCAGATCCGCCGCACCCTGATCGCATAAGGCATTTAGCTTGGGCGCTTCAGGCAATCCGTGATGAAGTCGGTTGCCCCCTAAAAGTAACTAGCGGCTATCGTTGTGAAGATCATAACCGAGCGATCGGCGGCGCACCCAAGAGTAAGCATGTGCAATGCTGGGCAGCAGACATAAAGCCATTGGGTAAGACCGTGAACGATTTATTTATTGCAATCCAGAGCTTGCGGGCGGCTGGAAAAATCCCGTCTGGTGGTTTAGGGAAATACCACAGTTGGGCACATTACGATATTCGACCGGGCAAGCCGGCAGATTGGGACAAACGATGAAAGAGCGACTACAGAGTCGAGTTCTTTGGCTTACTATTATTGGCACTGCTATTGGGCCGATTCTAAAAGCCGTAAACCCTGACCTTCCTTGGGAGGTTATTCTTATGTCCGTGTTGAGTGCCCTTGGTGGTGCGGGCTTTATTGCTAAGCGAGACATTGAGACTCTTCGCACCTCAGCCTTCAAGAAGGAAGAAAAGGACAGCGAAGAGGGGGGAAAGTAACAATGGGTGGCGTTCAGATTACTACGTTCAAGCGCGTTGGCAAGTTTAGCAGCCAAGAGCCAGAGGCTAAGAAAGCTGAGCCCACCCCTAAAGCTTCCCCTAAAAAAGCTAAGCCTGCGCCTAAAGCTAAGCCAAAAGCTAAGCCTGCGCCTAAAGCTAAAGCTAAGCCCAAAGCTAAGCCTGCGCCTAAAGCTAAAGCCCCAGTTGCAAAGCCTGCGCCAAAGCCTAAAGCCAAACCCAAACCCAAAGCAGATCCTAAGCCAAAGCCTAAAGCAGCGGCAAAGCCTAAAGCCAAACCAAAAAAAGCCGTGAAGGGTAAGAAAAATGGCTAATCTAAATGATGCGTTACAACGCAACAATCCAGTCTTCAGCAAAAGCACGTTTTGTCAGGTTGTTGCAGGGACTAATAACTCGTA
>VTLG01000118.1_pt1 | contig 25355 bp, 33 predicted proteins | sample 4694571 | NCBI WGS metagenome assembly VTLG01 (sample SAMN12604809, study PRJNA352737) | marine metagenome | biome: ENVO:00000447; feature: ENVO:00000209|ENVO:00000569|ENVO:01000036; material: ENVO:00002151; isolation source: viral sequences binned using virsorter ...
ACTAATAGAACCAGCTATCTGACTAACTGCCCCTGCTAATGCTAATACTTCAATCATTTTCTACTCTATAATAAAGGGGGCAGGTAATGTCTGGGGGTAATCTAATTGTAATTGGGTAGTAATAATAACTTAATGATTTTTCTCTTGGACAACGGTATTCACAGGCTTTATACATTATACCATATGGATATACCCCAAATGCCACTAAGCTTAATGCACATAACACTAATCTTTATTTGCCATCTTTTCTATATGAATACGAATAGCTTTTATATTTTCATCTATTCTAGCCATAGATATAGCTTGTCCATGCACTGCATCTTCCATACGGCCTAGTCTTTGTTGTACCTCTACAATTTTAGAGGCATTAACTTCAATGTCAGAAGTCATTGTACTTACAGTCCAAACAATAGCTGCTCCTTGAACAAACAAACCAAAGATTAATGTCAGTGGTACAGATTTGCTTAAGTGCCAGTTATCGTTTGACATAATACTTATCCTTTTAAGTTAAGCTAGCCACGGCTTACCATAGGCAGATTTTGGGTTCTTTTGATTGTTAATATCCACGGCAATGTTGGCTTCAATTTCGGACTTGTTCAGCACCTCGTGGACAAACGAAATCGCATTAGCCTCTGTCACGTCATCATACGGAATGAAATCGGCATCGGTCGGGTCTGGCGTATGGCTTGTTTTTCCGTAGGATTTGCAACTGTAATCACCATCAACCCCTGTGCATCCCCAGTGGATTGTAGTTATGCATTTGCTTCCACTAGTAAGTTCGTGTTCACATGTTTCAATTGACCAAGTGTATGTAATTGCCATTTGTTTATCCTGTAAACGTATCAGCAGCAGAAATAGCTGCATCTATTGCTGTAAAGCTTGCTGAACCCCAATCGTTAAAAGTCTTCTGGTGTTTGAGGTAACCTACACTACGTTCTACACGAGCTTTCTTTTCGTTATGGGTTAGGTCATGCCCAAAGTTATTTCTTGTGGCATTTGAGCCTAAATTATGCGTAGCAATAACACTGTTGATAGTGCTTGCCCCACCTAAACAAGCAGAGTGTGCCTGCGTTATTTCTTCCGATGTTCTACTCATCATCTTTTCCTTTCAAAGTATCAATATTGATGTTACCTGAGATTGATATTCTCTCCCCGTCACTTTCATAGAATGGGAAAACCTGATGAAGCATTTGTGAAGGGAACATAACCATGTAACCCTCTGCTTCTTTTTCCATATTGTAAGCAAAGGTACTTATTTTACCTAACGTATTTGTGTAGCTGAACGCAAAGTTACTAATATGATTATCTGCATTTGAATCTACACAAATAGGAAGCTTACGTTGCTCTGCATAAGATGTAGGTATCTGCAACCATATTACAAAACTATACACACCACCGTGATCGTGGGGTGGATTAAACTCATGTTTCCTTTGAAAGTTTGCCCACAGGCTTTGTAAGGTAAAGCCTTCACCTTCCTTCATAGCTTTACGCCACGGTAGGCCATAAGTCTCAATGTGGCTTTGTATAAATTCGGGTATTATTTCTTGAACAAACTTTTGCAGTAGTGGTGAGTTAGAATCCAGCCTTATTGATGAGCTTATATTACCAGCTAATTCCCGTTTCATGTCTGCTAATTTTTTCTTGTCCTCATTAGCTATGACCACTGTCCATATATTTTTAACTACATCTTCTGGTAGTTGTGCTTCAACTACTCCTATATTCGGAAAATGTCTTGTTATTAATTCCAAGATCAACCCTCCAACGTGGCTATACGAGCTTCAAGCTCTTGTATTGCTTTGACTAACATGGGTATCAATGCTGTTGGTGCTACCTGCTGTGTACCATCTGGGTCTTCCGACCACATAGTAAATCCATTTTTTAACCCACTGTGCGCATCAATAGTTGATTTCACTTCCTGAGCTAAAAACCCATGTTGTATTTTACCAGAACCATATACAGGTTCTGATGACTCTGCATCGTATTGAGGGAGAGTGGACGCAATGGCGTTTTTAGCATTCCAGTTGTATGTTATAGGACGTAAATCTTTAATAAAGTCTAAGCCAACGGCACAATCAGCAACATTTGTTTTAAGTCTGGCGTCTGAAGATGCAGACCACGAAGTATCACTGCCATCAAGAGCAAGAGTGGCGTCACCTGATGCCAAACCAAGCCTTACTGTATTTGCACCGCCGCCAGCTTTGTTACTACCAATAATAATTTCACCATCTACGTCAACAGCACTTGGCCCTAAATTATAGCCGACAGCAGTATTGAGACTACCAGTTGTTAAATTATCGTGGCATAAACCGCCTATGATTGTATTTTGTACGCCAGTTGTGACTGCTGTACCTGAATAATATCCGACGGCAGTATTGTTAGAATCTGTTGCTGTTTCAAAGATTTGAGCATTTAATGATCCATAACCAATAGCCGTACTTTTGCTACCCATCTTATCCGCAGATAAAGAATAACCACCCACAGCTACATTACTATCAGCATCAGTGAGAATATCTCCTGCATAGGCACCGATTAAGGTATTATTAATGCCTGTTGTAATATCGTTGCCAGCTCCTGATCCAATGGCTACGTTGTGGCTATCAGCCGCAGTTGAAAAGTTTTGATTTTCTAACGCAGCATGACCTATAGCTATAGAGTGACTCCCCCTAGTGTCTGTGGATAGGGTCCCATATCCGAGAGCTACATTAGCAGCCCCATCTTCTATCGCATCTCCAGACAGCCCTCCAAAAAAGTTATTAAATCGCCCAGTTGTGACTTGTCTTCCTGCCTCTTGGCCCACGGCTACGTTGAAGCTATCCGTTGCAGTTGCGTAGTTTTGTGCTCCTAAAGCCGCAGTACCTATAGCTACAGATTTACTGCCTACATCATCTGCTGTAAGAGCAAAATAACCTAATGCAACATTGCTACCACCAGTTGTAATAGCATCTCCTGTTAATCCACCTATAAGGGTATTGAGTGTGCCTGTTGTGACTGCTGTTCCTGAATTATAACCGACAGCAGTATTGTGAGAATCTGTAGCTGTTCCAAAGTTTTGCGAGGCTAACGCAGCCATGCCCAGTGCTGTAGATTTACTACCCATCTGGTCCGCAGATAAAGCATTCGTACCTACGGCTACATTGTAATCTGCGTCAGTCAATGCATCACCAGCATATGCTCCAACTATGGTATTTTGTATGCCAGATGTAATTGCCTGTCCTGTATCATAGCCAACGGCTGTGTTTTGTACATTAGTGCCACCATCAACATTTTGTGAAGTTAATGCGTGAGTTCCTATAGCTGTGCAATTCGCTCCTGACGTTTCTGCACCTAAAGAATTAGAACCTACCGCAACATTACTATTTGATGTCGTAAGAGCATCTCCTGCTTGATATCCGACTGCTACGTTGTTATCACCCGTAGTCAAAGCAGTGCCTGCCTCATCTCCTACAACCACGTTGTAGTTACCGCCAGATGCTATTGAGTTACCTGCGTTGACACCTGCTCTGAAGTTAGATATACCTGCTGAAGCAGTAATAATATCTGCGCCGTCTGCAAAGGTAACGTCAGCAGCAAAATTTACTGCACCGTCTACATCTACTGCGTCTAAGTTAGTTGTACCGTCTACGTCTAAATCTCCACTAATATCTAGTGAACCAAATGAACCTACGCCTGTAGTTGTAATGTTGCTTGAACCTGTATCTATTGTACCAAAACCACTGGTAATACTACCAGAATTTAGTGCTCCAGTAGTAACTATGTTACCACCACCTACATTATGACTTGAAAAGTAAGTAGACACAGTGTCCACATTGGTCATACGCATAGTGCCAGCATCATTAATAAGTATACCGTCACCACTAGCTACTGCAGTTGTACCTCTGGAAGTACCACCGTCAATAAGATTAATTTCTGCTGCAGTAGAGGATACGTTAGTGCCACCAATGTCTAGTGTAGTCATTGAGACTTCACCTGCAACTGTAACTAAACCATCTGCAACTGTAATAAGATCAGTATCATCTGTGTGACCAATAGTAGTACCATTAATAAGTACATTATCTATATCAAGTGATCCACCAGAAATAAGACCTGTAGTAGTAATTGTACTAGAGCCAGTATCAATAGTTCCAAAGCCACTAGTAACACTACCTGAGTTAAGTGCTCCTACTGTTGTAGCTGCAGTAGTAACAAGATTAGGCATAGCTGTAATCTCATCATCAAAGTATGCAGCTAAATCAGTAACAGCAACTTGTACCATAGTACCGTTGTCATTCATTACTACTCTGTCAGCATCAGCTACAGTAGTAGAAGTGGCTGAAGTGCCACCATCAACAATGTTTAACTCTGCTGCTGTAGAATCAACTGCAGCTAGTTTAGTAAAGTCTGCCTGTACTAATCCTGATACACCATCTAGTAAGTTCAGTTCCGTAGCAGTAGATGTTACATTAGTGCCACCTATGTCTAAGGTAGTTACAGATATTTCACCAGCTACGGTCACTACACCATTAGCTAATGTAATTAAGTCTGTGTCATCTGTGTGACCAATAGTAGTACCATTAATAAGAACATCGTCTATATCAAGAGAACCACCAGAGATTAAACCTGTAGTAGTAATAGTAGATGAACCAGTATCAATAGTTCCAAAACCACTGGTAATACTACCTGAGTTTAGTGCTCCTACTGTTGTAGCTGCAGTAGTAACCAAGTTAGGCATTGCAGTTATTTCATCATCAAAATAGGCAGCAAGGTCTGTGACAGCAACTTGTACCATTGTACCATTGTCATTAAATACAACACGGTCTGCATCTGCTACTGTAGTTGATGTAGCAGAAGTATCACCATCTATAATATTTATTTCTGCAGTAGTAACAGTAGCACCATCAAGTATTTCTAATTCTGCTTCAGATATACCTGCACTACCAATAGTAAGTGTTCCTGATATATCTACATTACCATTTATATCTACAGTAGTAGCAGCAATTTGTATTTCTGTATCTGCTACAAGATCAAGCTGACCATCAGTACTGGAATTAATATAAATAGCAGTATCACGAAACTGTATTTTTTCTGTTGAGGCAACTAGTATATCATCAGAAAACTCAAAGTAGTCCTCATCTTCCATCCACTTTAGTACACCATCATTACTTTCACCATCAAAGGTTACAGTAATGTCAGTGCCTGAAGTAGCATCACCTATGGTAATAGATGTACCTAATAACTTTGTAACAGGCCCACCTTCTGCAGCAGTGCCATCGTGTGTGTGTCCTGAACTAGTAGCAAAAGCAGCTAAAAGTTGATCGTATTCATCGTTAAACAGATCAGCCGTGATAACGTCACCGTCTGTAAAAGATGATTGTCTTGTGTATGTAGCACCCATTTAACGTCTTGCTCCTACTTGATACTCTAACTGAAATCCTTTAAGTGAGTATGGTGCAGTTTCACCACCGTCATTTATTCTTAACGCAACAGAAAATCCTGATCCTTCTACTGATTGTCTTACAAGAGGCTGTGAAGGACCACCAAAAACATATTGAACAGCAGCCCCTGATGTACTAAATAAAGCAGTACCAAACTGTGAAGCTACCTCTGCTGAATCTAAAGGATATGCTGCTGGTCTTACTGAATCAGATGCTTCGTTATCATAACGTACTAATAAGTCTGCGTCAATAGCTGATTCAGGTTTATAATTAATAATAACCCTTTGCATATGTTTTCTAAGACCAGTGTCTCCAAAACTTAAATCAGGACTTCTGTATCTAGCTAAGATAGGTGTACCATCAAAGGTATTACCAGATTCTTGTCTATATACATATCCTGTAAAGTCTCCATGTAATGCAACTACATCACCAGCAACAACTAGTGTGTCTGTAGCAGAAGGTTTTACCCCACGTATTTCAGAAAACTCAAAGTTGTTTGATTTTCTAACGCAAATAATACCTTTTGTAATACTTTCTGCTTGACTACCTTTTGAAAAAAATATTCTATATTGTGTTTTATCTGGTATAACAATACTATCAAATACACCAGCATCTTTAATATTTTGATCAAAAATAGATTGGACATTTCTACTTATTGTTCCAAGTTCTGTATCGCCAATTCTTTCCGTAGCCGCAACAGTACGTAAACCATCTGGCCCAAGAAAAACTAAATCTCCTGCAAATTCCTGTATAGTGTCTCCATTAACACAACCAATGTTTCTTGTAACTGGTTGTATAGCAAAGTCACTTAACGTAGAACCTGTCAGTTTAAATATTCTATTTTCACAAAATATAAATAAAGAATCACGGAATACTTTTAATCCAACAATGTCATCATCTACTTTAATACTTCCTGCACCATCACCACTTGTAAAATCATCTTCATCGAAAGGTACACTAAATACTACTTCTTGTGGTGTTGTAGATTTACCTGCATAAAACATGTGAGATTTATAAGCAGCTACAAACTTAGAACCTGCAACACTACTAGTACTTACATCTGTAGCAGCAATAGATGTATTAAAAACTGTAGGTGCGTTAGTTTCATCTACAACAATTATTTTATCATTGCCATCAAAGTTAAATCTTTCGAATCTATATTTTACTGCACTACTTCTACTTGCATCTCTTTCTGTCCAAGTTTCAGATACTACATCATCAACAACATGTGCTGCTGCAGTAGTACTTGAAGTAGCTCTTGTTACTCCTGTAAAAGTAGTGCTAGTAACTCCTGTGTATGTAAATATTTCACTATTAATTTGTATAGTTCCACTAGAAGAAAAACCTGCAGTACTATCTACTGTAATAGTACCAGAACCTGTCATACCTGTAGCTGAAGCTATCTTAGTTGGAATCTCAGTAGAAGCAGAACTAAATATTTTTTCACCTCTAGCTGCTAATACTTTATTTGCAAAACTAGCAACCATAAGTACTTTTTCAGAAGATAAACTTGTTTGAGGTACTATTTGATTAATATACTTACGATGCCCATTTATTCTTCTATAACCACCCTCAATATCAGGTTCAAAGTTTTCTAACTCTAAAGCTTCTCCAGGTTGCATAAGAAAAGTGGACCTGTTTAAAACTAGCCCACCTTCACAGTTAAATGCTGCTGGTTGTACTTGAGAACTATCTGGCATTAAACAACAACCCCAGAAGTAAAGTTCATAGATGATCTAGGTCTATTTATCATAGAAGACCTTAAATAGTCATACTTATTAATAAGTAGACTTTGCATATTTTTAATACCATCTTCAAATCTTTTAAAGTTTAATTGATAGTGATTTTGTTCTCCACGATACATATAAAGATATGCTGTAGCTCCATCTACAATAACTGGTCTAAATCTATCAGGTACAGTTGTAGTGTCTCCATGTGCAGATAAGTCTGCTGGAAATGTATAATAGTCAAAGACTAATGTATATTGTTTATCTGGATAAGGATAAAGAAGATAGTTATTATCTGGACCACGTATAATCTGTCTTGGTACTCCACCACCTTCAAACTGAGTTACAGTAACTCCACTAGAATGTATAGCAGCAGTAGTGCTATTAGCACCTCTAGTGCAACCTGTAATATCATTACCTGAAATGGCTGTATATGTAACTTCTTCACCACCTATATAAACTTTACCATCAGCATCAAAACCTGTTGTAGATGTAAGTGTAAGAGTTGTTACAGAACTAGAATGAGAACCATTAAGAGTTGTACTTGCTATATCATCCTCATGATTAGCATAGTCATTATCAATATATTCGTAGTAATTTAAATTAGTAAGATTACTACCTGTAGCATTAAGAGTTGTACTTTTTTTAATTCTAGCTGTACTATAGTCTAAAGACTTTGTACTTGTTGGTACAGTGTACTTAGCTACACCTGGAGTAAGTGTAGAACTATTAGAAGCATGATTAAAAGAATAACCAAACTCTCTTTGATTAATATATCTTATAGAATCATTTACAGCATTTTTACACTGTACCTGAATACCCCTAGCTGCAGTAAAATTAGTAGAGGTAAGCACTACTTCATTCATACGTGTAATTACATCGTTAGTTAAAGATAAGAAAGTAAGTGCCATTATGTTTCCTTTAGATAAGCTAAAGGGGCCAACCTAAGCCAGCCCCTAAAGTTATTTTACACTAAGTCTCGTGCTGCAACAGCAGCCTCAGTGTGTGCAGAAGATATATCTGCAATTACTGCATAGACCCGTAGGCGTCCAGTAGCAGGTGCAGCACCTTCAACTTTTACGTCAATAGTGTCTGAAGCAGCCACAAGAGCCAAAGCAGCAGCAGCATACGTAGATGCTGAAGCAGTATTGATAATGTTAGTCTGACCATTAGTTCCAAGTACAAGATATGTACCTGCATCCTGAGTAAGATCAGCACCATCAATAATGTCATCTCCTTCAGCAAAGTCAATATCACAAGTACAACTTGCAGTAAAAGACTTCATGATTTCCGCACCAGCAGTCAGAAGAACTGAGCCAGCAGGGATTTCAAGTAGTTGGAAGATGTCACCATTTGCGCCAGAATAACCAGCAGTAACCATTGCATCAATATCCAGTATTGCTTCAATAGTTCTTACAGTATTACCAACAACTGTTGGAACAGCAGTAATATTTGCTCCAACGCCAGCGGTATCACTGGAAGTCATGTCATAAGTAGCCATAATTTATATCCTCCCTTACGCTGCGTTATAACGAGCAGTTACGATTGCTTCAGGACGAAGAATCTTTCTGCCGTAGAGATGCATACCACGAACAATGTCAGCAAAGCTGTCAGGATCACGATATGTTTCAGTTTTGTTGATCTGCTCTGCAGTTGCAATAGCAGAATCATGTCCAGCAACAATAACTCCCAGATTGGTTAGTTGGTTAGCTGTGCCTGATGTTCCAGGTCCAGTGCCAAGGGCAGGGAGATTGGAAGATGTATAGACACGAAAACCGTGGAAGTTTTTAATACTTAGACCATTACGTAGTCCACCTGATTCACCCCAATCACTTTGCATTAGGCGTGAGTCTTCATCAGCAAGGATTTCCATAAATACTGGATCAACTACCAGCCAGCGACCTTGTGAGTCAACTTGCTGTGTATCAAGCAAACGTTTCATACGTGAGATAATCATCGCAGGGGAAACAGTTGCTGTTGGTAGTGATGTAGCTCCAGGCATACGAGCAGTTATTGGAATCGAGTGAGTACCAGCAGATGTTGTCGTAATGTTACCGAAGTCACCTTTATGAATCTGCATTGAAGAAAGCAGTTCATTTGAACCTGCAGTAGATACTGCTTTAGTACCATTAACAGTTGTATTAAGAGCACTTGCAACAGCATGTTTAGCAGACTGTGCATAACCAGACAGATAACCAAGAACTTCTTGGTCATACTGATCAGCTAGACGATAAGCTGCACGGTTTGTTGCCAAATCCATGAAGTTTACATGTGAATGTGCCTCTTCAATATCATCCATTTTAAAAGCAAAATAGTTAGCTTTATCTACGGTAAGTGAAAAGTCTTCATCCTCAAGGTCCTGTGCTGTAACCTGAGTACCTCGGGCGTACTCAGATACTGAAATTTCAGGTTCTTTGATAATTTTTACTGTATCACCTTGGGCAGAAATCTCCCCAAAATAATCAGAGTTAGTAATGTCTCCACAAACAGTACTTTTGCGAAAAGCAAGCTGTACCTTTTTGGAGTAGATTACGGGACTAAAATTACCGTTTGGTAAGTTCCCATAACCTGTTGCGGTTGTAAAAGCCATGATAAAATCCTCCTGATATTTGGCTTTGTGACAAAGCTAACACTCAAAAGAGGCTGTTGCATTTTCTAGGGTGCAGATATATTTAGTCGGCCAACCAAATATTACTGGGCCTGTACTTGAACAGGTAGTTCTTAATAGTTTAGACTTTTGGAAATGTAAGAGTGTACAAAAGGTAGTCTTACGAGGCTTTTGTACTTATACCCTAGTTATACTGTTGTTTTTTTATTTGTCAACAGTTTATCTGGCATTACCAGACATATCGTAGATAAATTTACCAGAACGCATTGCTTTAGTAATTTCATCTGATCTTTCTTCAAATTCTTTAGCAGACATTTTAGCCACTTCAGATTCTGATATTGAATTACTAATACCTTCTGCATCTATCTGTGTCTTACTACGTTTAGTTACAGTAGATGCTGCAGCTCTACGTTTAGTTTTCTTATCGTTACTTGTTAGACCATTATCTATTTTATAAAGATCAATAATACGGACTACAGAAGCTGGATCATCCGAGTTTTCATACAGTGCATCCCTAACCCACTTAGGTTGTTCATCTGCCCAGTCATGAAACTCATCTGACTCTCTTAACTCATCAAAGTCTGAGTGAGTTTTCTTAATTTCAGTTTCTGCTTTAGTCCTTGTAACCTCTGCCTGAGCATCATCTAGTTCTTGTAAACGTATCTCTGCTTTAGAAAACATCTCTTGTGCTTTCTTAGCAGCAATAGTTTCTACAATACCTGCTACATCTGGATATTCTTTTGCCCAGGACTCTATATCTTCATCAGACTTAGGAGCTACAATGCCCTCTCTTGCAGAACGTTTTTGAAGAGCTTCTAACTTTTCTTCCCATTCTTTTTCTTTCTTTTGGATATGTCGCCTTAAATCACCATATCGTTTTTTAAACGATTTCTCTTCTGCAGATAACGCCTTTTCTTCATCTTCTGTATCGGCCTTTGTTTCTTTGGTAACTTTTTTTTGCTGTTCTTCTGTCTCTCCAGACTGTTCAGCTTCAAGGCGTTTAATCTCCTCTTCTTCGTCTTCAAGTTTTTTACGTTTTCTTTCGTAGCTATAACCTCTGTCTACAAATCCTGCAGTCTTTGGTGTTTCTACTTCTGCTAGTTCAGGCATTATTATTCTCCTTATGTTGGGGTCAGCCGTAGCTGAGTAGCCTTATTTGCCTTTAGTCTTTTTCTTTCTCATTAATCCACCTTTGTTTGAAAATACACCACCCATACCAGGATCACCTGTAGCAAAATCATCACTTGTACTTTGACCTTTATCAGAAACAGCAGTAGGTTTAGCAGTGCTTACTTTTCCTGTAGGACTACTACTAGTAGTAGGTCTTGACCGTGGCCTCATAACAGGTTTAGGGGGTTTAACTTCTTGACCATCTACAATTTGAACTGCTGTATCTGAGAATCCACCCCCTGAAGAACCATCAGAAGAACCTTTAGTTGTAGTATCTTTATTATACTTTACCTGACTAGGACTAAATTTAAAATCACCATCATTATCTTCTTCAGATAACATTCCAAGTCTTTTTAAATTATTTCCAGCCTTTATTTTACCACTTGCTAAACCCAAGAAGTCAGCTAATTCAAAAAGTCCTCCACCTTGTTCAATTAATTTAGCAGCTTTATCGTCAATATATTCAGTAGGTAATCCTTGAGCTTTTGCCATAATTGATGCTGCTCTTAAATCAGATATAGCTTGTCCTAAAGCTATCTTACCACCAATTCCAATAGCAACAGCTAAACCTGGACCCCCTAAAGCAGTAGCTATACCAGCACCAGCTTTTAAACCCTTAGTTCCAATAACCCCTGCAAATATTTTATCAGCATAAGCATTAGGATCACTCCAGTCTTCCCAATCTTTACCCCAATCTTCAAAGCCAGCAGAACCACTACCTGTGCCACCACCGTCAAAACCACTACCTGGATTACGAAAGTCATCATCACTAGTCTGTACTTGTACATTAGGATCATCTTCACAAAGTTTTGTTTCTTTGTTATAAATTTTTCCTATTGCTTTACATCTTGTATTACCTGCTTCAATTTCAGCTTCTTCTTCAGCTTTAGCTGTTGCAGCTTCAATAGCTTGTTGTGCAGGAGACTTACTCCAAGAACCACTTATAGCTGTAGGAGAAAGATCTGCACCAGTTTGTGCACCCATAACTGTTGGTTGTTGATACATAGTGTTTTGTTGTTGATAAGGGTCAGACTGCTGTTGCATACCAATAGGTTGTTCTACAAAGCCACCTACAGACATCATCACAGATTGTATTTCAGCCATTTCTTCTTGACTAAGATCACCAGCCATTTGTTGTTGTTGTTGAGGTATCTGTTGTTGCATTATAGGACTAGCTTTAGGTCCACCAACAGGAACAGGCTCACCGCCTATTCTACCACTAGCTTCCATATTTTGTAATCCCTGTTTTGCACCATTTCTTATATCTTCAAAATGTTTTACTCCGTAATATCTAACCACATCAGCAGGAACTACATACTCACCTTCAGATAGTTGTGCAGGTATATCATCTCGTACCTCTTCAGCCATAGAGCCATTAGGTATCGGGTTGCCACTTACAGGATCTTTCCTCATACCATCGTCCTTTAAACCACCTTGCTTCATAAAGGCCATTTCCATTTGATTGTTCATTATTCCTCCTTGGGCAAGCCCTAATTTCTTTTTTATACCACTTAAAAAACCAGTTTGCTCTGGCTCTCTTCTAGGTTGTTGCTTGTATTGAAGAGGGTCTGTACCTTCTTTACCAGTGTATTCAAATCTACCACCTTCTTCTTTAATCATATCTATGCGATCATCAAGGGGATAACCACCTGCTGTTAAACCTTCTCTATATGCAGTTTCATTTCTTAAGCTTCGTTCTTCTGGTGTTAAGTCCTTTCTTCTATCTACAAGTCTAGACTCTATTTCTCCGCCCATGCCTCTATAAAAGTGATAGTCTGAATTTAAATCTTCATAGTCTAAAGAAGATATTTCTTGATTTATTTTAAGGTCTTGCGTTGTATACTCTCGTTTTTCACTAGCAAGTCTTTTTAATAAACCTTGTCTATTTATAGCTTTTTTAACTTGTTCTACAGGAACATTAAAATCTCTTGCTAAAGAAGCATAGGATGGTCCTTTTCCGTATTCTGGTTTTAAATTATGTAACTCAATTTGTTGTTTTTTACTAATTTTTGAAAGGGGTTTATTTTCATAATTAAGTTCTATTTCTTCAATATGCTTTTCAAGAAATTCTAATTCTTTTTTTAATACAGCTTGTTGAATTATAAGAGGTCTTTTTTTGTCTTCAATTTCTTTAGTTTTATCTTCTAATAACTTTCCACTTACACTTTGTCTACTTCCCCCTGGTACAAAACCTTCATTATCTTGAATAACATGCTGAACTTCATGTAAAATAGTACCTTTTATATCTTCATAGTTTTTAAAATCAGAAATATTAACTGATATACTTCCATCAGCATAAGCAGTTCCTAATATTCTGCTATCTGGATTACTATAAAATCTAACCTTTAAATTTTTTAGGTCTGGATATCTATTATATAAATCTTTATGATTAAAAAAATCAGATAATTTTACATCTAAAACTTTAGAATTAGGAACTTCTCCTAACTCTTGAAAGGTTACTGTACCTTTTCCAGAAGGAAAAAATAAATCTTTGTAACCTTTACTAAAGTTTGCTTTACTATCGTCTAATTCAAATCTCCATTGACCATCTGTAGGATTTACAAACCAACCAGTTTTTTTCCAAATTTCTTTGTTTTTATAATAACTTTCTTGCACCTTTGTAGGGTCTACGTTAGATTCTTTTAATAATTTTATTGCCTTTTTAAGATTTTTATCTTTACCTGCACCTTTCATGTTAATACCACCAAAGATTCTAAGTGCACCTTTAGGTGCATCAAAAGGTAAAGATGCAACTCCCATCCCACTAGCTAAAGAAAAAACATCACCTAATGTTCCTTTAGGGGTAAACATAGTTTCTTCAAGACTTTCTACTGCACCTACAGTAGCATCACGGGCAAACTTACTAAACTGTTCTTTGGTAGGTAAAGTAGGGTCTTTTAAGTAATCACCTACAGCTTTTTTAACAGTAGGTATTGCTTCTTCTATCTTTTCTCTTGTAGATCTTTGATCAGGATTTATTTTAATTATATAAGTGCCAAGTCTACCTTGAAATAAAGGATTGCCTCCTTCGTCTTGTCCTATTTGAATATCATTTATACTAGACCCCATTGGTCTTTGAAAGAAAGGAACAGTTTCTAATGGGTGTTTTGGTTTTTCTGGAGTTTTTTTTCTAGATTTTCTAAAACCTTCTTGCATAATCTTAAAACGATCATCACCTGTTTCAAGACCGCCTTCAGAAAAACCTTTTGCTTCTGTTTGATCAACCATTAACTTTTTCCCTTAGTCTACCTAAAGAACGTAAAGCACGTATCTCACCCTGCAGTCTAAACATCTCATCAGGTTCTCTAGATTGTTCTAGTGCAACCTGAGAAAATAATATACGTGAATCTATTTCTTCCAAGAAAGGTCGATACAGTTCAACATTATTTACAAAAGGTTTAAGATTATTGTCCACAACTAGTTTCATTGTACCATATTACCTGAGAAGCCCTGTTCTCCTGGCTGAGGGGCTGTTCCTGTTCCTATAGTACCTCCCCCACTGCCTTGCGTATCCTGCACCTGTGCGCCAGCAGGAGGCTTCTGTGGGCCTCCCTGTGGTGAAGCTACTGGAGGAGCACCTGGGGGCGGAGCTGGTGGTGGGTTCTGAGCTTGAAACTCTTTGAGTATTTCTGCTTGTACTGCAGCTTGTGCCATGTTGTTGCCAACCTTATCTGGATCAAGATCCATAGACTTAGCAATCTCACGAACAATATAATCCATTCTGGCAAATGGTGCTAGTGCAGGATTCTGTACAACTTGTAAGAACTGCATTAGTCTTTGACTACGTACTTCATTAGCCATCAGGCTTTCTGTACCACGAGCCTTAACTTCCAGATCACCCTTAATATCCGAGTCAAAATTAAACTGCATATTAAAGTTAAAAAAAGCTTTGCCTAATGGTGCTAGTAAGTAGTCATCAATGTTTTTAACTACATTCCTAATACTGCCGTTGGCAGCAGACATGAGCATAGAAATACCAGAAGCAGTACGGCCCACACCCGATACGCCTGTCTGACCATGTGCAAAAGATGGAAATCCAGTTGATTCATCAGATAATACCCTTGCTTTATCGAACATCTGCATGTTCTCGTTACTTACGTTAGGAAACTTAGTTCCAAAAATAGCTTGACCTGGTGCACCACCTTGTCTTCTAAAGACTTTTCCAGGATATACAGATAGGTCTTGACCTGGAACCAGATTAGTCTCGTCAATTTCAATTAACAAGTTACCTGATAGTGCAGCATTATCCACTGCCATCCTCATAAACCCATTCATGAGTGTCTGTGTGTCATCCATATTTTCTGCAATACCTACACCAAAAATACTGTAAGGGTTCATCTCAAAAGGAGATGCAAAGTATGGAATATAAGCAGGGGTAAATGGATTCATTACAAGACGTAAAACTTGACCGTTACAAACCCAGGCATTAACACTTACCTGTTCAGAATCTTTTAGTTCTTTAGGTATATCTATTTCTTGTTGTTCTAATATCTCTGTATCTACAAAACCCCAGAACTCAAGCACTTCAAAACGTTCTACACTATATTCTTCTGAGTCATCCTCCATAATGTGTTCCCACCATTCTTTCTGATAGGATTCACCAACACTCAATGCATTGTTAATAGCATTCTCACGGAAATAAGGACGATTCTTTAATGCACGTAATTGTGAACGTGACATCTTGTGTCGTTCAATAATATACTCAGCTTCTTCCATTGTAGCTGCATCTGGATCAGGATAAAAGTTCCAGATAGATACACTGGTTGTTTGTGGTATTGTTTTAAAGACAGGAGAATAATTACCTTCATCATCCCAGTTAGGATACTCTTTGTCTACAGCAAATGGACCTTTCATAATACCTGTGCCAAATAAAGAAGTTTCAAATGCAGCAGCACGTAAATGCTTCTTGGCATGAGACTCTTCTAGTTGATCATGTATTTTCTTTTCCATCTTTTTAGCTGCTACATCAGCAGGATGAAACTGAGGGGATGTAGGTGTCTTAGCTGGACCAGCCTCTAGTTTATCTAGTACTGGCTCTAGTGGTGTCTGTAACCCACTAAGACGTTCTTTAAACTCTTGGTATGTTTCACCAGGAAGTAGTTCATCTAATCCTTCTTTGGCTTTTTGTGCTTTTGGATTAGTTTCAAAACTAACTGTTTCTTCTACATTATCCGGTAATACTGTAGGATCAATAGTGATAGGAAACTTGTTGCCACCAAATAGTACTTCAGCAATTTGACCATAAGCAGCTAATACTTTAGTTTTAGTTACCTTAACAAATATTTTAGATTTTTCTGTAGAAGTAAATTGAACATCAGGACCATAAAGACCACGGTAGTTTCTATAAGCTTGTACCCAACGTTCTTCATCCATTCGTCTGGATGTTTCAGCTTTAGAGTATTTTTCTTTTACAAAACTTACAATTTGTCCTGCTTTTGGATCAGAGTACTCTTCTTCTTTTACATCATCAATAGCAGAAGTTTCCTCCCTATCCATGATCATATCTTCAAATTCTTCTTCCATAATATATCCTTAATATCCAAACTTTGTATCTGACATTTGAAACCCTGAGCCGTGGTTATTAGGATCAAAATCAAACAGACTACTTTTTGGTCTAGTCATTATACCATAACGTATAGCATCATATAAGTGATCTTCTGCATGTGTATTTACATCTTCTGGATTATTTTTATCAAGAGGAATGGCAGGTAATTGAGATACGGTATTAATACAACTGCTAAAAAATACCAGTCTAGGTTCTTCTGTAAACTCATCTACTTGTAGTCTCCTGTGTAATTCATTCTTACCTGCAATACGGGAGCCTCTTGATCTGTCTGAAGGTCTCCAACGACAACCCTTCATAATCATTTGTTCTGCAAGACTAGGTCCAGTGTCTCCACGGTTATGCCAAAGAGAAGAGTCAAGTACTCCGTAACGTATTTTATCCTCTACTTCTGCTTCTAAGATCATATCAGCTAAGTCTGTAGCAGTTACCTTAGAAACATACATTTCTCTATAAACTATTAGCTGTTCTGCTGGAGATATAGCAAACCAGACTACTCCTGTGTGAGAACCATAACCATAGTCACAAGCTCTAAACCTTATCCAACTTCTAGGTATATCATATGGTTCTACCACATGAATCTTACGGTTAAACTCAGGAAAGGCTGCTCCTTCATTAACATCCCAGTCTCCCTCCAGTAGCTGTCTACGTTGGTGCTCAGGCAGAGATAAAAGATTAGCTTCGTACATACCATCATCAGAAAGATACGGATTATCAAAAAGTGTTGCAGGTATAAACTTACGTTTGAATAGTGGCTCACCTTCACGGCTATGACCTTTGGGCCATTTGATTACTTCACCACTGTCTATATCTGTAGCCCAATAGGGCTTATTGTGTTCAGAAGGGTCAATAAAGGTCTTCTTAACCCATTGATGACCAGGACCACCTGGGTTACTTGTAGCCCTCATGTATAGGGGTAAGTTACTATTTTTAGTAGAACGTAGACGAGACCTCATGTAGTTCCAAGGGTAAGGTGTAGGCCATTGTGTAAGCTCGTCAAAGCCAATCCAGTTAAAGGCTTGCCCTTGATATCTCATAACGTCATCATCTCTATCAAGATAAGACATCCAGAGTGTTGCACCTGATGGAGCTACCCAAGTCTTGTCTCTTTCCATAAACTTAATTCCAGGAATAGCTTTAGGATAAAGTTGTTTAGAAACAGAAATAATTTCTCTTAGTTCTTCTGTACTACGTCTAACAAGTAGCATACTTGCATGCGGGTTGTTAAAGTACCTGACAGGGTCAGTAACCATAGCATAAGACTTACCACCGCCTGCAGAACCACCATACAATACTTCCTGTTCTGTAGAGGCTAGAAAAGATGTCTGTGGGCCTGGATTAGGTTCAAAGATAACTTCTCTAATTTTTTGTTCTGCTAACTCTACGTCAATCTCTGGGGGTTTAACTGACGATGGTTGCTTCTCTACTATCCTTGATTCTAGCTTCGATTTTCTCCGCTTTCTCAAGGGCTTCTTTATATCGTTGGGCAAGGTAACGTTTGTTTGAAGCTTTTGTCTTACGCTTTTGCTCAATGTTTACTCTCTTGTATAATCCCACATGGGATATGTATCTACCTGACTGGGTACTTAGCCAATTAGCTACATCACGGTAACTATATTGCTTTAGAAACTTCTTAGCTTTTTCGTACAATTCTAGTTCATCTTCTATTGGTAATAGTATATCTTGATCCTCCGGGTCTTGTTCATAACCAAAGGGGATATACCTACCTACTCTAACTACTGGATGCCAAATATAACCTTCTTCTGTTACATCCGGTTTTGGTAGTTTCCATTGTCTATCAATTTTCATCTGCTTTAGGGGGTAAAATAAACAAAGGACTTTCAGCTTTTACTTCTACTTTTTCAGTCTTAACAAAACCAGCTCTGTCAAGTAAATCTTTAGCTGCTGCCATTTTTTCTTTATTACCTAAATCTGTAGGATTATTAAGTATTTCCATTATGGACCAAGCTGCTTGTGGTCCACGGGTAGATATAAACTTCTTAGTTAGTTCTGCAACCTCATCCTGTAAAGAGTTTATGACGTTTGTAGAAGGTACGCCATGAGCATAACCAGCAAGCTTCATTGCTTTTGCTGGATTACCTTTAGCTTCTTCAAACAAAACCTCTAAGAACTTCTGTTGTTTCTCTGTAAGATTACGTGCCATATTATTTCCTAAGCTATTACGAAGTTTACTACTTCGCCTTGTCTGTGTGGTCTATTAATAGGATGATAGGTATAAGAACTGTTATGTTTTTTTCTTTCTATCATTCTATCCAGGTCTTCAGCCCTTTGTATCTTAGCAGGATCATAATACTCAGCAGTTTCAAAAATAACATTATCATGCGTTTGAAACGGCATACTAGCTAAAGGCATATGATTGAATAATGTACTACCTACGTTCATGTTACCCTCCTGTAGGCTCTGGTTTTTTTTGCAACTTTTTTAGGTTGAGGTACATGCTGCTTACCTGCCGCCTTGCCTTTTCTTTTAGCTCTGGTTGTAGAGGCATACTCACTGCTGCTAAGAGACTTAATAGCTGCAGCAGGTAAATACCTCTCACCAGTTTTAGCACTAGGCTTGCCACTTTTAGTACGCCACTTTTGTTTTGTCCAGGACTTTAAACTTTTTTGTGGTTTTGCAAGTGCCATTTAGCAGCACTCACACCCACATTTACATTTACGATTAAAAAGTGCTGAAAATAATCTTTTAATATACTTTTTCATTTGTAGCTACCACCTTTTGCTTTATATTGTTTTGCAACCATTTGTGCTTTCCTCGCAGACCACTGTCCTGGTTTACCTCCTTTGCTTCCATCTTTAACGGAAGACACAAGGCGTTTACGCATAGCAGGCTTAGTATAATTACCTGCCGCATTAACAGTAGACCTTTTGGTAGATTTCGTCACGAGTTATTCCTACATCTTTTAGCTGCATGTCAGTCATCTTTTCTAACTGCCATAAAGCTGCTTTTTTTTCTCTTCTTGTTTTAATAAAATTTATAACTGTTCTGAACATGCACTATCTCCTTTTTTATTGCATTAAAGATAGTTATACATATTTTATATTAAATTAAAACAAATAATAATGCAACCCCGTTATGTTGGGATTGCAATGTTTTTTTAAGCTAATATTACTCTTACTGTAGCATTAGAACTTGTAGCCCTTAACAAATTCATTTTAATAGTTGATGCTGTAGGACTTAAGGCTCTTTCTTCTGTAGGATCTACTGCATTAGGTACAACAAGAGTATGTGCTGCAGGAACATAGACTACAGAATCATCAGAGGGTGTAAGTAAACGAGGGTTTTCTAAGATTAGATCATTACCTGTTACAATATCAGCCTCTGCTGTAGTAAAACTAATGTAAATTGGCAATGTTGAATGCAGATAAACCATAATATTATCACTTACATCAACATGTAAAGTAGTAGTACTAACAGTTAATACAGTTTGTACATCCCAATTTAGTCCATTAGTTTCAGCTTTAAGACTCATTTGATTAAGCATTAGTTATACTCCTTAATATACTGAGTATTCTAGCTCAACAGTAAAACGACCTGCAGAAGCATCAGCATTAAGAGTAGTGGTTGTAAATGCATACAAATATTTGCTTGCAATAGCTGCATTGACATTAGGATTAAAGATATGATACAGACCTGCAGTGTTGTTGAAGTTAATATCAACTTCAGTTACTGAGTCAGTGGCAGAAATACGTGGATTAAATGATGCAACACCTGCACCTACGATTTCTGTTCCTGAAGCTACAGCAGCATTAGTAGCTGTACCTGAAGTAGCACTTAGCATTAAACCACCTACAAGTGTTTGACCTGCAGCAGTGGTAATACCTACCAATGCACGATGAATATAAAATTTAGATGCAGTAACAATACCTGATGGGGCATTAGTGTCCAGTGTACCTAGTTCTACAAGGACATCACCATCTCCATAAGCAGAACCTGTGTCTGTAGATGCAAGTGTTCCTACAAATGTTTGAATCTTACGTGTTCCAAACGAATGTAGTAAGCCTGTACCAGTAATGCTATCAGAAAACGTACCTGTTCCTGTAATATCAATACCATCACCAAATGTAATAGTAGATTGGTATTTCTCAATACCTTGAGTGAGTGTAGTTGTTGCCATAATTAAAATCCTCCTGTGGTTTTACCACGTTATATTGGCTTCTGTGGGTTGACCACTTATAGTTATTTCCTTTTCTTTGGAAATTTTTTCTTGTGTTCTGCTACAGATTCTTCTTTATATCTAGTAGTAATTTCTTTACCTTTAAATTTAAAAGAATATTTTTTAGCCGCCCTTGCAGCTTTAAATTTTTTTTCAAACTCAGATAGTTGTTTTTTAACTACTTCTGCTTTTTTAGTTGTTGTTGTATCTTTAACTATTTCTTTTATTACTTTCTTTCCCAGATCAGAATTAACTATCTCTATTAAAGAGTCTGCTTTGTTATTTATTTGCTCCCTTACAATTTTATTTTCTTTATTTGCTTTTTCAACCATTCTATTTTCAAAATCTCTATAATCTTCAGCTCTTGTAACAGAAGGAGCACTGCTAGTTCTATTACTAGAAGATGTTAATCCTGGAGGTATAGCAAAACTAGTAGGTGTAGATTTAAGTTTTTCTTTAATTCTACTCTTAGTTGAAGAAGGTTTAGGTTTAGGGCCAACTCTATCAAACTCAGCAAGTTTTCTTTTACCAAATTCTTTGCCAGAAATTTTATTTGCATTTCTCTTTAAAGCTTCTTTAACTTGAGTCTGAGTTCTAGGTTTTGGTTGAACTTTAGTACCTTTAGTTATTGGACCTTTAGTAGAAGTCCTAGCACCTTTAATACCACGAGTAATTATTCTGATAATATTATTATTATTAGCATTAACAATATTAGCTTTACTTTTAGCTACACCTGAACTAACTGGTCGAAAATTGGCGTTCAATAAACGTTGAGCTATTTTTTTTGTAGCAGCTCTTGCAATAACACCACCTAACATATAAATACCATAAGCTACTGCTGCAACTGGAGCTGCCAGACCCATGTTATTTCTCCTTCTTTATATTGTTGGTTTGAGATTTAACCATACCACCAACATTGTAAGTCATAACCTTACCACCTTTAGCATAGGCTTTTTTCTTCATCATACCACCCTTGGCATAACCTTTCTTTTTCATCATACCACCTTTAGCAGCACCTTTTTTCTTCATTTTCATTCTTTTGACTCCTGATATAAATTATTAAAAACACGTTGTGTGTCCCAAACATATCCAACATCTTCTTTAGAATTATATGTATGCTGGTTAGGCTTAAAGTCAGGAGCACCTTCTCCTGTTTCAAACCATGCTGGATGAGTTACTCTCACTCTATTATTGGGTAACGCAACCATGTTACCAGTATACTGACCTGCATCTAATAGCTCTAAAACATGAGACTGTTTGTGTTGAGCAGGGTCATCAGCTACTTCACTGTCAGTATAGTCAACTGTAAAGTAATATTTAGCTGGATAAAACTTTCCATCTACTTTAGCTATCCAAGGGGCAGGACTAGCTCTTTCTAACTTGTACACACTGTGAGTGTGCGACATACAATCCCAAGGTTGTGCAAGGTAGGGTGGTAGCTCTTCAGGCCATTCCTCGTATAGTGTGTCAGCTACCAGGGCTGTCAGGGGCATTCTTGCCCACATTGCCCCTCCGTGTACGTTCTGGTCTTCTTCCGAATCGTCTGACTCGCATCCTGTAAAGATAACTTGGAAGCTTAGAGTCCTGTTCGGCATTGTTGTTACTGCTATCACGAGACAATGTAGAAACTCTCTGTGATATTCTTCTAAGTTCTTTGTGTATTCTTTTCTTACCCATGCTTTAAAATACGGTATGTTGCTTTGTAAATATGCCATATAAGAACTATATCATAGTTAAAATATTAATGCAATAAAAATATTAAGATCCTTTTACCCACTTTTTAGAAGATGATTTAGTCTTACTAGGACTCCATTTTACTCTATCTGCCCAATAAGCAGCAGACATCTTACCTTTTTTAATGTTTTTAGCATGACGGGACTTAAATGCCTCACGTTGCCCTACAGTCTGGTTAGTTTTTACACCTTCTTGCCCCAATTTAATGTATTTATACTTACCACCTTCAGAAGCCATGACGTGATGGGACTTATCTGTAGAGTCACTAAGGCGTTGAGGCTTATTTACAGCCTTAAGTCCTACATCTTTCATCTTTGTCTTAACTCTTTCAGGGATAGACATTATTTTTTCCTTGCATTAGAGGTTCTAGGAAATGATCTGTTAGTTTTTATAGCAGTAATAGCCAGGTTTTTCCTTGAATTGTCTTTAGGATTACCATTTCTGTGATGTACATCCTTACCATCACCTTTTCTAACTGCACCAGAGGCTACCATCTTACGTCTAGCTGCCTTACGTGCATCATTACGTCTACGTTGGGCAGGTTTACCTTGGTAGTTCTTGTATTCGCCTATGTAATTTCTAGCCATTTGAATCCTAATATGTAGGGGAACATGGGTGGTTCACTGTCTTACCTCTACTGCTTTATTAAATCAATTTATTTAGCCACCAAATCACATCATTTCGAAATGAGGGGCATCAATAAAGGGTCTACGTCCTTGTGATCTACGTAAATCAATATAAGAGTTCATAGCATCTTCTGCTGTACTTGTGTAATCTCTTATATCACCTTCAGACCAGGCAGCTCCCCACTTAATAGGTATACCTACCTGCTCTGCCGCTTCTGCCATAGCATCACATATCTCATCATAGATGTTTAATTCCCAAGATACTTTTTTTCCAAAATAAGCAACAAGATCTACAGCTCTACCATCAAGATGCTTAGACTTCATAGTCTGTGATCTCCCTGAGTCGTACAGTTTCTTCTGCTCTTTTAAAGTTCTAAGACCATAAGTGACTCCAAAGTCTACTACAGTATATCCAATAGCTAATTTAACAACTTCTACCAGAGTTTCGTCCACACCATTTAGTTTTTTTAAGCTACGTTTACTTAAGTTAAAGCTCATGTCAATTCCTTTACATTGATGTTTTTACATATTTGGACACTGCCCTGCCACCAAACCAAAAACTGATTATAGCTGCGAACAATCCACTTGTAGCATCATCCCATATAAGAGATAGTGATCTACCAAAATCATTACCTGCATCCATAAGAGATATAAGTGCTGTTACTTTAATGGCAACGAAAAGACCAAAAAAAACATAAGTGATGACAGGACGGACACTACCTCGTAATGCGTTAATAAAGCCCCCAGCATCAATACTGTCATGTTTGTATAACCCCTCTGTCTCTTTAATTTCTGCTTGTTTATCTATGATGTTAAGCTTTAACTCATTCCGCTTAGTCATCATGTCCATTTCGAGTGACATACGTTCTAAGTTATGTTTATGCTCTTGCCCAGCTCTAAAAAAGTTTAATACTTCAGGAAGAAAAGAAGTACCAAATCCTAATAGACTTCCTAGTAATGTAATCATAATCTTACCTTTGATTTGTGCTCACTAAAAGAGAGCATTGTGCATTTAGAAAATATAGCAGAATCATCTGTAGGTTTAGCACGGTCCAATCTATTTACTAAAAGTATTCTGCTTATTTCACATGCATCCATTGATGGATATAATACTTGATCTGAGATTATCTTGTGATTTCCCATTTGTACCAATATCATTACTATAATATACATTTTACTTTTTTACTTTTTTTCTAGGTTTTTTCTTTAGAGGTATAGCACCAACAGATATTACAATAGCCATATCTCTTTTAGCAGGTTTCTTTTTAGGGGTTGGCTTTTTTTTACGTATCATATAACTTTCCTCTAAGCAGTTTTAGAAGTCGGATTAGTAACTGACCGATCTGTTTTTGATTCTTTATTCATCCAGATACCAAAGCAACCTGTTAGTGCACCCATACAGACTGAAACTAGCCCTGCCTGTGCATTAGAAGGGTCTGGTAGGTTCATAAACCAATGAGTAGCTTGATAGGTAAGGATAGTAACGACAAGCATCATTAATCTAGGGAATATCTTATACTCATCTATAATAGTACTAGCCATACTTTCTCTTTCTATTCGGTTCAAAGACATCAGAAGCATTAAGCATACCTTCCAGGTACATTGCTCTTTCTACCCGGTCAAGAGAATACCTAACGCCTGTGTCCTGGTACATTTTTTCTCTAACATAAAAAACATCAGAACGAGGAATATGAACTCTACGTAGCTTTCCTTCATCTTCGTTAGCTAAAGCTAGATAGAACTCTTCCAGGACGTTATCTGATAAATACATTTTTGGTTTAGACATACTAGTTATACTCTATGTTATACTGATTGTCAACCATTAAAAGGGACGACAGAGATTTATTTATCTTTTTTATAAAAAAATAATATCTTTTACTTTAAGTATACTTAAAGTGCACTTAAAGTATACTTAATGCTTTAATAATATAACAATAAAGAATAATAAAATACTTTAAGTACACTCAGAGTATTCTTTAAGTAATACTATAAGTATAATTATATCACATTAGGCGGCTTTGTCAAGAGATAATTTGTATTTATTTACTTATTTTGATCACGAATTGTTACAATTGTTACAGGATTGTGATCGTGTGGTTAACAGACTGTATTTTCCCCTTCTCTGTCATAACGTGTGTACGTATACCCCGTGGGGTGCCGTGGCCCTTGCCCCCCCCGAACGTACTATGGACATCTCAAACCACAGAAAACAGGGTGCTATCACTCTTTAACCTATTGTTTTTAAATAATAAATAATACAATAGAGTGTTATTGATTGTAATAACCGACAGTTTATACAGTAATTTTGTGATCACAAATGAAAATTGCAGTTAGACAAG